>Ga0209917_1000009_pt1 | contig 92912 bp, 141 predicted proteins | sample SalPon2_C_H2O_MG_FD_185710 | JGI IMG/M metagenome (GOLD analysis project Ga0209917, IMG submission 185710) | Salt pond water microbial communities from South San Francisco under conditions of wetland restoration - Salt Pond MetaG R2_C_H2O_MG... | ecosystem: Environmental > Aquatic > Non-marine... | reverse complement strand
GTATTGCTACAATGACACCACTATCTCCCTTCTTAAAAGTCTCATCTGAACCCCCACTTAAGAAGTCACGGCCAAAAGAGTCTGACTGGTTAAATATTGGTCCTACTGGTCTCTTATCTGCTAGTGGGCGCTCCATGTATATGTCTTACGTATAAAGAATTATAAAGGTTTATGCAAAGAACAGCTAATCTACTATCTTCTCATATCAATGTCTTTTACGCTAGTATTTATTGAAGCAAACTCTAGTGATTGACTGACTATTTGCTTTATAACATCTATATCATTTCTATATACTATGTCTACATCCGCAATAACTAGTATACCACTAAATACAATTGGTTCATTATCTGCTTGCAACTCTATTGGTTCATAATTCTGTATGTCATAAACACCTCTTAATTTTGGACTAGATTCAAAACCTGACTCTAGATCATTGATAAACTTAACCATCTTGTCAGGATTATATATTACATCATCAGTAAAGCTAACTCTAAGGTTAACTGTAGCACCTGGATCTGACACAGAGCCCTCTAACCCCGCGCCCACGTGTGGAGATCCTGAGCTAACCAATGGGCCAAAAGGTCTTAACTTAGCTAAAGGTCTTTTCATCTCAACTCCTGCTAACAACCTCTAGGTTGAAATACTTACGGGTCCAGAAGTCATTTATATTGCCTATGATTTCTATAAGCTCGTCAGTAGTCATAGGTGTTTCCCTACGGATGGTGGGCTGAATATCTATATGCGGAGTTATTGTAGTCATATCATGGCCATCTTGGGTTCTTATGCTAATCCCATCGTCTTGAATTACTCCATATTGGTAATCTATATCTATAACGTCGCCCATTGCTTCTGCTATGTCATTACTTATTTCTTTAAAAGTATCTAGGTTATTCGATTCTAGTGAGCTCTCATACATACCCGGCTCCAACCTCTCCCGTGAGGGCTCGTCTTTAAACGTAGGCAACCTAAGTTGAGCTCGCTCTAGATCTAAATTATCATCCAACTCCATGCTGCTTTTGAATAGCGACTCTAATTTTTCACCTGCCATGAGAAAGTCTACTACGTTAACGTTTGCTTGAGGTATATAATTATGGCTTGGGTTTTGAGCACCTGCACGCTCTAGTCTTCTCATCAATGACTCTACTTCAGTATCACTTGAGGTGAAGATAAATGGGCCTATCGGTCTCTTATCTTTAAATGGTCTCTTCATATTACTATATATCTTGACCTGTATTACGCTTAATAAGAGGTTTAAGCTCTTCTCTTAATTCATATCCAACAGATGACCTATCAAGATTGCTAGCTACTTTTAATGTAGTACCTGCTCCTGCAAATGGATCTACAACAGTATCACCTACAAAAGAATATGACTTAATGAGTCTTTCAGGTATTACTTCAGGGAACGCAGGAACTTTCTCACCGTTTTCATTAAATATATTGGTTGTTTGAGCAGTCCATAGATTATCTTTAGCTGTAGTGTGACACTGTGGATATGTACTACATCCTTCAGGAGGATCACCAGTCCTAGTCCAGAATGATTTATCTAGACTTGAGGCTTTAATATATTCTGTAGGTACGTTATCTAAGTTTCTCTTTCCTGGTTTTTGGAATACAATTATACTCTCATGGGTGCTATCTAGACTAAATCTAAATGGCCTCCCTCTGCCTCCTCCAAGGCTAGCTAGTCCAGTACTAGCACTTTGTATTCCTTTATTCCATATTATGTGATCCTCAAGTAGCCAGTCTGTATTAGATCTCATTTTACGTATATCACCAGAAGTAACAGCATGAGCTCCAAATTTAGTTTGACTAGTAACCATCATGCTTATTACATCTGATGCAGTAGATATATTACCAGACCTCCCTTTACTACTTTGCTTGTCAATAGTTGGAAGATTAACAGCTAGTCTGCCTTCAGGCATTAGTTTCTTATAACTTTCATTAAATACCCTAGCAAGTAATGAAAGATATTCACTTACATAATTTGACTCATCATTATAACTATTGTAGTCCCAATTAAAGTTATATGGTGGAGATGTAACTATAAGACTTACTGATTCATTAGCTAACTCTTCCATATTCTCACTTGTATGAAAGTGAACATCTACATTACCAAGATCTCGATTATCTAAAGATGTATTCTGAGATACAGTTTGCTTTCTATTCATAAAGGGCCCTAGTGGTCTCTTGTCAGCAAAAGGTCTTCTCATGTTAAACTGCCTCAACTGTTACTCCAATTCTTTCTTGATCTAGTGCGTCTTCAATATCACTAACCAAGTCTTCTATACGTGAAAGCATTACCTCGTTACTGTTCAATAATATTTCTACCATTACTTTATCAAATGCTTGGTCTTGTATGAACTCTGTTTCTTCAGTTATAGTAACAGACTCTACGTTTTTAAACCGTTTGGTTAAGCCGTCTAGCACCATCTGGTCTACGTTGTCATCTGGAGCATTTATCTCTATTTGTATGTTAATAGATGAAGATACCCCTGGACGGCTTACTCCTAATGGACCTTGAGGCATAGTATCATTATTACCCACGGTGGGATATAACCACGGGTTCAGACATACTGCTGTGCTATTCCAAATGCTTTTGAATTTAGGGATATTACTACTAGCTGCAATGGCAGACAGTATTGACGTAGACATACGGATGGAAGAAGCAGAGGAAGATAGTTTATTTCAGTGTGAAGTCAGTGTACTCGTCACTGATGCAAATGGTTCGCCGCTTCCAGAAGCTACTATTGAAGTAACTTCTGATTCATACAGTGAGACTAAGTCAGCCAGTAACCACGGAATGAGTACTACATTTGCAGGTGTCCCTATACCTGCAACGCTTAGAACTACTGCATCGGGTTACAAGACTGTAGAAATTGATCTTACGGAAAGCAGTGTGAACAGTACTGTAAGGAACTACTAATCGTACAGTACTGATTCTAAGCCGTCGTACTCGTTCTCCCATCTAAGCTCAAACTCAGCTGCACCTATATCACTACCATCAGATACAGTAACATGGCGTATAGGCTGTAGCCAAGCAGAAGCTTCTTTATGTACAAAGACATGTACTTGTTTGTTTTCTACGAATGTTGTTAAGTGATTTTGTTCTTTGAGTCTATTCCACCAAGTAACTATTCCAAGTGGTCTACCTATTCCTAGGTACGGGAATTCTTGTGCTTCAGTTATTTCTACTCTAGCATATGAACCATCATCAGGTCCTAGTCCATCTATTACCTCCACATACGCCGTGGGGTTATTCCTATAACCAAGATCAAATATTAGATCCTCAAATTCACCTAGACTACCGTTAAAGCTACCTACATAGTAGTCATTCTTCTTTTCAGTTAGGTTAATGCTAGGATAATACCTTAATCGGAGTTCTTGAGCAATATCACCTCTCTCTATTTTATCATCTAGCGTGTCTTGTGGTATTCCCTCTACGTCTACTGCTGGAGGATCTGCATCTAGTCTATCACGTAGAGTTAAACCTTTCTCCCGCCAAAGCTCTAGTTTGCTTTTACTTATGTCACTCATTGTTAGTACAGTTAAACTGATGCATGTCTCTTTGGCGCTCTGACACAAAGTAGTGATTACAGTAGTCCTTTTGACAGCGGTACATTTTATATATAAAGATTAAGTTCTTTGCGTGTTAAATATAACGTCTAAGATTTACCTAAGTCATCTGGTGAAGACCTCATTAGCTTATGGTATAATTCATGATCCCCACCTTCTTTTTTACTTACTGAACCGCCATTACTACAAAATTTGCACTCTCTTAAGTCATAGTACTCTACTTCAGAGTCAGTTACTTCTTTAATGTTATCACCTATTGCACGGCATTCTTTATTAGTGTGATATACATTATTATCCATATTAGTTCCCATTACAGTTCTCCATTTAGTCATGGCTCACCTACTTCATCTGGTGAAGCGTCAAGTAGTTTATCATGTAGCTCTGTACTTCCTCCGTCATTTTCACTCCAATGATCTCCAGTACAGTACTTGCACTCTCGTAAATTGTGAAACTCTATTTCTGATGGATGCACTACTCTTACATCATCACTTAATACAGGACAGTCTTTTTTAGTATGGTAAACTACTTTCTCTGCACTTGTACTATTTACAGTTACCCACTTAGTCATCTTCAGTTTTAATATTTCTTGGGTCAAATTGCTTTTTGCCTTTCTGTGATGCTGGAAATTCACCTTTACATCTGTCACACTCAGTCATATCATGGAATTCTATTTCTTGATCACTTGCTATTCTCTTCCGTCCAGACAAAAATTTGCAGTTTTCATCTGTATGATATACTGTCTTCCCGCTTCCTGATCCGCTTACTGTTACCCACTTAGTCATGGATTTAGATCTATATATTGAATGTATTACCCCCATCCCACGGACGGGAGGTGTGTTGTCTAGGTTGACTCATTACTCTATGTCATATTTATGTTTGTGCTCTTCAATCTTTTCTCGGAGTGCAGTCCTGAGAAACTCTGATTGGCTAGAATAACCACCTAACTCGTACAGCACTAGGTTTCTGTCTTCGTTTGAATGTGCTTTAGTTGTTTCCATTTGCATCTGTCTGAGGAACCAATAGTCGATTTTTGGTCTTAGACTAGTTTTTCTTTTAGCTTTATCTATTATACACCCTACTTCATCTCCATCTTTACTGTATGGTATATTGGAGAATATTAGCTTGTCACTATTGCTTTTTATGTCTTGAACTTTGTATTTGACCGTAGTGCCTATCTCTATAATTAACTTAACACCACTTTTTTCAGCATAAACATCTATAACATAATCCATATATGGCTGCTCAACAGATACATTATACCCTCTTTGGACTAAATCTAATGCAACTTCACACTTTTTATTAAAGTGTTCGGTAGATTCTGTACCTCTAGAGAGCTTTTCAGACCTACCTTTAATCTCACCTTTGGTATTAAATATTATATCAGCATCACATTCACTACCGCCATTTTCATCTGTGTTTTCTGTGTCTGTACTGTCTGTATCTTTCTTGAAGCTTTCCAATGACATTATTCGTTAGATCTGGTGTGGTCTTCAACATCTTCAAGTCTAAGACGTATGGCTTCACGGGAAAAGTCGGCTACGCCGTTATATCCCATACTGTCAGCTGTGTTCTGGACTCTTTTGGCCAATTCTTCGGGTATTTGCACCCTCATATATGAACCATATGTGGTCCATTGTATGTAAACCTTTCCCCCACTTTTCCCCATCTCCCCCGAGAGGAAATCTGCCCGAATAATATGGGGGGTACTGGGTCAGCCGGTCGGCTATCGACGTTCGCGTTTGTCGTTTTTTGCGAAAAAGCAAAAAATTTTTTGAAAGCAAAAATTTATTTTTACGATTATGATATTAACAATTTAAGGTCCTAAGATGTGCTAAACGACAGATTTATATACAAAACGCGCTTACTGTTATTTGTGTTGAGTTCCGACTGCGTACTGTGCACGCCGCGTTCTGCGGCTACGTACTGCAGCAGTCGAGGCTCACACACTAGACAGCCATGACCGACAACTTCGCAGCCTACAAGGACACTGGCGCACAGGACGCAGCTAACAACTCCGACGACGACGAGCCGAGCACTACTTACATAGAGTTCAACAGCCGAGACCACCCTGCGGCCTACTCTCTGGCGAGTGGACAGGGCGACCTGCGTAGCTTGCTGGGCAGTGATATTCACGACTTCTACGCCATGGCCACTCCCGGCCTGGCGGACTACGTCGTGAACAACGAGCCCGAGACCATGCTCGAACTCCTGGGCTTCGAGGCCGAGCGGGCCTCCGAGCTAGCCGACGAACTGAGCGACGAGTAACGTAGTTTCGCCACCCCCTTTTTTGTCAGTAGACTCACTGACATTTAGGGTGGTAGGCAACTTTACAGTACACATATGACTACCATAGACACGGAGAGCCGAGCATGGGCCTAGAGGAGTTTCAGGGTGGCCGGTCTAGTACCGGCTCCGACAGTGGTACAGATAGTGATAGTTCTGGAGGTAGTTCTAGCATAGGGAACTACCGAGGGACCAGTAGAGATTGGCAGACTAGGATTGACTTCGGAGCCCCATATGTCATAGTTGCACGAGACCGTAGTGGTAAGGTGTATGTTCACGAGGACATATTCGCCACTAAGGACTCACAGAACTCATGGAAGCGCGTTGAGGATAGTTTCACTCGGATATGTCCCGAGTGCAACTACAGCACTTCAAACGATGACCGACTAGCCGCACACGCTAGACACGAGCACGGTATTCAGGACTTAGCCGAGGGTGACACGCTTGGTAAGTTAGAGCGTGAGTACAATAGACAGTACGAAGTACTATTTAAGCAGCAGACGAGGTCCGGCTGGTTGACATTCTGCAACCTATGCCAGAAGCAACTAGATACTGACCCTAACGAGGTACTACATGACGACCCTACGGAGTTAGTTAGGCTCGAGGACGAGGTATATTACCCTCCGAAGTCCAAGCCAGACGCCAGTGCTACTTGCCAGGTGTGTGGAGCTAGCGGGGACGATAATGACTGCAGCATAGTCCAGATTAGCCTGGCTGAACATAGAAAGCTACACGTCTGCTGTACGCATAGTGTTGAGGAGCTAGCCGAGGAGGGCTTGCTCCAGTAACATACGCGACTTTCAACTTTTTACTTAAACCTTGCGGCTGATAGCCGTAGGCCTGGTTATGCCTCCAGCGAGTCACTATTAGTGACGGGAGTTACTGGCTACTACACCCATGACTAAGCACAACGCTGTCTGGACTGACGAGATGGTTAATAGGGACGAGGCGTTCAGTGAAGATGACGTAGATGAGGAGCTAGACCATTACTGGGATTACAGAGACGAGGAGTGATTTCGTATGACAATAGACACACACGACCCTGAACCAGTTGAAGTGACACGATTGAGAATATCATCTATCTCAGAGTTTGAGGAGATGATACAGCAAGAGTACGACACTAACCTAGATGATTTGCTAATTACTGCATCCGGTAGAAGCCCTGCTGTAGTGTCTAGAATAATGGATTGGGTTTCAGATAACGAGAACACTGAGATATACGGTAACTTCACAGTTTCAAGTGAAACTGGCATAGCTAAGTCGCTCGATATTAAAGACATATTTATCCGAGGAGACCTAGACATGTGCACTATTCTGGACTTCATTAGCGACTTTGAGGGGCTACATGACTTGAGGGTTGAAGATTACGACATGGACAAAGGCAACGCAGAATTGAGAATCCACTTCGATTAACCGACTCCCATATACTATTTATGGCCCTTAGTACTCGATACCTGCTAGAGGTGGGGCTGCTTCGCTGAACCGAGGAAAGCAATGCTATGTACGAACCTAATGTGTACGACGACCGAGATGAACAGGAACCAGAATTCACTGTTGACGAGGAGTTTGCCTACAGTATTGGCTACTCTGACCCAGACCCAGCAATCTAACATGGAACCCCACCCTGAAGATACAGACACCCAGTTAGACGGCATAGATAGCGATTATCAAGGTGTAGATGTGGCTACAGAACGGTCTTTCTGTGCCCGCACGCGCGCGCAAAGATTGTATGAGGTAGGTGGCGGGATATGAGTGAACAAAGCAAAGATGTAGCATCAGTTGAAACTCAAAACTATCGAACACACGAGGCGTCCCCCGTGGGGAAGCAAGTAATTATACCAGAAGGTGAATATGAGATAACTAGCTACTCTGTTGCAGGCCCATCACACTCTCAAGAGTGGGTCAAGATAGAGCGTGACACAGTAGGTCTATGTATTGGTCACGAAGGCACTTTGTATAACGTAGCAATTAAGAATGAATTTGGTATGCACACTATCATCATGACAGATGAAGTAATTGAGTGTTAACTTATGGGAGACAACAACGACATACTCGACCAGATAGCAGATGAGATTGGCGAGGTCACTGAGCAGCAGGATTCAGATGACGAGGACGAGCCCGCGCGTGAGGGCGAAGAGTTCGACATAGACGAGTTCCTACGCAGCAAGGACGACTACGACGGCGGCTGGTAAGTATGATAGACATTCACCAAGTTGCTAAGATAGCGGCTTTCACGGGAGTACAGTACTCTAATATATCTTACATAGATTCAGAAGATTCTTCATCTAGCTATAAAGGAGTAAAGATATACGCAGTTTCAGATATGAATTGTAGACAGATTGTAGTTTGGATGGTTATGCAAGATCTAACTTCTATACACAACCTTAACATATCAAAAGAAGACAGTTCTGATTGGCCTTACTCAATAACATATACTAAACCTTAATCATTCCATCTATTTATTAAACTCGCACTGCTAAGTGCTGAGCGTGAGTACAAATCACCGAGACCTTCATAAGGTCGGAAGTTAAAAGAAAAAACCAGTAAAATGAAAGTAGAACCTGATACTACAAACTACACAGTAAAGGCGCTAAAGGTTATCAAGAATGTTAGTAACCGTGTTAAGGTCATGAAAAACATCTCGAAAGAAGATGAAATATACTTCTTGATTGTATACGAGCCACCAGTTGAGGAGATAACGTGCCCTGAAGACATAGAAACTATTAAAAAGTTCAAAGTTGATCAACACGAGAATAGATTCGCTGTAAGACAGCGTACTTTGGAAACAGCTGAAGAGTACTGGAATAAGATCAAGCCGTAACATAACCATGTCAGTAGATGTAAGCAAAGTAGTACACATTTGCCCTATTTGTGATGCAGAGTTCGGGTCTCATGGCAGAGTTCGTAGACACGTCACGAATACAGAAGATGAACATCACCAAGGAATAAATGGCTTCAATATGGATATGACCATAGTAACAGATACAGAAGACACATGGGACGTAGAGTCAGAACAAGAACTGCACAATAATATAGTCAAAGCGGCTGATTACTTTGACGAGATAACATTCAACGAAGTGTCTGAGATAGCTGAAAAAGCAAACGTTCAAGAGCATAGAGTAGTTCGAGTGTTTAAGGATGAAAACATAGATTTCTCATCAGTAGACCGTAGAATGAATACAAGTACAAAGGAGATTACTGATAAGCAATTTGCTGTGTTGAAGGAGTGGAATGGTAAAGGTGATTCTAGAAGTTATAGGGCCATCGCAAGAGAAGTAAATAGGAAAAACAAAGACATAGATATTAGTCTTTCATACCCATCTGAAGTCATTCGGAAGTATGGCTGGATGAAGCTTCCTATGTACGATGGTTCAAAGTTCAAAGAGCAGCACACGGACGGCGGAAATGTGACAGTCGAGAATAACACAGATGAACTGGTTGAGAGTGCAAGTGTGTACCTAGAATCAGATGCTGATGGTGAAACAGAGACAGATAGTAGCGAGCATAACACAGACACTATCACGGAAGAAGATGTGTACGATGCGTTTGTTGACTCTGATGTAGAGTTTACAGTTGTGCCTGATGAAGATGAATTTGATGTTATGTCTAAGCTCATTAAGTCAGGACACGACGATATAGCGCGTCATATCTTCGAGTAATCTGTATATTATATTCTTTCTTGCCACTCTTAGCACATACCTCCCCGTGGTGAGTGGCGGGTAACGCTAAAATGTGCAGATACACTATGTACGAAGAAATCATGGATTACTTTGATGAGGAACAGATACTAGAAATTAGGGTCTCTGTTCCAACAGAGGCAGAACCAGGTATTGAGGAAGTATACAATCTCCTTCAAAGCTCTGAGTATATTGTTGAGTACGAAGGAGATACTATACTTATTGCAAGGAGTTAATATGGGACTTGAAGAGTTCAAAGCAGACACATCGCAAGATAGCGGCGAAAGCAGCACTGATGAGCAAGTAAGCGATAAACGCGAGGAAACCACTAAACAGTACATAGCACGAGCTATGCGTGAACGAGCACTTAACTCCCCGCTAGAAATTGATGTTAGCGGCGAAACAATAGAAGGAAACACAGAAGACGTAGCCATGTTATTCGCTCTCATGACTATGGACATAGAAGACGCATCTTTCCACTCATTAATAGATGATGGTGACGAAACTGAATAACTAAAGACCGCCAGAACCGATGGGTTTATACCCGTGCGTCCCGTACTCTGAAACGGAGACGCACGTGTAGTACAAGTAAACTAGCCAATCCTGCTGGCTTACCAGTAGGCCTGTTGAGATACCCAACAGCGAGGTCTATAATGGAGACCGGAAGTTATCAGAGGACTTAAACTATGGAAGAATACAACAACGGCTCAAGTCGTCTACTTGGAGAGTACGGTGAATTTTACTTGCTCATGGAAGCTGAACCAGAAGTACTTCATGAAGCAATAACCACTAGTTGTAGCAAGAATCAACTAGAGCAAATCATGAAAGCAATGGAGGACCAGATTAACCAAATGAAACTCACTGGTCCGAGTGATATACCTCTATTCCAGCAATACCTTGCAGTTTGGCTCATTGCACTCAGAACGCGAGATAAACAAATTAGTTCAGACGACCAGAATCTGGCCACAGAGTTGAACTTTGCAGAGTTGAGAATAGAAGAGTACTAACAGAGACATACACACTGATTTATTCCAAAACTTGGCGGCCTACCGCTAAGCGTGGACCACCACAGAGCCTCATATTGGGAGGCGGAAGTTAAAGGAGAACGTACAACTATGGGATTTGATGACTTCGTTAACGAGGGCAACTCGCAGCAGAAACAGACACACATCACGATGGCTAACCCTGACCATCCTGATGTAGAGCCGACATACACTACTGAAGACGACATGCGCGAGCACTTCCGCGCTGCTAATGCTATTCAGGACTCCCGTATCAACCGGCGTCAGCTAGTTGGTGACTTCCTGGTGGCAGTTGACGAAGAGCTTCACGGAGATAACGAGAACGCCGTCGAGGAGTTCTTCGAGCAGCTTCAGGGTTAAACCTAGCAGAAACGCCTCAGGTGGTCCTATTATTTTAAGGTAGTTCGATTCTACCATGAGGTGTAGACCTAAGCAAGTCGTAAAACTGCTTGTAAACTATGGAATACACCATAAAGTTTGAAGGAGACACATACGAGCACGCAGAGTTCAGACAAATGGTTCTCGATTACGGCGGAGAAATAATTGAAGATTAAAGCAGATAATGGAGCTAAATCAAGAAACTCTTGAGGAGATGAACCATACTTTCCACTGGCTAGAGTCAGAATACCATCTGGCCCGTAACTTAGTCATGGAACTGCAAAAGCAAAAACGGTATCTCGAAGATGAAACAGACGAGGAAGAAATTGAAATTCTTAAACGCCAAATCAAAGAGACAGAAACTAGATTGTTGAACCAGCTTTCAGATATGGGAGAAAACCCAGAAGATTACCAGAGATAATGCAAGACGTTAGATGTAAGATGTGTGGCGAGCCGTATAGTACATACTCACTCCATAACGAGATCCCAGAATGGGAGGACCAACCAGAGAACGCATACGAGAAGTTCATGCAAGGAGATGGGTGCCCCACGTGCGACTGGGGAGACAAAGCTGGTGAAGTTTCAACTAGCCGGACCAAGTCGCAGGATGAACTTGATGCAGACCACATTAAAGACATAATGAATAATACGGACGACGACCCTATCAAGTACATATAACACAGATATGTACTCAAAGCGGTACTACTGCCCTAAGTGCAAGAAAACCTTGGACTACGGGGAATATGAACAGCATATACTGGAAGAGCACGCTGAACTTCATGGTCAGTTCCAGTATGAAAAAGAAGAATAAATTTTACTGTACTTATTGCCAGAGATGGCTTAAGTACGGAGCGTACAGAACGCATATGATTAACGACCACGGAGAGTGGGTAGCATGATGGAACCTTACAAATACACACTTACAGGTGAATACTGTGATCAGTGTGGCGTACCGTTAGCTGAAGAACTAGACGCTGGTAACACAAAGTGCAAGCTTTGTAGATAATAAATGGCCACTACAAACATGAAAAAGTTTTACTCTGTATTGGTTATACAGGGTGACGAAGTATCAAGCTATGAAGTAATCGGTGTATTCGAGGATAATCAAGAAGCCGTGGAGTACGCAGAAGAAGAACTAGACCATACGACTCCATATGAAATTAGGAGTGCAAGGTACTACTAACAAATAAATGAGTGACAAGTACGCTTATGGTGCTTGGACAGTAGATGATTGCCCATGTCCTCTTGAATCTGCTGGCTTCGGTGTGAATGAAAATACTGAAGAGGTTGCTAGACAGTATGATTACGAGGTTCAAGAGATTATATCTTGGGCTAATATGGAGGGTACTATTCACCAAGACGCCGCAGAGAAAGCAATCCTTGAAGCAAGAAGCACCTTCGAAAATGGCACATGGGAACAGAGATCAGAAGAGCTCGTAAAGATATGTGACCATTTGCTAGAAAAGGAGTTTAACGAATAGATATATAGCAGTATATATTTATCCCTCACGGTAGATGCTCACCTTGTCGTGGTGTGAGGGCTTAGCCACTAAGAAGCATCCAAACCAACTATGCCAACTAGGAAATTTGAAGCAACAGAAGGTCTGTTGCATGATGTAATGAGGAAGCAATCAGGTGTGATTGAGAAAGCATACCTTGAAGCATTAATGAACTCAGTAGATGCAAATGCTACCGAGTTCCAAATCTCCATTACAGAAGATAAAACCGTTATCAGTGATAATGGAGATAGTATGACTAAGCCCGAGGTTGAACGCTACTTCGAGCAATTCGGTCTCAAAGACTCAGACATACAGGACAAAGAATTCGGAAAGTTCCGTATGGGCCGAGGCCAGATATTTAACTTTGGTACTAATGTCTGGCGAGCAAAGGAGAATTACATGGTAGTAGATCTAGACAACGACCAAACAAAGGTTACACTGCCACACTGTATAGATACGACTGACCCTAGTATTATCGAAACGGAGTCAGATTGGTATACTCTAGACACAGAAGGTCTGTCATATGCTCTGCTTGATGCAGAAGAGTACAGCGACGGACTTGAGATTGAGATTGAACACTATAACAAGCTAGATAGTGTTAGCGAGACAGTCAAAGAATTTAAAGAACTAGCCGAGTATGTAAGCTGGTTTCACGATATAGACATAGTAGTCAACAGTGATGGTGTAAGTAATGAGCCAGATATTCTTGAAGAAACCGAGCTAGCATACTACACCAAGCCCGGTGATAGTGTGTGGTCTAATGCTAGAGTCTACAACAAAGGCGCATTTGTAGACACATTCAATCTCGGTCCAACTGATATTAGTGTTATATCCAAAGCAGATTTGGATGTAACTCTTGACAGGACCGACATTCTTGACTCTGACCCATACTGGTCGTCTATTAAAGATGAGTACAATGCTGTCACAGTTTCTTATCTGACAGACAAAGATAGCGTATCAACCACTGAGTCAAATTGGCTACTTGAGAAAGCATCATCGTCCGACCGTGTGATGAAGGCCATTCAGGATATTCCTATGTTAAAGGACGTTAACGGAGATAAGCGTACTTTGACAGAAGTGTCCGAGAGGCATGTTGGCTTTGCATCACAAGATGACAAAGTAGCACAAGATGCTATGTCTCGTGGAGACGCTATTATGATTGATGACAAGCATGAGTCTGAGTTCATCAGTTTTGCAAACTCTGCTAATTCTGCTGTTGAGAACAGCAATGTCCGAGATTATGAAGACATTATAGATGACGAACTGAATTTCGAGATGAGTGAGATTAGCAGAGATAACCTATCTAAACGACGTGAGGAAAACCTCGATATGCTTGAATCTGCATTATACGATCTTGGTTTCAATCTAGATGTGCGTGCTGGCTACTCTAACCATAAGAACGTGTGGAAGAACAAAGAAGATCAACTATACGTTCATAAGGATGAACTTAACTCGCGTCGTCAGGATGTAGCTACAAGATTGCTTCAGCGAGTTGTAGTTGTGGCTGCCCACGACGGAGAAACTGTAACTTCACTCAATGAGGATTTCTCACTCAACCGTAATTTCTATAAAGCGGTAAGTGGGACAAAATTCGGTGCTGAATGTGATTACTCTACTGTGCAGAACCGCATTCTGAACGGAGAGTACTAAACACATACATACTTTTCTTTTCAAACTTGGTGGCCATACCACTAAGCCTGCATAATGCAGAGAGAGCCATAACGGGGCTCGGAAGTTAATTAAGATAGCAAACCATGTCAGAAGAAAACAAAAGCGAGTTGGGTGAAGAGAACATACAGCAGCTAGTCAACGACCTAGCATCAATGAAAAGTACAAGCAGAGATGCACTCAATATCATGCTTGACATTAAAAGAATGAAAGAAGATGAAGAACTAAGCGAGTTCGATGAAGCTGACGCTAAAGTCATTAACTCTGAACTTAGAAGACTTAACGACGAGTTGGAACAAATGAAAGAAACAATTAGCAAGTACGAAGACAACTAATGGGCATTGACGACTATCTGAACCCAGCTGAGAGCACAGATTCAGACAGCAACTCAGATGTTATCCGCCGTATGAAAGTACCACTAGCAGGAGTGAGCGATGACGGTAGTTTCTATGGCACTATCAACAAAGACATGCGAGAACATATAGACTTCGACGAGTTGTTAAATGAATCAGAAAATATTGAGGGTTATGCTGTAATTTACTTTCGAGAATAACCTTACATGAGCATAGAAATCGAGAATAATCCTCCATATATCGAAGATGCCAAGTTCATAGATGAAACACACGACGTAGAGGAGGATGTATGGCCGAAAAACATCAGGTATTACGCGCGAACCAACAAGTGGAACAACAGAGTTAAAAGACTTAAGCAAGTCATAACTCAAGAACATATAGATGACACAGTAAAGCATGGAGATATATACGACTCACTATCAAACAGTGTAACGTTCGTAAGAGATATATCAGGTGTATCTATATACGTTATTGTGAGTGCTGAGCTTGTTAGTTGTAACGGCAAGTATCCAACTAACCCAAGTATACACGACTACAAGTATAAAGCAGTAACTGTATGGTTGTATGTCCATGATGAGCACAAAGCAAAAGAATCTAGTGCGTGGACTGATGAAGACATTAAGTTCATACACGACTTTTGTGAGCAAGAATCAAGTCAATCTGAAGCATCTAAACACGGAATATAGTACTGTAAAAAAGAGTGATTAGTAATCCCCCTATATACAAATCTCTGCTATCTGACATACAGAAACATTTATATGTTTAAAACCACAATAAATAGACAGCAAAGCGGTTAATCTACTGTATATACTTGCGTAAGCAGATAGGTATAATCGAGGTTCGAGTCCTTGACTGCTAGTGAGACCGCCGTGGTCTCGTGTTAGAATATGGGACTAGAAGAATTTAAGGGCAATTCATCCTCAAAGTACGAAATGTACCGAGGACACGAGTATGATGAAAAGCTAGATGAAATGGTTGATGAGTTCCAAGATGAGTTCCCAGTTGACCTCCGTGTGGACTTCATAGAAGTGTCTCCACGCATGACTAAACACCATGCTATGGCATACAAGAGACCTGGAAGTAAGTATTACATCCGAGTCTCAGAAAGTTTCATCGAGAGGTCATCTGAAGAGCGTATTAGATTGACTGTGTTACACGAGATGGTCCATGTATACTTTTACCAGATGGGCTACTCTGACACAAACCATGATAAGTTTTTCAGATGGGTAGTTGGCCATGTAGGAGCAAGCATGACAAATACAAGTATCAAATCAAGAAAGTGGCGACAATGTATAGAGCCGTTCCTAGAAATGGACGACTAAACACATGGGACTAGAAGAATTTAAATCCGAAAAGAAAACGTCCTCACCAAAGAAGTCTAGTGGACCAACTTCAAACGGTATACAAGACTTCTTGTCCAAAGATGATGATGAAGTAGAGATATCCGGTGGGTTCAGTATCCCATCGAACTCTGGTCATGATAAAGACACAGAAGTTATAAAGATATTCGGTGGCCCTGGAACAGGTAAGACGACTACAATGGTAGGCAATACAGACATTAACGACTTCTCGGGTATCCTCCAGCGTATGTTTGAGGAACGTAACCCAGAAGAAGTTATGTTGATTGCTTACACACGGGCGGCTGCCGACGAGGCCAAAAGTCGGCTTGTTAGTCTTACAGACGTGACTAACAGTAAAGCAGATGAGCGTATCACTACTATTCACTCTATGGCCATGAGATTCAACAATCTCAAGCCACAAGACATTGTAGAGATACGCTGGTCTAATGATAAGTACAACTTCTGTGATGAAGTTGGGCTTGAGTTCAAGATTAACGCTGGAGATGACGAAGGTGAAATGCTTTCTACTCCAGATGACGAGGGACACCTGTTCTTCAAGATTCTAAGTTGGCTCAAGTCCAAGTTAGAATCACCAGAAGATTACAAGAAGTGCCCACTAGGATCTGAGTGGGGTAGAAGCGACAAGGAGTTTGTAGATCTGGCAAACAAGTGGGAGCAATACAAGTCTGAGAATGGTATCTGGGAGTTCGATGATGCTATTCTTGAATCTGTGAACAACAAGGACACAGTAGACGCAAAGTACTTGTTTGTAGATGAGGTGCAGGACCTGTACCCACTACAACAGGCGTTCCTCGATAATCAGTTTGGACACGTAGACCGCATATTTCTTGCAGGTGACGATGACCAAACTATTTACGAGTGGGCAGGTGCAAAGCCCGAGTACTTCCTAGAAATGGAGGGCAATATCAACGAGAAGATGCCCGAGTTGTGGGATGATAAGACTGGTTACTGGGAAGATGAGGGTGTATACATCCTAGACCAATCTTGGAGAATGCCAAACGACATTCTTGAGTTGGCTAAGATGACTATTGACAAAGTTGGTGAACGCCAGGAGAAGCAGATTAAGCCACACCATGAAGGTGGACAATTCGTTCCACTGCTTCAACCTAGTCCGCAAGAAGTTATAAATCTGATTAACCCTGACGACACTATGATACTGTTCAGGGCAAAGTATCAGATGAGTTCGTTTGGTCAGAACCTAATCAAAGCAGGTATCCCATATACAGACAGATTCAAAACCTGGAAAGATGACGTGTTGAAGCTCCGTAATGGGTTAGGAGCACTCAAGAACGGAGATAGGTTAATGACTGGGGCACAGGCCGCCCGTGTGATTGAAGAGCTACCTCCAGCGGCACTACCTACGGGGACAAACAAAGACAGACTTGTAGATAGGTTTGCCGCTGAAAGCGAGGTTGCAACAGCAAACGTCGTTAGTAGCACTCGTTACGACAGACCTGATAGCGAGCATAAACTCCGTCGTTGGTGTAAAGAGTTTGTTACTGACGACATGAATTACTATCGTGAGATGGCAGTTAGAAATAATCTCATGATGGATAACGAGCACCTGAGTCCACACGGGGTGGAGCTTGAGACTATCCACGGTAGCAAGGGCCAAGAAGCCGACACCATCATACTTAGCACAGACAGCACTCAATCTGTCATGGATAACATGCCAGATGGTACTATGACAGATGCAGAACGCCGTCTGTACTATGTAGGCATTACACGTACTGAAAACAGGCTAGTCATGTGCCAGGGGCTAGATGACAAAAGCCCGGAGATCAGTCTTGATACCATATTCGGTGAAGAGTGGCGCGAGATGTATGATTGGGCTAATGCTGAAGCATCAAAGATAAATAACCGAAGACAGTAAGTAACAATGTACTTCTTTATTTGATGTATCGGTATATCCATGTGACCCGTGGGGGTAAAGGGTGTAGAATAATGAACTCCCAAATCTAAATGTTCTAATGCTCGATGTAGTTCAATTCATGCTCGAAAGCGAGCACAACATTTACATATACCGAGCGTGTATGTGTGGGTGTGCGACCCGAAATACCTGAAGAACTTGAGGAGCTGATTGATGAAGTAAGTGCTGAAAACGGATTCAGTAATAAATCAGAGTTTGTAAGACACGCAACAAGAGAATACGCATTAGATCTTAAGAATGAATGAAGACTATCCCATAAGTGTTCCAGAACCAAAGCTTACAATATTATCAGGAACACCTGAAAAATGCGGAATTTGCGGGATAGACTTCACAAAAAGAACTTTAGAGCTTCACCACAGTTCATATGATGAGAATGAAGCCCATTATATATGTTCAGATTGCCATAGCAAAGTCCACCATAAAGATGGTTACTTTGATGAACTAAACCCAGACAAGACCAGAAAAGAATCACATGGGTTTATATTAGATAGAGCAGACTATGCATCTCAAACACATCTGAAACCTGAATATTATTATCTGCTTCAAGAAGCGTCTGAAATATCAGGGGTAAGGGATGGTACATTAATCACAGTTCTAGTGCACAGAATACTCAAGAAACACAATGGAGATGTTATGAAGGCAATAAATAACGTCTAGCCTTTACTCATTTAATACCCTAGTTGGTACATAATTCGAGGTTCAATTCCTCGATAGGGCATTGTGGCTAGCATCCCTAACTGCTAATACAATGGTAATGAGCATGGATTATCTCAACTACAAAAAGAAAACATACAGTAGTGTGTACGATAGCGTAGACTCACTAGATGTAATGGTAGACCCAAGTGATGTAGATGAAGAATCAGAAACTTGGAGTGAAGTGCCAGATAGCGAAATGAGACAAGAAATTGCTGATTGCATATCAGTAATGATGAGCGAGTCTCAATACGAGTCACAAGCAAGAGAACTAGCTATCCAAATCTGGTCAAATGATTTAGCCCGTGTAAAGCTAGATGACCTAAGATATGACGAACCGAAAGAAGCAATAAAGAACGGATACCAGCCATATAAGACTCCACACGAGGCTTCAGTTGCAATGATTGAAGAACTAGTGAGTGAGTCCGTACTCCACGTACCGAACTCCGCGTGGGACGAGGCTTACAACGTAATAAGAGCCGCAATAGCAGATAAACTTGACCCTAACGGTGTTAAGGGTGAGTCAATGCTATACTCCTTTGACAATGATGAATAAAGACATAGAAACTGAGTTTGAAACTGTTTACCATGAAGGTAAAGTAGTAGCAGAAGACAGCTATCACCAGCCAGATAAAGCAAAGAGGTGTAAATGTACTAATACAACAAAGAAAGGTGCATACAGAGAAGTTGTAGTAGAGCACAACGATAAAGAGTACTTCTACCTTCATCAGAATCTTATAATGGTAAAGCTGAGCCCCTCTAAATTCATGATAAGTAATGCTGGATACAAAACTAAGCTCACAAAGAGAACACTGAACAAAATGCTTCCATCAGGGTTCAAAATAAAGCAAAGAGATTATGACTGGTACGTTGATACTGGTAATACTATGCTAGATTTCTATAACGGCATGATTATAGACATAAACACGGACTACAAAGAAAACTAATTCACTAATATACCAGTAAAATCGGTAACTTTATTTGTCGTGGCATACATTAGCCACCTGATGAGCTGGGGTCTGGTCCTAGCGAAACAATCAAAACGCAAACAATAAGTAGATAATGGCTCAAACAGACGAACAAGAATTTGATTATTTGGTAGACTTTGAGGTATACCGAGTAGCAGACAAGCTCGAATCAGTTGACGATGAAGGCTGGTACGAGTATCAGGTGTATCTCATGCAAGCCGAAGATGTAGTAGACCATTGGGACTCACGGCTTGAGACTTACAATGGCTTAAAAAGTCAAAGGCTTACTGAAAGACGAGCAACGAATAGCGCATTGGAGATTAAACAACAAGTAGAGCAGACTCAGGAAGCATCTGAGTGGTTTGACGTTCAATAACAATGGGACTTGATGACTTTACAGCAGACGACAGTACCGACACCGAATCAATCAAGACGCGCAAGAAGCTCAAGAACGTAACTCTTGAGAAAGAATTTTGGACTGACCTGATTGTGTCAGCTCCAACATATGCGATCTTAGCCGCAGAATACAGCGAAGAATCGAGCGCAAAAGCAATCATCAAGGAAATGGACAGAGTTCTTAACGAGGAGATTGAAGGTTACTCTGCTGATGAAGAGCAAGAAGAATTCATTCAGGGGCTTCGAGACGACTTTGTCGAGAACAACCTGTAAAACATGGGACTAGATGACTTCATGAACGTAGATGGAGCTAGTAAATCATCAAGCTCTAGCTCCACCTCAAGTTCAGAGTCACAATTAGACGAGCTTGACAACTTTAGCCGAGATGAGGATGGTAATGTCTCAAGAAATGGCCCATACGGATACTCCTCTTATGATGAGTATGAAGACACCATTAAGGGAGATATTACCCACGGTGAAGGTCTGTTCAAGTTCAAGCTTCCAATATACCCGCACATAGATCTAGACTTAGACGTAAATGCGGGTTCCAGGTACACTAGAAGCATTGACCAGAAGACGGTTATTTGCCTATCACATGAAGTGAAGCAAATAAAGTCTGTACCACGAGAGCTCATAATGCTTGATACAGGAGAATCTGAAAAGCAACTCTGTATGGATGCATTATCAGACAGAGTAGGTACAGACATAAACCCTGAATCTGAACTTCACATGTATATGTTTGCTCATACAAGACACCTCGTGAAAATGGCTGTAGGAGACAGCATCATTGACGACTGGAGTCTTGAGAGCAAAGATCACATGCTCAAAGCCATATACAACGAGTCATACACGCAAAAGTTCAGAAAGTCAGACTCGGTAAACTCCGACCTAAAGTCAATAGATCACATAGACGAGTGGTAACGTAGACAAAACACCGCCCACTTGGAGTAGTGGGAGTTCGACTCTCCCGCGTGGGCATTAAGCCAAGATAGGCTAAATAATGGGGCTTGAAGAATTTGGTAAGACCGAAACTACAGACAGCAATAATGGTTCTTCCAGTATTGACTACACTTCGAGTGTAGAATATACACCTCCTACACGTGAGGAATTAAGTAAACGGCATATAAGTTCCAAAAAAGACTATAATGCTGAATATGAAGAAGAATACTTAAAAGAATGCTGGAACTGTGGTTGGAGAAGTATAAAACTGAGCTTCTTGAATGAGTTAGGTGATGTTTGGTACTGTACCAATACAGAGTGCAGAAAATCAGTACACGCAAAGTGTAATGATAAGACTAACTCGTTCAAGTTGGCAGATAAACTAGACGCACAAAAGATTCATGAAGCAATATCAGGCAGACAAGCAGATCCAAGTGAAATGGGACTAGACGACTTTACATCATCAAGCAGTTCAAGTTCGAGTTCAAGTAGCTCAACTGATTCGTCTAATAGTAAAAGTGAAGCACACGGCGGAGGTGGTAACATTTCATCAAGCATCAAGTTCGGTGATGACTTAGACCTTGAGTTCTATGGGAGTGGTAATGCAGACATAGGAGTTAACCCTATGGAACGCAAAGGTGCTATGAGTGATGTTAACACTGCTGAACTAGTTCAAACATCTGATGGAACACTAGAGTTTAGCTATGATAATGCAAAGCTCTACCTTCCAATGTTTCTTACAATAACTTCAGATAATGAGTTTAGCTCTGGTGAGCGTTACCAGATGAAGTACACAGATGACGGCGTAAAACCAGGATGGAATGGCAGAGTAGCTGTATGCATTAACTCAATCCAAACAACGCTTGGTGAGCTGAATAAAGAAGTTATAATGTTCAGTGCCGGTTCACCTAGTAAAAAGCATGTGATGAACAGAGTGGAATCAAAGCTTGGCTCTGATGTAGATGGCAGCACTGAAATCTATATCAACTACTTTGGTAACACTATGTTCATGCGAGATATTGCACAAGCAAGTGAGCTATTCAAAGAAGGTAATCTCGTAGATATAGAACAGATAGGGAACAGGGTATTCAAGAAGAATATGCTTAGGATTGGCATAGAAAGCAAAGAATCCAACGACTGAATGAGAACATGGGACTTGAAGACTTCCAGTCAGAAGACGACACAAGCTCGAATAGTAGCTCAACAACTACAACATCTACAACCAAACAGACAAGTAATGATAACAGTCCATCAAGTGCAGATGTTGGTTTCCACGATATAGAGCTAGCAAATGCAAGAGCAATAAAGGCACAAGTAGAAGCACTTGCTGAAAAATGGAAAACGCAGTATAGCAACCGGCGCTTTGATACAGGTGAGATAATCATGTATAGTGCTGGTAAAAATGTAAAGAAGTGCAGTAAGGCTGTCATGGTCTTTACCACTATTCAACCAGTAACTACTGAAGATGACATAGATGAATCTAAAGACATACATGTAGTCTGCTGGGACTTTGACAAATGCGAGCCAATAACTGAAGGTACATATATAGATGGTACTGAAACATGGAAAACAAAGTTGTACAAGGCTATAGAAAAGGAACTCGATATATTAGATCGGAAAACGTAACTCTTGTCCTGATAGGTTTATTGGGGTTCGACTCCTCAACAGGATATAGCTGGCACCTTACTGCCATACAGTAGAAAGAAATAAGTGCAAACAACCTTAAAAGCAACTGCAATGCCAGTATACATGCTTAGACGAATAGGAGTCAGAGGTAAAGCATACATGACTGTTGCCGGTAGTCGAGAAGAAGCTAGACATAAGGCAAGCAAAGAAACAAAGAGCGGAGATAAAGATAGCATGGTGGTGATAGACACTCTTGACGGCATAAAAGATGCAACAGAAGACGCAGAGAACCAAACAATAGTCCGAGTCCTATGAGTAAACGGACGTACACCGACATAGACAAACAAGAATTTGAAGCTGCTCTTGCTGAAACCGGCTTTGCTTTCAAAGAAGTAGATTACGACTGGAGTGGTGAACTAATATACGAAGCAGAGTCTGATAACGGTATGTTCACACTTAGAGTGTACTCATCTCTAAGCAAACATACTGGTCATGCAAGAGATAAAGGCTCAGACGCAATCAGAACTGTAGTCATACATACAGATACTGGACGGCCAGTATTAAAAGAAAAACGCACAAATAGAATACAAACTTGGAAAAAGAATCTGAAAAAGAAGATCGACAATATGGCTGGTAGACAGTCAGACGTAGAGATCTGTAGTCAATGTGGCAACCCTATGGTTATAAGAACTAGTAAAGACGGAAACGAGTTCTACGGTTGTACGCAGTACCCAGAATGCACATACACCAAGTCAATTAACTAAAACAATGCAAGAAGACACTAGCAAGTACGACTTTGATGAAGAGTTTATGAATAAAGCAATGCAACAACAAGAGGCTATTAGAGACTCTGGCATGGTTAACATGTTCAATAAGAACGGAGTACAAAGAATAGCATCAGATATGGGATCATCTGAACTAGTCACGTTCATTGAACAAGCAAGTAATGAACAGTACTTTAATATGGCTAAAGAAGCTAGAGAACAATTCGGTAGACCATAACTAGATATATAGTATACGCAGTGGTGTGCTGTCACCCCTACTGCGCGGGCGTGCGTGCGTCACGCGCGTGCGCGTTATTACTATATAAAGCTTATTAAAAAGAAGTAAGAGTAAAGAGTAAGTTTAACTTCTTACACACGGCGGAGGCTGTAAGAGACTAGCAGTTAGATTAAAGAAGTAATAATGCTTAATCGGAGCAACCACAGTCCGTGGGCATAACGAGATAACAATGAAACCAGATCCATTCGCTTCACTAGAACCAAAGACTTACACATTTAAAGCAAGAGTACAGCTTCTTGAGCAAGTATCGTTAAAGATGATAAGTGAAGACATTGTAGCCAGCCAGCGGCACAAATTTAGTATTAATCATGATGAGTGTCGACTGTCTAGTCTTCATTGGGTGCCAAAAGAACATCAAAGCGAGTCACTGCCTATGTATGCTACACTCGATATTGTCATAGGTCCTATACAGACTGAGAACAATATGGAGAAGGTATCGCTTAAAGTTCGTACTGGACTAGTTGACCATAGTGATGTGTGTACAGAGGTTGACAGCGTAAATTGCGTAGACATTATACCGTAGCATGAAGAACGGACTCATAACCAAGCATGACTTAGACAGAATTATAAATGCTGTAGAGCATGAAATGGAAGTCAGACCAGCTGATAAACCTAGAGTAATAGTTAAAGATATTGAGTCTGAGTCAGACGACTCACATGTAGTCAATCTAGAAGAGCTTACATGTGCTTGTAAGGATTACGAGTATAATTGTGATAGTGATGAGTATTGTAAGCATATATATCGTGTTATCTTTGAGAAACATAGAATGCTGTAAAGTGATGCAGTCTCTGCAGTAATGTCCACTACCCCTAAGTTTATTACCGTACATCGTGTACTCTGTAGTATGCTCGGGCGTACAGTACATCCCGTGACAGCACAAAATCGAAATGCTTATACGTGTATGGGGCGTTGCTTGAACCACGGGGTCGGAACGGCATGGGCAAGAATCTACGCATAGACGTGACCGATAATGAGTTTCATAGGTTCAAGCGTCTCAAGGCAGAACTCGGCGCTGATACTAATGATGAAGCTCTTGTAGCCTTGATGGATAGCCACGAGGAATAAATTGATGAAGTACAACTCACAGAACTTTGGCCCAGTTCAGGTTCGAGACCTGAGTGAGTCTTGGAGTGAGACTGAAGACATGGTACTGGAGCATAGGTATGACACAACCTCGTCGGTCTTCATGAGTCAGACATGGCTGTCTGGACTGAGCATGTATGCCCTGTCTCTGGAGCACAACTTCAGTCAATACCTCCAATCGTATAGTCCAGCTAATCACGAGAGTTCCAGAGTGCCTAAGTGTGCTCCTATTCAGGGTAAGTGGAAGCCAAGCATTGCTTGGATTGGAGCACTCCAAAAGAGTGTCAGGGGTTCAATTCCCTCTTCCACTATTCGGAGCGTGGCTTCTGCTCCTATTTATAACGCCAAGAAGCTAAGTGGTCAAACACAGCCACTGAAGAAAATAACTGTGGACAACCTAGATTACAACAATGGGAGTTGACAACTTTAGCGGAGACAACAACAGTGCTAGTGGCGGCCCAACTCGAACGACCTACTACCAGTTCGAGAACCCAGATCACCCGGACTCGAAAGAGTTCGAGGACCCTGAGGAAGCGAAGCAGCAGTTCCGTGCTGCCCGGTACATTCAGGACCGGCTCGGTACTGACCGTCACAACCTCGTTGGCGAGTTCCTCGTTGCTGTCCACGCCCTCGAAGATGAGGGTGACGAGGAGGAGCTCCAGCAGCTCGTTGAGCGGCTCACCTCGTAAAGAGGTAGCTGCTTTGCGATAATCAGAAGAATAGAGTAACAGATAATCTACTATATGGGCCTGTGGCCAAATGGTTAAGGCAACTCGCTCATAACGAGTCGATTCTCGGTTCAAATCCGAGTAGGCCCATATATCATCGTGGGAGAATGGGGTAGCTTGGAATCCTTCTGCCCTTGGGTGGCAGTAACGCAGGTTCAAATCCTGCTTCTCCCATTTGCGGTTCAGGACTGATAGCTCAAAAGGAAGAGCTTCACAGCAGCCTCATGCATGTATCACACAAGCGGTTAAATCTCGGCCAAGCAATTCGAGATAGCCACCTGGGGTGGCAAATGGTTTGCATTGGTAGTGGGTCATGCTGTGAGAAAGTCTAGGTTCAAATCCTAGTCAGTCCACTCGGTCTTACGGTTAGAGACCAAAGAGGTAGTAAACTAATGGCACGAGTACGACGTGTTGACGACAAGCGAGAAATGGAGCAAGTAACTGAAGACTTCCTTACCCGAGGCTATAAAGTAAAAAGCGAAGCGCAACGTAGTACCATGCTCAAGAAACACACATGGGGTAGTGGTACTGGACATATTGTTGTTGCAGTGCTTACTATCTGGTGGACTCTGGGCATTGGAAACGCAGTATACGCAATCTACAAAAACCGTACTGCAGAAGAAGTTCAAATAAAGATTGAAGATCTAGAGTAACGACGAACAGGCTTACAAACATATTATTAGCAAGAGTTGCCGAGTTAGGTCAAAGGCGGGGCACTTAAGATGCCCTCTCGTAGGAGTCCGGGGGTTCAAATCCTCCCTCTTGCATATGGACGAAGACCATGAAACCAGAAAAGGACTGGTAAGCATTAAATCAATAGTAAAAGGAGTCACAATCACATGCTCGCATTGTGATAGAGAAGTAAAAGTCAATGATAGACAAGAAGCATACGCATGGGTCAGTCTTCACTATGAAGAAAACCACATGGCCGAGTTACCAGACATTTAAGAATATAATTTAACACTAGCCGGAACAATTATAAGTGTACCCCACGTACATGCAGGTACAGAAACACAAACATGAATATCTTGGGTAAGTGGTCTAGTGGTTATGACGCGGCCTTTACAAGGCTGAGAGCAGAGGTTCAAATCCTCTCTTACCCACTCGTGCTGAGCAACACGTTAAACTGCTCCTGTTGTGATCGCGCTTCTTATCGTAGAAGAACCGCAATCTGTCATGCACTGCTCAGGGTAGCTGAGTCTAGCCACACCCTAGACTCAAACCCTTCCCCCTAGTGGTATGTGGACACATGGCCTAACCCGGATAAGGCGATTGGCTTCTAACCAATAGATTAAGGGTTCAAATCCCTTTGTGTCCGTCAGAGGTCATTAAGTAAGATGGGACTAGAAGCATTTAAAACTGACAAGCCGAGAAAGAAGTCGAAACGAAGCAGTAAAGACAATATACCTGATAAACACACTATCCACGTTACAAACGATATAGATCTAGAAGAAGTGAACATTCCAGGAAGAATTAAGCGACATGACGTAAAATACCTAGAAATTGTTACTCCAGATGGAGAGGGTGAAGGTAACGTTATATGCAATTGTATGCAGTGTGCAACCGTAGCCACTTCATATGAGGCTATAGTTAAAGCCAACCATCTGAATTTCCAAGATGCAGTTTGGTATGACAAGTTCAAAGAAGTTGCACTAAGGCAAGCTCCAGACAAACCAACTGGTAATATGCAAGATTCAGATGAAAATGAAGATGATGAACCAGATAGTGGTCTAATGGCATTTAAGTCATAAGACAGCCAATTATGGGACTTGAAGAATTTAGTAGTGATACAAACGCGGATAATGGAGGTAAAAACAAAAGCCAATCAGATATACCTAAGTGCCACTCTTGCGATACAGAAGGAAGACATATAGTGCATGTCCAATACAAGTGCCCAAATGGTGATTGTGAAGTAATATCCTGGTACGAGCATTAGATGTGCCCACGTGTCACCGTGGGGTACTGGTAAAAAGTAATTACTTGAGGATAACTTTTTGTAATCAGGGTACATATCTTCATTCAGTAAAAGCGTTAGTCTGGGATTCATTATGATAAGACCACTTACTGAAGAAAAGATAGTTTTTGACCCTGAAGAAGAGCGGTTTTACTTGGTTAGTCAAGGCGTTCTAGGTAGTCCTAGACCATTTAGACAGATCAAGAAAATATACAAAGACGGTAATGTGTTTTCTGTTGATGAAGACAGAGTAATAGAATGTACTTTAAGTCAAGCAGGCCAGCGTTTTGGAGTTGGGAGCATACTAAGTGATATAGGTGCAGATAACAGTGAGCTTGGTATAACTGAATTTAAAGATCTTCCACCAGAAGTAAGGAGTCAAGCAATTGACAGAGCAAGAAAGTGGTGTGTAGGTATTCTTGAGTCTACGGAGGTTCCTAACACGACTCAAGATGAATTAGATCAAAGACTAGACGAACTCCTCAATGAACTTGAAGAAGAAGTAGAGTCAGATGTTGAAGACATAGAAGGTGGCGCAGAAGACATTGAATCGTTAACACCTGATGAAGTTGAGGACGCCGACTAAAACATAAACGTATTCTGTCGGCACAGCGCCTGAGACTACCGTTTTCGCGGGGTTTATGTGTGCCCGGTGTTATTGTTATAATACACCGAACAGTAATACTTGAGTGTCATACATGAACCTCGTGGTACTACAATAAGAAATGTCAGGAAAACAGATATACGTAGGAGAAGAATACCACAGAAAGTTGAAAATGATATCTGCGGCAGAAGACCGCGATATGAAAGACATAGTTGAAGAACAGATCCAGCAAATGGAAATACCAAGGTTCGAGCAGTCAGAAAGCGACAAAGACAAAGACTCAAACTGAACACAATGAAACTCGATAATAAGTCATTCCGTAATCCCGAGTACATCATCACAGACAGTTCAACTACTCAGCTGAACATATATGGTGAGCCAATAGAAGGCCAACTTACACTTGATGCATACAGTCGAGAATAATGGTAAGCAAAGATGACTGTTTGTGGGGAGATGACTTCTTCTCCACATACATGGAGCACGCGCGGAAGATGTCGTATAATAACGACATTCTTCACCTATCGGGTGCTCTGTCCTTAATTGGTCAATCGCTTCGAGATGTTTACCTGAGAATAGATCAACAACACATAGGGTGCAGAGTTCATCCATTTATCGTACAGTCCTCCGGTACTGGAAAAGGTAGCGTTTTCAGTTTAATACAGAAAGTATCACGCGCTGCTGATATTCCATTTGAACAGGAAGGTACTGCAAGTACCGCAGGTATTATGGGGACAGTTAAGCAAAACGGAGAACAGCGTGAAGGAGAGCTCGCTGGAAGTGGGTTTGTAGGCTGGACTGAAGCCCAAACGTTGCTTAAGTCTGCTGAACAAACACACTCATCAGACATTCTGGAAGTGATGAATATGGCAATGGATCCATCTGGTAAAGTTGCTAAAACACTTTCAGGTGGCAAGCTGGAGTATGAGTCCAATACGTCTGTGTTCTGTACTACATATGACCCAGAACCTAATGGACAGTTAGAACTCATACGTCAAGGCTTTCTTCCACGGACGTTGTTCTTTTATCGCATTATGGGTGAAGACTTCTATGATGAGATCAACGAAATGCGAGATAAGAAAATACCACGGAGTAGAGATTCACACAAGAGGCGAGTTAAACAAATTGACAAGGACATAGAAAAGCTTGCTAACACGCTCACGTACATCGAGAACACCGTGTGGGAGCATGGTGAACAGTACAGAAAAGAGGATACACACTACGCAGCAGCCAAAAATCACATAGACTACTTCTATGTTGATGAAGGTGTGTCACTTAATCCGAGTCCCATGATGGATGAAGTGCTTGAGGATTACTCCATCAACGTTAGGAGACAAGCTCGTCCATTTAAGACTCGAATGATGAACAAAGTGTTCAGAATTGCAGCGTGTTTTGCAGCAGTTGATTACGACGAAGAGCAAAACTTGTACGTTTCACGTAGAATTAGTTCAGAACACGTCGATAAAGCAATGAGCATATGTAAGCGTTCGTTTAAGAACACGCTTGAGTTCATTGATGATTACTCAACTAGTGCTGCTGATAACGACCTGCGTGAGATAGAACGTAAGGTAGACGCAATATCCAAGAATAATGGTGGATATGCTACCTTGCAAGAGTTAATGGCTGAAACGTACAAAAGCAAGAAAGAACTGAAACAATCATTGGCTACACTGAGTGAAATGGAAAAGGTAGAGTCTGCCGGAATGCCAATACAAGCAATGAACGGCGAAGGTAAAGTTAAGCCAGCAAACCAATGATAGACCCTCTCGATAAAGATTCATTCATACGCAACATGGAGAAGACTGAGTCTGCTCCATCATATTCATCAGAAGCTATCGAGAGGTTCTACAGATGGATGTATAGTGATCAGGAAGGCATAGTTCAAACATGTGCTTTCCCTGTGCCCACGGAAGATCAAGATAAATCAGATATGGGTCAAGGAAAGTGGATTCATGCACGCACGTTTAACGAGTTCAAAGAATTCTGTGAAACCCATTCCAACTTATGGAGATACCACGTTTACTCTGGTGTTAATGCACTAGCTAACGAGCCCAACAGGGGCCGTGGGTCCACTGAGAATATAGACACAATTAAGAAACTCTCATTTGACATTGAACTCGCTAAGCAATCATACAAAGGTTCCACTAAAGAAGACGTATGGTGGACATACCAATATGCTTTAGCCGAGATTAAGTACATGAGTGAGGAGTATAGCGTGTGGCCTCTAGTTGTTATGTCGGAGAACGGTATTCACCTACATTACAACGTACAATTCCCATGTACTGACGATCTAATGTATAACAGACAGCATCTATATTCTAAGTACATAACTCAGAAGGCGATGAATAACAAGTACACATCGCTTATCGAGTCTAAAGCACCTGAACATATTACGTTTGACCAAGATGACGTTAGTGACCCAGCACGTGTCATGAAAGTAGCTGGAACACACGGTATTAAGTCTGAACATGGTAGGCTCTGTGGTATTATACACGAGCCTAGCATGAATAAAGCAGGTAAGATAATACCATCAAACATCGAAAAGCAACCTGATAAAATAGTTAAATTCCTTGATGACTCACAGACTAAAAGCACATCTAATGGTTCAACTAATGCTAATATTGAATCAGTGGATGTAACTCCTTCAGATCTAGATGATGAACTCCAAGAAACACTTGAACAACGTGTTAGCTCTAATCCAAAGTTCCGAAGTTTTTGGAACGGTGAAGCCCACGGGTACGACTCGCGTTCTGAGATGGAATTTGCGTTTGTAATCAAGCTATTGTCTTATGGGTTTGACGAGCAGAATATTCCTGCTATTATGTGGGCAAGTGGGATGAGCAAATGGGATGAAGAGTCAGATCATTACCGCAAAAAGACTATCGAGAATGCAATAGATTACTTCGACGGTAATACTGTTAAAGACAGCTCAAACGGCTCGTTCAGCTTTTCAGATAGATAGAGTACACCGAATCACTTATGAACCCTGACAACAAAAGATATATGTAAGGCACAATGTAATGAACCGAGTATATATCTCGGGAAGGATATCTGACGAATTGCAGTACAAACAACTGAGGAACTACCTCTGGGTAGCTACAGGAGCCGAAGAATACTACAAAAAGAAAGAACCTCATATGACAATAATTCCTGGGTTTTCAGTAGATGATAGACATCTAGGTGATGTTAAGAATGAGGTTAGCTCAGCTCCATTCATTAATAAGCAAATAGAAGTAAACTCACTTTCAGTTTACGAGAATATACACAAACCATACGTAGTTCAGCTAGATGTGGAGCATAATTTCCACAGTGAGATTGATAGTCTAATAAATAGACTACAACCATACGCTAGATCAGAAATAAACAAACCAGTAAGTGCTCACATAACCTTGTTTAAGACTCAAGGTTGGTGGGAAACAATACCTAAACCTAACAGAAGAAAACTCCAACAGGAAGTTATGAGTACTGTTGGGTTAAGAGACACCGAAATAGACAGTCTCAAAGTTAAAGTGCAATAATGAGTAAAGCAGTGGAGGCTACACAAACAAACAATGGAAGTCCAGATAAAGAAGAAGTATATGACTGGACTTCCAAATGGAACATAGAGCCTCACGGGTTCTCTGCAGATGCATCTGAGCCATTCTGCAGTGAAGATACGCCACATGAACCTCCACTGTATAACGTAGAGTTGAAGCTTGCAGCTGACATTGAGATAATCAACGACTTGAAACTAGTCAATGAAGTAGCAGAATATTGGTTCCCGTCTGAAGTAAATAGATACACTCAAGTAGCTGCAGTAGTGTTCAACGACGCATCCGTGTGGTACTTACCACTTGCAAGCTGGGAAAAGGATTACGAGGGTTTACGCGAACATCTTGTAGATTCATTTATACCAGACATTGTTCAGTGGAGAGCGATTGTTGATGGTAGAGACCCATCAAAAGCACTTGAACAGTTCCGTGACTGGAAAAGCATTGACGAGAAAGAGTGGGTAGATGATGTTGGAGATACTGATATGCCTGAAGACTACAGACAGTGGTTTAACGAGAATGTAGAATGGGTAGGTCATATCAGTAGAGAAATTGAGTCTTCATCAGATAACGTAGATCTTGACGTAGATGAAGATGACAGTTGGACTGATGACTGGTAAATGACTGGAGAAATTGTAGATGCACATTCTAAAAACGAAACCCCCACCCGTCATGGCAATAAAACATGTGCTGCGTAAATTCCAGCATGATAAGTAACGTACAAAGCCATAAACCCGTGAAAACGGCAGTTTCAAATGGCCAAAATCGCCGTCCACAAACCCCAAAACAACACAGCAAACAATGCCAAGAGGAAACATAGTAGAAACTTCAAAAGAGCCAGAATGGCAAAGTGTAGATCAATACAGAGACTTCCTTAAACACCAGTCACCTACAAACTTTGATTGGACACAGTTGTTCAATGCAGAGGTCAATTGCACGTGCTGTACTCAGGGAGCCCCTGCCGAAGCAGCAGCATTACTAAAAGTCGAAGACCACACTCCATTCAGTAAGAAATTTGGGATGGAAGACGTTACTCCCACGGGCCAACAGGGTGAAACTGTGTGGATCTGTGCAGATTGCTACACTAATGGTGTTAGACCAAAGTATGTGTACTTTGGAGACATTAAGTGGAACAGCTACGGTCGAAAAGTCAAGAACAGAGCAGAAAACAAAGGCAGTCATCCCTGGTAACTTTACAATCGCATAAATGAATCATTTTGCTTACTGCGCTGATAACTTAGAAGTACTCAAGCTCATTGACTCGGAATTTGAAGTTGTAACTGTAGTAGGAGATCCTGAAGAAGGCTTCAGTTCTGGGTTCGATGTAGCAATATACGACTCTCGTGATATGCAAAGCATCAGCAAAGCAATAGAATCCGTTGAAGGAGAATACAGAGAGCAAACAGATAATGGAACCACAATTTGAAAAGATAAAACCAAAAGAAGATGTAGATTATCTCTCTGATTCCATACAGAGAGATGATTTCAAGGTGTTCTTCCACAGCTGTGAGTTCATGCCAGAAATACCAGATAACCACATGCACATGTGGTTCACTAGCCCGCCTTATGCTACTATGCGCGGGACAATGGCTTATGACTCATATGCTAAGTACCTAGGCACAATGTACGATATACTCAAAGAAATGTATCGTACACTTAAGCCTGGAAGAACAATGCTAATTAACATATCTGATTACCAGATATCAGAACAATTGGACAAAGAAGTCATAAAGGGTACTGACTTTGAGCTGGGTGAAAAGTATGATTGCCCCAGTCACTTCAGCTACCTTTTATACAAACTCAACGAAGAGTACGCTGAACATTACAGTCTAGATTATGAGGATACAATAATCTGGCGTAAGTCTGGATCTACTAGCCAACGTGCTGGTACATTTGTGTCTAGCGGTAATCCACTGAAATACAGACCAGAAGAAGTTACGGAGCGCATACTCGTGTTCCGCAAAGGAGATCTGGATTACCGCCGCGTGTGGAAAGAGAAGCGCAATAGTGACGTATACTCAGACATTGATATGCCAACTTATGAGGCATTTGAGGACTGGGCTTCACTAGATGTTGAATCTATGAGGCCGTTCATTCAGAATGTCTGGGACATACAACCTGAAACACAGTCAGACCACCCTGCTCCATTCCCTCCTAAACTTGCACAAGTAGCCATCAAGCTATACTCTCTCCCACGGGAGATAGTTGGGGACCCGTTCCTTGGTAGTGCAACTACTATTGAGCGTGCTCAAGCACTTGAACGCAAGGGAGTTGGTTACGAGAACATGGACGCAGAAAGTGATGACACACCTGACTTTGTTGATCTAATCAAGAACCGTACTGGTGCAAACAACGCTACGCTAGACAGCTGGTGAAAACATATGGAAAAACAACAAGAAAAAGATGTGTTAAATGGAGTGCTAGCAGTTGATGGGTCTACGGTATTCCACTTTAGATCTCTGAACCACTTCCACGACAGAGAAACAAATGAGCCAGTATGTGGGTTAAAGAATGGTAATATGCCTAGGCTGGATATTACTGAGATGTCATTGGAAGAAGCTATATCTAATGGTAGGAGGCCATGTAAAGACTGCACTAGGCTAGCAAATAAATTATATGACCACCCAATATATAGCTGCTTTATCTGTAATGAGTTAAATCTTGTTAACGATAGAGAATATGTAGCTACCGAAAAGAAATACGCTACAAAACCGAGTAAGATAGTTAGAGTTTGCTCTGATTGCATTGAGCAGATGAGCAAAATGCTGGAAGACAAATAGTTGTATGTTCATTTCTAGTGCTTTACTAGGTGGTAAGCCACCGCCATATTACCAATGGTTATACGTATGCATGAACCGATGGGTTTATGTGGATTTAGTAATAACAATAATACGCACCGGAGACCCGGCACAAATGCCTAGTAAATCAGTGTCACTCAGTGATGAACACTATACAAGGTTGATTAACTCCCAGCCGGAGAATATGAACTTCTCCGAGTGGTGTGAGACCTTGCAAAGTGAAGCACTTGACACACGAGACAACGAACAGAGCAGCAATCAAACTACAAACGAGGTTAACTAACAATGAGTGAACTTGGCGACATAATGGGAGATGACTTCGAGGAAGAGTACCAGGAAAAACGCAGCCGCCGTCGTGAAGAGGCCAGCAAGGTTGACAAGAAAACCTTGATGGAAATCTGTTACGAAGCAATCAACAATGGTGGGTTTAAAGGAGAAGAGCCACGGTTCAGATTTAGTGGTGCAGAAGTAGATCACGATGTTCTGCTAATGGAGTCTCCAGATGACGACCTTGAGACATTCCGTTGGCCTCTTGGTGACTCTGCTAAGACCCAAGGTATGTTCCACGTGGACGAGTTGTTCTCGCTAGCGTTCCAGGAAAACATGCTTGACCTCTTGAGCAAAATCGAGACGGGCGAGTACTACCTCGTTGTTGGCCGCTACGAAGAACGTACTGAGACGGACAGCAACGGCAAAGAGGAGACGTACTACAACATCAACCCCGTGCGTGGCATTGTGCCATTGAAGGTTGGTAAGAAGTACGCTGACCAATACGAAGAACAGATGCAGGGCTCAAGCCCACAAGAGCAGGCTGAGCAACAACAGAGTGAATCATCTGACGACTCTGACTCTGACATTGACCTATCTGGTGCAGATGACAATTCTGTGTCTGATGATGATATAGTCCAGATATTCCACGCAGTTGGTGACAAAGCGGCTGATCTACTTCAGTCTGTTGTTGAAGGTGACAGTACTTCAATGGACAAGCTCGTTACTGTTACCAATAACAACCTTGATGGAGAAGCAGATCGAGAGCGCATCCTTGACGTGTTCGAGGAGAATGTTGACTTCATCAAGGGACGTGGTGAAGAAGAAGATGGTGACGATCTAGACCTTGGTGGGATTGGAGATGACTCTGACGATGAAGAAGAAGTCGCTGCTCCCACGGACGGTGGAGGAAGCGATACTTCTTCAGATTCGTCGGGTGATGGTGGAGATAGCAGCGATCCGAGTGACTGGTTCTAGGTCTACCAGTTAGCTTGGCAACTTAGCCCCAGATAGTAACCAGTTTCACATCTGGCTGGGGTTTTAAATACAGATCAAAGAATAAACTTAGTATAATGTGTATGGACGAACAGATCGCTAACAACTACAAATAAAAAGTAAAATGAGCGGTTCAGACATAGACCTAGGTGGTCTAGATGACGATGAACAGAGCCAGGACCCAACAGAGAATAATCTGATAAGACAGGTTATAGAATTCTGTGGCGGTCCAGACCTTATTCAGGTATTTGGACCTACTGGCAGTGGTAAAACGGAGTTTGCGATGCAGGTAGCAATATCTAGCCTCCAAGATGAAGGCAAAGACGTGCTTTTCATTGACACTGAGCGCAATCTTAGTGATAACGAGCGTCTTGATGATGCAGACTACGTATATATCCCAGAGTGGAATGACTTGTATGCGTACTTGAGCAGAAAGTCATCAAAGCTGTCGGATGACCCATTCGGTGAGAATACCACTAACAGCAATACTCTTGAAGATGGGTATGATGTGGTAATTCTTGACTCTATGGGCTTCCCTGCACTCATGCAGTATGATGAGTACAGTATTGAAGATGATGCTGACCAGTTCAAGGTCTTTCAGATGCTTCAATACATGAGTGGTGCATTAAAAAAGTATGCACAGCATAACAACGCGCTTATCATATCCACCAACCAACCTAAGTCCAAGCTTAGTGACAGTGGTGGAGATGACCCATTCGGAGATAAAAGTCTGTTCGCTTTCAAGGAGCTGTGGAAAACTGAGAAGGCTAGCAGTAGTGAGATCAAGACGACGTGTAAAGTCAATGCTCACAGATCCAGACAAGCAGGCACCGGCAAAGAGCTGTTCAAACTAGAAGTTCAAGACTCTGGTACGGAGATTACCCCTAAGTACAACCAAGACGTTGAAGACGAGGTAGATGAGTGGACTACCTGAACGAGAAATACAAACACATATAACAATGCAACACTAATTAGTTAACATGGTAGTCTTTGATAAAGATATAGTAGAGGACCCTCTAGATGACCTAGATAAGGTCCATGCGCCTAATGAGTCTCGTGAGGGACCAGTTCACAGTGTGCTTTCAGAGCTAATGGCTCACGAGCAAGGAGGTTCATACCATAATACTGACCCTAAGCGAGGTCACCTATCATCATCAGATGGTTGCGGTAGAAGAAACTATCTTAATTATGTCCACAAGTTAGATGATAACCTAGACGTTCCTCCAAATGATAATGAGACTAACTGGACATTCAGTCATGGAGATGTAATCCATGAGTTGATACAGGATATGTTAGTCGAGAATCTAGGGAAGAAACATGTGGGAGTTGAAGAGACTGTCAGTTATGACATTAATGATGATTACTACATCTACGGTCATGCTGATTTAGTCATCCGAGGTCTTGATTCTGTTGAAGAACTTAATAGTGCTCTTCCGTCAGGTGTTGAGTTTGAGCCAACAGAAATAAAAGGTTTTCCTGACCCATTTGTAATTGACATTAAGACGAAAAGCGAGTTCAAGTATTACAACTACGGTAAGAACGGACACGCTAGAACAGTACCTAAAGACAGTAACCTAATGCAGCTTAACGGCTACATGGGTATATTGGGTGCTGAGTATGGGTGTTTGCTGTATTACTCCAAGCGGAACGATTACATCGAGGAGTACTGGGTTGAGTTTGATGAAGAACTATTCGAGGAAGCAAAAGACAATATCGAACTAGTTCTTGACTCAGTCAATACTGGTACGCCTGCCCCACGGACGCCCGATGGGGACTACATGTGTAAAAAGTTCTGTAAGTGGTACAAGCAAGGTAAATGTCCAGGAATGGAAGGCGTAAGCCCTCACGAGAACTGGGACGGAGATGATGAGGCGTTCGTTTATGATCATCCAGAATGGGCTTAGAAGACTTCAACTCAGATGAAAACGATAACCAAAGCCCTGATAGTGGTACTGCTTGTGATAACCGTAACAGCAATGATACTCAAAGCAACGAGGAACATGATGGAAATGAAGAAAGCCAAGGCGGCTTAGAATCATTTCGTACATCCCCATCCCGTGGGGGCTCGGGGGGTGACAACAAGCAAGACGATTCAGACGGTAATGTTTTAGGTATAAACCCTAGAGAATGGAACAATATGACAGTAAAACAGCGGGTAAATGAAGTTAGAAAACGGAAAATACCCGATTTCAGGCCAGATATACAATTAGATGACAGATGGAGCTGGGCAAAAGCGGTACAGGTAGAATGTGTTTGTGGAAACCAAATGTATTTTACTGCCAAAACTAAATGCTCCAACTGTAGTCGAGAGTATGAAATGAAGAATCGAACAGTAATTAAGACTGCTGACCCAAACAACAAAGTAATACATAACAATGAGCGCTAAGCAGAAAGGTGAACCCGCTGAACAGCACGTTAAGTTCTCGTGTACCGTTAGCTACTTAGACACATTCATTGACTCAGTAGACTCATTCAGAGATGAAGGCAAACTTGTCTTTACTGAAGATAATATTTACACTAAAGTCAATGACCCAGCTAACGTAGCTATGTGCATATCGAGAATTAAAGGACAAGCACTTAACAGTCTTGAAGTCAATGGAGCTGAAGAACTATCAGTTGGTGTTGACTTTGGACGTGTATTAGATTGCCTTTCAACTGTATCTAACACAAGTGACCTAGAGGTTACATGGCCTATTGATGATGCTGGGGCTCACTTAATGCGTATAGACGTTATAGACGATGATGTTGAGTTTGACATTCCAACACTGGACCCTAGTACTGTTCCAGCACTTTCTAATGTTGACCCACTCAGCCACAGAAGCCAGGTTCGCGTGGGTGGCTCTGAGTTGAAAAAGGCTGTACAACAAGCAGATACCATGATTGGTTCAAGTGGAAGAGGCATAGAATTTGAAACATACGGTGAGACACTTTCTATGTCTTCATCAGACCAGACTGAAGGTAAATTTAGAAAGGAGTTCCATAACCATGACCCGTCTGTTGAAGAAGGTCTAGGTGAACACACCACAAGCATTAGTATTGACTACTTAGAAGATATTAAGAACATATTCACCAAAGGTCAAGCAGTTACAGTCCATGTAAAAGAAGATAACCCTGTTAGGTTTGATATTGACTTAGATGAAGCAGGTGATGCACAGGTAATATACATTATAGCTCCTAGACTAGACACAAACTAAGATCATGCAAGCTCAAAGACCGGAAATGTCTCTTAAAAAGCTTGAACCATACTTCAAGCGTAAGGAAGATAGAATTAAAATAGCCAATGGCATAGCAGATGAAATAGTTAAAGGTGATGCTGGCGAGATAAACGCTAAGTTATGTGATCTGCTCAGAAACCTAAATGAAAAGGGTATGAGTGTCATGGAAATATACGACTTCCTAGACACTTATGATGTAGCAAATATAAAAAGGCACGTAGAGCATGAATGTGTACATAGCAACCCTGGAGATATAAATTACACCGAGTGTGGCTGGCTTAAGTTCAAGTACAACAACGGAATGAGCATTGAAGAACTGGCAGAAGATTATGACGTTGATGACTCAGAAGTGATCGAGTTACACTTAACCAATAAGTGTGACCATAACACTGGGCTAGACCCAGTTAACCTGTAGTGGTCTAGGCCCGGTTCGATTCCGGGTGTCAGGCGTGGGTAGCGTCCTACCGCAAAGAAAGAGTATGTTCAAATCAGGAATATTCACTAGCGATTACGTTACAGAGCTAGATGGAAGCCAAGTAGAAGAAAAAAGAGTACAACCACACGGTGTGGAACTCACGATAGATAAAATATTCACTGTGAATGGTCATTCAGTTGTTAAGGATGGTGACTATTACAAAGGAAAGCGTGAAGAGGCTCCATTAAATAATGGAGATACGCACCTCGTTAAAGATAACAGTAAAATGCCTCCTATGGAGTCAATAGACTCGTTGTCTTTAGAAGACTACAGCAATGACGAGTTAGTTGAAATGGAAGAACCACATTATGCACTACAGAAAGGTGGCTATGTGGTTCGGTACAACGAAAAGATAGCCGTTCCAAATGATCACGTTGGCTTTGTAATCCCTCGAAGCAGACTCATCCGAACAGGGAATAACCTGTCCACTGCAGTGTGGGATTCTGGATACGAGGGCCGTGGGGAAGGAGGTCTTCACATACATAATACTTGCTTCATGCAGAAAGGAATGGGCATAGCACAGTTTGTTCTTGCACGAGCAGGAGTATATGAGCAATACGACGGAAGCCACAATAAAGAAAATCTAGATAACGACTGAAAACAACTGCATAATGCGCTGTGGTTATATCCGAAACCATTAAACCCGAACAAACCGTATTTGTTTGTACTTAGAAGACAATCGTTCCACTCATAACTTATGTCAAGTAAACACATTAGTGCAAACAATAGAGGTAGTAAAGACATGTCATGTGTAGACATTAAGAAAGTAGATTACACAATCCGAGACTGGGATGATACTAAAGAATTAAAAAGCGAGATACAAGACTATCATGATAATCCACAGCCTGTAATACAAACTATAGAAGAGCATGGTGATGGGTTAAGGCCTGTCATGCACATACTCGGTAGAACACACGGTGGGACTCGGGTACACGTTAGAGTACACGGAGCGAAGCCGTACTTTTATCTGCCATATTCCGAGTTTAGCGAAGACATTGAGGAAAACAGTTTGGTTACGGAGTACCAGAAAGGTCACGAGAATATTCAGGGAGAACATGTAGTCAAAGTATTTACTCGCATACCTGGTGACGTTCCAAAAGTGCGTGATGGATACGAGCACTATGAAGCAGATATTTTGTTCCCTAACCGCTTTCTGATTGATTCAGGTATCGAGAGCGGTATGAAGATACCCGAAGAACATGCGACTCCAGAGCCAACTGACCTAACAGTAGACGACATTCAAGAAGACACATTCAGCGAGAAAAGCCGTTTGTGTTTCTGCGATATTGAGGTTGATGACTCACAAGGCTTCCCTGACCAAGAAGAAGCAGAGCGCGAGGTTACAGCTATTACTGTGTATGACAACTATGCAGACGAGTACATAGTATATCTATATCATCCAGATATGCCAGATGTGAGCCATCACGAGGCTGAAGTTAAAGTATTCACGGATGAAGCAAGAATGCTACGTTCGTTCTGTGAATATGTTATTACACGTGACTTTGACGCTATTACTGGTTGGAACTTTACTGACTTCGACTCACGGTATCTCATTAACAGGCTGGATAATATCAGTGATGATGAAGACACTATAGACGTATCAAAAAGTGACATATCTACCCTAGGTTCAGCATATGATGATGGCTGGTTCGGGGCAAAGATAAAGGGTATGTCTGTAGTGGACCTGTTGAGAGCATATAAAAACTTACAATTCAGTGAGCTAGACTCATACTCACTTGAAGATGTTGCACAAGAAGAATTAGGCACGGGTAAGATTACGGACAACCGCGATCTACACGTGCTGTGGGAAGATGACCCACAGAAGCTTGTAGATTATAACTTCAAAGACGTTAAGCTAACTGTAGAGCTTGAGCGCAAACAGGACATAATCAAGTTTTACGAGGAAATAGCCAATTATGTCGGCGGTAGGCTTGCAGAAGTAGTTGATGCAAGCAAAGCCGTAGACATAAAGGTTCTTCGAGCCGTAAACGGCACGTGGGCAGTCCCAAGCGCTGGTAACGTAGAAACTGAGAAGTTTGAGGGTGCAAAAGTATTTGACCCAATAACGGGAGTCAAGAACAATGTAGCAGTACTGGATCTTAAGTCTCTGTATCCAATGTCAATGAAGACAATAAATGCAGGACCTGAGACAAAAGACCCCGATGGAGAGCTTGTAGCTCCAAATGGTGTTAGATTCAATAATGACGAGGATGCAGTTGTTGTAGAAATTATTGATGAGATGCTTGAGGAGCGACAACAATACAAAGATCTACGTGACCAATATCCAGCAGACTCTGAGCAGTATGCAATTTACGACCGTAAGCAGACTGCAGTAAAGGTTGTCATGAATACTCTATACGGAGTAATGGGCTGGGACAGATTTAGGCTCCAAGATCGAGACGTTGGAGCAGCAGTCACTGCAGTAGGTCGTGAAGTTATCAAATTTACTGAGAAGGTTGTAGAAGAAATGGGTTATCAATCTGTATATGGAGATACAGACTCTGTAATGATACAGATTGATGATGTAGACCAAGACATAATAAACGACTCAGAGGCTGTCCAACGTGTACTAGATGAACATGAGTTAGACTCAGTAGAACAATTCCGTGACGTAGTAGAAGACAAGCGGGGTTCAATGAGTGATGCTGAGTTTAACAAATTCTTTGCTGTACTCGTTATCGGTTTCGAGATGGAGTCTCGTATTAATGCTAGATACGACGACTTCGCTAAAGAAGAATTGAACGCTGATGAGCATTTCTTCCAAATCGAGTTCGAGAAGTTGTACCGTAGATTCTTCCAAGCAGGCAAGAAGAAGCGATATGCAGGTCACATTACGTGGAAAGAGGGTAAACATAAAGATTCACTAGATATAGTTGGCTTTGAGTATAAGCGTTCAGACTACTCGAAGGCAGCTAAGGAATTAATGGAGCGTGTGTTTAACCACATACTACGCAATGGTTCACTAAACCAACTAAGCGATGATGTTAATGAGGTTATAACCAATCTTAAAGAGCTGGAGTACGACCCTGACGTGTTTGGTATACCGGCTAGCGTGAGCAAGAACTTTGATGCATATGACTCTCCCACTCTTGCTGTAAAAGGTAGTAAGTACGCAAACGAGCAATTTGATGCTGGTATACAACCTGGAGATAAACCTAAGATGAATTACGTTAAGCGTATACTACCGGGTGATGATGGAGAAGTAAAATACCCAATGCCAGATAGAGATCAGTCAAAGAGTCAGCCATGTTGTTGGATGAATTTCCAAGATGTACCTGATGTAGTTGATTGGGACTGGGACAAGTACATTGATGCACAAATCAAGAAGCCAGTTGAAAGAATACTGAAGGGCACTGATTGGACGTGGAGTGAAGTTAAGTCTGGTAACAGGCAACCAAGGCTTGGAGAGTATGCGTTCAATGATGAAGCTACTGAAGATAATACAGTAGTGTTATCCACAGGTAGCCCCACGGACGACGATGATGAAGATGAACCAGAACAGATCGAGTTTGATGAAGACTGGAAGCGGGAAGAACATGAAGCCAAGCAAAAACTGTCCAAGGCTCAAGGCATGTTAGATGGATGGGAACATGAAGAACCGGATAACAACGAGCCTATACAACTCGATGCATCCCCTAAAGAAGATGGCCCATCAACTCTTGGTGACTTCATGGAGGTAGATGATTAAATGCCTGATCTGGTGGAAGATGCAACTATATCGCACGTTGAAAAAATGAAACGCGAAAACACCAACCATTTAGTACGCCATAACCCAGATATTAAGGGAGAAGTGGACATAGAAGTACGAAGTAATGGCAGATATAACGTTACGGTATATAAAGGTACAGACCAAAAGCCGACAAATATAGAAGATATTTCCAAGGACAAGCTAATGGACATGCTAGCAGAGCAGCTTTAACGTAGAACATCAAACAACATACCCATACCCCACCGTGTGGGCTCGTACAAAATATTACTTGAAAAGAAGCTTATTCCCCAACGCTATCCTGTAAAGACTCAATGCACTCCATCATATCTTCTTGATTACTTTCAAGTCTTGACAGTGTATCCTTGTTATCTCTTACCTGTTCAGATATATTACTTATGTCATCTTCATTAGTTTCAACATCATCTACAAGCCCTCCAACTGTAGACACTTCCTGTAGTCCAAATACTGTAGTGTGGAGCTTGTTTATTTTATTCAGCTTCGACATTATAAGTGGCACACCTACACTTATAATAACTCCTGAAACTGTGGCTATTACTTCAACTATGACAGTAGGTAATAATGAGCCAGCCATGTTTTTTAATCTCTTACATATATGTATGGAATACAGGTATAAAAAACTCATTCTGGAGGTAGGTTCTATCTAGGAATGTTAAGCCAATTAAGTTCTATATCGTACTCAGAAGCGATTCCTGAGTTCTCATCCACTTGGAAATATACTTGATTTTCTTCTTCTTTATTAGTAAATGGTGTACCTATTCCTGCACCTAATATATATGTTTCTGGCGTAGTGCTTATGTCTATATCATCTATGAACACCACTTGTTCAATCTCTTCATATGAATTTGACTGGAACACTTTAATTGACGAGTCTGTAGACCCACTTCTCACATTAAACTTTACAGCCACCATTCTGGCAGTACCTGGTAATACACCATCATCTGGTACTATATCTGTGGATGCGACAATATCATCTTCAGTAGATGCCTTAAATTGCTCTGTGCCATTTGCTGGTACCTCTCCCGTTTTTAATGTTAATGTAGTAAATCTACCGAACTTAATAAGCTCGGTATAGTCCATCCCGTCAAGATAATTAACATCTTTATCAAAGCTAAAGCTCATATATTTCTGAACCTATCTCCGTTTATTGCGTCTAGCATTTCTCTCATGTTAGAGTTCAACCTGTCAACTTTATTTTCTAGAGATGATATATTATCAATCAATTCCCCTGAAACAGCTCTTTGATATGATCTAGCAAACTCTCCTCTATTGATTATATCAAGCTTCAAAGCTGTTGCTTCAACATTGATTGTAGTTTGTGATGGAGCATTAACTGACACTCTAGCATTATCGAGATATGCTATTGGGGGATCAGGTCTTAATTCAAGTGCATATATATCTTCCTCTGTGTTGTATCTAGTTATACTAGGTACAACTGCTCCTGTGTTTGTAATACCGTCTCCAAATGCATCCTCTATAGTAACTTTGTAATGAAATGCATCAAAGTCTATCTCTATTTCTGTCTGTTCGCCAGATTCACCTATGACACGTATTACTCCAAAGTACAAGAAACCCGGGCTTACTGGGTCTACGAATAAGTCTTCAGTTCTTCCTGCTGGTACTCGCTTGTCTACTAATTCTTCCTTGTTCCACCTCCATGAATCATCTGATACTAGTGGTAGTATGCTGTGAATGTTTGACATGGATTACCTTATCCAGTTCTTTCGTCTATTCTAGCATTGACCCCTACATCTCCAGTTGCATCACTCCCAAGATTAAATTCAATTCTAGTTCTAGGTCCAAATTCAGCAACTGGGTCTTCAAAGTCTCCGTACTGGTATACTGAATTGCCGTACAGATGCGCTTTAGTAGTTGACGTTCCAAGGTCTGCGCCAGCTACATCATCGTCATGTACTATATCTACGTCGTTATTAATACTTACCCCGTTAATTTCTATGTCTTCTGCATTTGCACCAAATATGTTTATAGATGTGACTTGACCCTCTGATTCTACGTTGGTAAACACTATTGTGTCTCCGCCAGTGTCACCGCTCGATCCTAGGCCAGTTATGTACCTAGTCTGGTATTGCTCTCTGTTTTCAGTATCAACCATTGTTCATAGCACCTCTTACAGCTCTTGCAAGCTCTCTATCACTCATACTATCTATTCTACTACCATCCAGCTGTGAACCTATATCAGCTTGTGAGTTCTGTACTGTGTCTCCTTCTCTAATAGTTCCAAGGTCTAATTCGTCTCTAGACTGAGACACTGATGCTGAACTTGGTGTGTCCCTGAACTTTGGAGGGATGCTAGGCATTGACTCTTCGATGTAGTTACCAGCAGAGTCCCACTCATCAGGCACATCGTAGCTGAATGTCTCTCTAATAGGCCCATACTCAATATGAGTGACAGATGGGTCATTAGTATTTGCAGCGTCAAGGAGATTACGCTGCACATTATCATTCACTACTGGGCTAAGTACATAGCCAGCACCGAAGATATTGAGCTTTGGGATCTTTCTTCTCGTTTTATGTTCATTGTAGAATTCGTACTTAATGTCAGTGTTCACTCCAGTATCCCACGCAAATGTAGATGACACCTGACTCTCAGGGTCGTACCACGTGGGGTTATCATCTCCACTTACATACCCTACTGGGTCTCCTGTAGTTGCATCTGGTCTATTGCTACCAAGGTACTGGAACACCCCTCCTGGCTGGGAATCAGGGATCTGAGGGTATACTCTTACCTCTCCATGTATAGGGGCTACCCCCACGTGGTAAGCAAACCACTCATCGTCGTCATTTCTTAGTATCTCATTGCCATTTTCATCTACAAGAGATACTGCATCTATTCCTTCTTCTGGGTCAAGGTATGGGTCTGATACGTCTTCAGTTTCTTCTTTGTAATTAGAAACTGCGATCCCAGCATCATACGGTCTATATCTTAGCTCTCTTGCGGCTTCAACCTTGAAAAACCAATGCTCTCTAGATTTAACCCTAATTGGCATTGCAGTATCAAGGTCTCTAAGCTGAGACTTTGACTTTGTAAAGGTAAGAACAAGAAAGTTCCCACCTCTTGCTACGTTATCTCTAAAGTTTCCGCTATCGTTATCTACCATGTTTTCTTGAATTAGTAACTGTTTGTGTTCTTATCTACACTAGGTCCCTTCTGTACTCGTGCCATTTTGTCTACAACGCTATCTTTGTCCGCTGTGTATAAAACCTTTTTCCATAAGTATGCGGCAAAGTGCTTAACGACTTCTGCGGCTAAGCAGTTCGTTTGTAAATAAATGGGTGTCCCGTGGTGCTACAGTCTGTTTATGACTGGAAGGTATCGAGCGACGGAAGTCTGGATGCAGTATCGACGTTAAGCCCGAATGGGTAAAAGTCAATACTTGCATCCTGCGTAGCAGTTCCGTTAATGTCGAAGGCGTCATCGTCAGTAATGTACTCAAGCGATGGAGCACTCTGAACCTGAAGCGTACCGAAGTTCTGATGGCCGTAAACATCAAATGGAGTACGGTCCTGGCCATCGTCTACTTCAAGCTTTGCTTGCTCAACAGAGCGAGGGTTAGTGCTCTGGTAATATCCAAGCACAAATGCAACCTGAGTATCATCATTAAGGCTATGAGAGCCATCTCCTTCAGACCCTACCGAAGTGTTAGTAGGATCATCGTAGACAAGCCCATCACTTGGGTCTACTTTTGGAGCAATGTTAAAGGTGCCTGCACCACCAGTATCATAGACTCTGGCTGCATTCGCCTCTGCAGTGCTAACATCGTCATCCTCAAATGCTTCAACAGTGAGCTGCTCTGCATCCCACTGACTACCACCGCGAGCGTTCTGCCCACGGAACGAACCCGTGCGGTCGCCCTCGTTAATGAGACGGAGAACACCAGCAGTCATGATGTCCTGCGCGTCCTCATACATGTTAAGAGCGAACGGACCAAGCTCAGCAGAAACCTGGCTTGCAATGGACGTAAGCTTCTTGTCCAGAACGAACTTCTCATTTACGCCCTCCTGGCGATCCCACTCCTCGCTGTCAGCAGCTCGGATGAGATCCTGAACCTTCGTATCAGGAAGCGAAGGGGCAGCGTTACGAATCTGGTTCTCGTCAATAGCTACTTCCGCGCGAGACGCGAAAGGATTACTGAGAATGTCTAGGCTCATGTTTTTCTTCAACTCCATTTCAACAGACGGGTGCGTGTGACATAAAGCTTTTGTACTGGTGTCACCATTGATTATATGGAGATGGTGTCACCATCTTACAGACGTGCTATAAAACATGGTAAGAGATGATAGATCAAACATGAAAAGAGGCCCGTACATCAAAGAAGACACATACAATGAGCTTAAGTCGTTGTCAGATATTACTAATAACAACATAAGAGATACACTTGATGAGCTAATATTGATATTTGCAGCATTTGATGATAATGAAGAAGCATATGGAAAACTTAACCAGCTTGCAGATAATACAGATAGTGATAAAGGACAGTTGATAGTGAATATGATAGATGTATCTGTGAATAATGATGGTAGCATAATAATCAATCCGCTCAAAGCAAAAATGGACTGAATATGGGTTTAGATGAGTTTAAATCTGGTACAAATGATAATAGCTATTCAAATGATAAAGATAATATCCAAGCAGATGGAGATGATGTTCTAGAAATAGATGTGAACGGATCAACATACGAGACAATATCTGAATATATAGAAAATAACGATGAAGACTCTGGCACTCCTAATCTCAAACATACAGGCTCCGAGGGCAAAGATCATTTTAATACTAAGTCTAGAGTAGCTATACAGATGTATAAAATGGGCTGGAATGTATCCGTTGAGAAGTATGTTTCTATAGAAAATAACGGACACTTAGAAGTTGACATACTAGCAATAGGTGACCCTGATAATATATCTACTGATATGCGTATACCAGCTGATAGCATTATAGCCGTAGAAATAGGAGGATACTCTCAGCCTAGAGCTAAAAAAATATTAAACGTAGTAGATGCAGTTCTCTGGGTTGGAAAAGGAAACAACCTGAGCGATGCTGTAGTGATACAAGATCTTGTACCACAGGATGAAGAATATAGCTTTAAAAAATCATATACATATGAATCTAACACTGGAAAAGAAATTGAACCAAAGCTAGATAAGCTATATGTAGACCGATATAAAATGATAGCAAAAGAAATAATGGCTGCATTTAACTCAGTAGACAATATAGAATCTGTAATGAGCTATTTAAACAACTGCACTGACTATTCTGTAACTGAACCAGAACTAGAAAAGATTCTGACTGCAATCGGGTTTATCGAGGAAGAAGGATAAACGTCTAGTCTACCTGACTGAAGCCAGACTCATCTGCTCTGGATTTAGTTCCTGAATCTACTTCAGTCATAGACGGAATAGAGCTTTTGGTAGTCTGTGACCCTGCTTCGCCGTGGGTAGTAGTGGTTGTACCAATCTGACCAGACGTTGGACTAGCAGTAGATTGGTTTGGTCTAGTGTCTGGAGATGGAGTTGACTCTTCGCTAGAGCCACCCATTCCAACAAGAGAGAGTCGTCTATCTCTAATCTCTCTTCTTCGCTGGATAGGGGACATTGAACTCTGACCTCTAATCCCCATAATCATATCCCGAGCACTAGTGACTCGGAAAGTTATATTATCTTGTACCTGACTAATCAATTCACCAGTGCTCATACGCGCTCCTGATATGATATTCATCTTATGTCCTCTGTTGAGTGTTTGTTTTAACCTTCTGGAATAGCTCTATGGCATCGAGCATTCTCCGTTGTTCGTATTACTATTTGTGGCGAATGGTGTATAAAGTTTTGGCTTACACTTTCATCTAGAACATAGTGTACCCTCGGGACAACATTTATAAACGTCGAAGCAGTATGAATAACTACATCATGGCTACTAAGTCAGAAATTGAAGAAGACCTAAACGAGCGGCTAAACATGAACATAGAATGGAGTGAGCTTAAAAAAGATGACCTTAAAACCATCGAAGAAGGACTTGATGATGAAGAGTTCATCAAGAAATTCGTTGCTCAGTACGCTAATACTGTAGCAGGCGATAAAGTACAGGGTAAGGTTGAAAACTGGAAACCTGGAGAAGGGCTTAAGCTTCTTGCACAAATGCAGGAAGGAAAAGCAAACCCGATGGACTTCTTTATGTGAACGTGAGCTACGAGTTCTTTACAGCCTGCTGAATTTTACTCTGGTCTATTACCTCATTGAAGATTTTATCGAGTAGTGACAAGTAATTTATTACGTCATCTCCCCAAACGCTTGCTTTACCCATTTGCACAGCATCAACAAGGCCGTACTTTGTCGTGCTAAGTGCATCGTCACGGTATAATGCCGTGGGGCTGTCCATAGTCATGCGTTCTCCCTCCAAGGCGAACTTAAGCTCTTGACTTGAAATTTTGACACCCCCATATACTTCATCAGGATTACGCAGAACTTTAAGTCCACCTTCAACCTTCAAGTAAATCTTGCTTGGAAGCATCCAGGATCCCTGTGCGTCAGTAAGTTCTACGCATATTATCTTTGGATTCTCAGGGTTCCCAAAGCGCTCCTGTATACCAGTCACATCTAGCTCATCATTTACTGTTTGTACAGTTGCTTTTAATGCTCCAAGAACATTGCGTATAAATCCTTTATCACCTTGTTTTAGGTTTGGCACTTCAGCCTGTTCACTATCACCCACGGCGACGGCGATAGCTTTGATTGTGTTTGCTGCTGCATTCTCAATGTCACTGTGGTCATTGCATAGTGGTATAGGTCCTAAGTATCTACCGTCAATCTGACCTGCAAGAGCTTCTACACTACCACGACCGAATGGAGCTATTAGATTTCCAGACTTTGGTCCTTTAACAAGTTCACCCTCTGCCCAAACGCCAGACATGTTCTCAATGTATCCAATAATAGGTACATAGTTGTGATTGCATACTTTGGTCATTCGTCCTACATCATCTACAGTATCAGACTGGCCAATAACAATTGCGCCAAGAATGTCTTCTCGAAGTACACTAACTAGCTCGTCAAATATGTCTTTTGTCCCAGGTGGACAGTCAATTACTAGGTAATCAGGATTATCCCAGTCTGCCCCATTAACCATGTTACGGATTACTACACGCATAAACTCTCCGCTCTGTGAGAATGAAGAATCCTGAAATGCAGACTCCATTGAGTAGACTTTAATGCCATCTTTTACAACGGGTTCTATCAGATCGTCGTCCGTGTGTTCTACTCTATCTTCTATCCCCATCCGCGAGGACAGATTAGAAGAATCAATATCAGCATCCATCATGGCTACGTCATGACCATCTCTAGACAACTGATATGCGGTAAGCTTAGCAATCTCTGACTTTCCAACTCCTCCCTTACTAGATGCTGATAATATTACTTCCATTATTCCTCCGGCATGTAAGTTTCTAGTCGATCAAGCGTGTCCTGCAGGTCTTCCATGTCGCTACTTAACTCTTTTTGCGTCTCGTTAAGATCATTTACGCTTTCTGCTAATGCCTGAGACGCCCTGGCCATTTCTACACCAGCCTGAGCAACTTGAGTTCCTGATTGATCAAGGTTTTCAGATGCATTAAGCAGCTGTCCGACATGCTCGTCCATGTCTTCAAACTGCTTATTGGCTTTCTCCATTGTAGCCATAACCTTGCTGATATTTTTATTGACCTCTCCAGGGTCTAGATCAGTGTTTTCTATAACCGTTTCCATTACGTCCTGAATTACTTCTTTTCTATCAAACATTGTTTAATCTTCTGCTATGTCTCCGAATATCTCATCGAAGCCCGAGCCTGAGTTATCCGGCTCAGTGTTCTCTTGTGTCGTCTGTTCTTCAGCTGTTTCAGTCTGAGTTTGCTCTGGTTCATCCTGAGACTCAACTTTGTCTGCCTTGAAGTTTGAAGTATCAAACTCAGGCTCAAACTGGCTTTCTTGCATATACTCCTCATCTAGGTCAGGGTTTGGCTCCTCGGTTTCTTGCGGAGTACTGTCATCTTGAGTGCCAGCAGGTTCAGGAGTGGAAGGCTCAGGTTCTGGAGCCGTTTGTTGCTGATTTACCTGCTGACTGTTCCTAGAAGGGGTATCAGGGCTCGTGTTATTTGTTGATATGCTGTCTAATGCACTATCTATTTTAGCATCTTCTTGCGGTTCCTGAGGCTGGCTAGTAGGTTGAGATGAAGATGCGTCTTCAGTAGCGCCCATTACTTTCTGAAGTATATCCATATTCTCAATAACCCACTCAGGGTTCTCACGTGCGTACTCAACTAGAGCCTCGTCAATAACACGCTGGACAGTACCAGCTAACCCACCAACATTACTTGCCATCTCTCGAAGTGCTTCATCAGTAGCATCCGAAAGACCAGACATTAATGAGTTTCTATCCCCTTGATCGTTTGCCTGGCTTACAGCTTGGTGCATCATCATCTCAGCTTCTTCTCGGGTTATGCTGTTATCCCCAGGAGATGATGCTTGGTTAGATTGGTTGCCACCTTGCTGTTGCTGCTGTTGTTGTTGTTGCTGTCGGTTAGGTTGTGATGACTGAGTCTGGCTTGGATTAAATGAAGGAGAACCCGTAGCGTTCATAGGTCCTCCCATACCCATGCTTTGCTGCATGTTAGATCCTTGCCCAGCTCGTGAGTGCCACGGGGTGTATCCCTGTGAACTAAGTAGTTCAGAATGCTCTTCTTCAGGTGAGAATATATCCTGAACCATTGTGTTTAGGTAGCTAGCACTAGCACTGAGCTCATCATCTAGTAAGTTGTACAGGACGTGTGGATTTCTGTGAACGCTTTCATTCCTGTCAAACACCATGATAATGCGCTGTTCAGTCTGTGCTCCTACACCTTCAGAGTTAGCAAGCCAGTTTTTTAACCGTTCTTTCTTTATTTCTCGTAACCCGTCTGGCCCTCGCTGGTATATCTTTTCTCGGTCTGATATTGCTCCTGTCGAACCTTGGAGCTGTTCTGGTGATTGCTCCATTCCTCCGTTACCCTGGCTACCAGAGTTTTGAGAGCCAGAATTATCGTTGTTACTGTTGCTACTACTATCATTGCTTGACCCTCCAGTGTTTCGTTTGTCTATTACCTCAATCTCATCTAGATGTGGCTGCACCTGATCATACTTAATGACCATATTACAGCTACCACAGGAGTACTTCCGCTCTCCTGTACGGGTTAAGCTGTCTATGCTTTCATCGCAATGAGGACAGGTCATTACTCCCATACTGTATTACTCACCTGTTAGCCTGCATTATTTGCTCTGTTCTGTTCATTGTTAATAGTGGATCTATAGGTTTCTCGTATATCCCATTAGAGCGTCCGACACATAAGGGTAGGGTAGTAAATAGTCGGCTGGCAGCATGTAATAGGGATCTGTATATAGCATCCCAATAGCGATTTGAGTAGGCTATCCCTATATAGAAAACACGCGACATGCCCATACACACAAGGGTAACAATTCCCACTAGGAGTAGGGCTACAACCGCGTAATCCATACTTCCATGAATCATCTAACCACCCGGTCCCCCCTCGCCTTATCGAACTTATTTCTTAGAAAGCTAACTAGGTTAAGATCACGTCGAAGTGTTGAGTCATGGGATACTGTTGAACCGCAGATAAACTCATTCACCATCGCTTATTACTATTTCATATTCACTTTCGTCTAACTGTGCAGCTTCTACAACATTCTCGTCTATGGACACATCAGGGCTAAATGTAGGGAATTCTACGTCTGATATTACAAGTCCATAAATTATGAGATCCTTGTATGCTTCAGGCATAGTGACTCCCTTTTCATTAGAGTATTTGGCAACTAGCCCTCTAATTGAGTCGTCCATATTTATTTCTACACGCATCATAATAGTGATCCTGTATTCGCTTTCAAGTCATCCATAGTGTTCTACAAGTACACCATATACGTTATGTATGGATAAATGTTGTGTATTCTGCAGTGTAAGAATTACTTATTGCCCCACGGGACGGCGGGAGATGTTGCTGTGTCCCCTTAGCGCGTGCGGGCACGCACACGCCCGCGTACACGCGCGTATAGCTATATAAGGCTTTATACTACTTATAGTAGTAGTGCAGTCCCGTGGGCAGCAGTAGTAATAAGGCTCTTAAAATTTCTCTAGCTTCTCTAGCCTCTACGCGCGCGCGTACACCGAACATTTATGATTCGTCAATGTGTATTGGCTAGCATGGGATTACAAAGACAGCCCACTGCATTCTTTGGCGGTGGGAGAGTCATTAAAGGAGACATTGAGCTTAGTGGAGATTTACTTCAAGACCCAATACGTATAGGTCTTAATGCACAAACTCTTTCAGACACAATGGCTATTGGTATCAATGCTGATGCAACTGGTACTAAGTCAATAGCCATTGGTAGAGACTCTATTGCTAATAACCAAAATAATACTGCACTTGGTAGAGAGGCTGAAGCCACAGGTGGTGATGCTACAGCTCTTGGTAATGAGACTACTGCTCCATCTGACTGGAATACTGTAATTGGATATGATGCTGGTGCTGACGAAGAAACTGTTGGTCTAGAACCAAATGGGAAAAATATAGTTCTAGTAGGCCGAAAGGCTCAAGCCAGTGGAGATAACGGTGTAGCAATTGGTGAGATATCTAGAGCTAATGGTAATAACTCTACTGCTGTTGGTAGAGGTACACAGGCATTTGCAGATAACTCATCTGTATTTGGACAAGGATCTACAGTTGACGGATCTGGCGCTACGGTTGTAGGACAGAATGTAACAGTTACTGAGAACAATGCTACAAGTATTGGGACAGATGTGACTGTAAGTGCTCCGGGTGCAACTGGAATTGGTAGAGGTGCAGTTGCTACAGCAGAAAACGCAACTGCCGTAGGTAATGGGGCTGAAGCAAATGGGCTTAATTCACTTGCTATAGGGAATGGAGTGGTAGTAGATCAAGATAATTCATATAGCTTTGGAGACAGAAATGTAATACTTCCTCTTGGAAGGTCTTTCTTATACCCTGAAGATGCAGGCTCTCAAACAATAGCAAACATACCAGTAACTGATAGTCCAGCTGCTGGAACAGCACAAGAATATAAGTTTGAAGTAGGAGGAGAGTCGATATTTGAAGTTGCTGCAGAAGCTGATGGGTCAGGTGGGATACAAAATAAAGTTGCAAGAATAAAGGGGAGCTTTGATATTAGAGGTGACGGTGATGATCTGCCTGATATTATATCTGGGGATATAAGCATTGTAGATGATTCAGGAACAGAACAAATAGGCTTAGATGCTACGTCTGATCCTATAGTTATTGACTTTAATGATAATAGAGTAAACAACTTTGGACTCCGTAATGGAGAGTCAGTTACTTACATTGATGATGCAGGTTCTCAAAGACTTGCTGACATAAATGTAGATGCAGCAGCAGAAAATGCGGAAGAGTCTATTAGCATAGGGATAAACCAGAATAATATACTTAAAGCATATGGGCAGTCAGACGGAGTAGGTGGGGTTAAAAACCTGCAACTTAGATTTATAGAAGAGGCTAACGTAAATGGTAACGACATTAGAGATGGAGCTAACACTATTTGGGATAGTGTGAATACTGAGGTCCCAAACAGTGCTATGGCTACTATCTTAAATAACACACTAAATAATTCTACAATCAATGTTACTGCAGGTAATGGCTTAGATGGTCCATCTGCTACTGATATATCACTAGGTGGCAGCTTTACATTTGATATATCTACCGATGGTATCCAGCTAGATGAGATTGATCAATCCATAGCACCTACTTGGACTTCGCAACACGAGTTCCAAAGTGGCTTGGACTTGAGTAATTCTGCTACAACAATTAATATGGGTGAAGTTAGCAGCATTATTAATCTTCCAAGTCCAGGCAGTGCATTGGAAGCAGCAAATAAGGGGTATGTGGATGGAGTAGCAGAAGGACTGAATATTAAACAGTCATCTCACGCGGCTAGTACCCAAAATATTGATCTGACCACTAGTGGCTTGCCAAGTGGTGATGGTACTATAGATGGAGTGACTATAGAAACAGATGACATTGTATTGCTTAAGGATCAAACAGATGATGCTGATAATGGATTGTATGATGTAGGAGCAAGCCCAACAGACCCCAGTTCGTGGGCACGGGCAGATGACTTTAATGAGGCATCAGAAGCTACATCAGGATCTCTTTCGTTTGTCCGAGAAGGCACAAACAATGGAAGTATTAGCTTTGTAACTATAAGCAGCGACGTTACTACATTAGGGACTGACCCAATTATCTGGGATGAGTTTTCAAGAGCTGGTGAGTTCATTGGCGGGGTAGGTATAAACAAGGATAACCTTACATTCTCAGTAGACATAACTCAGCTGAGTGGCTTTGGTATTGAGAAGTCTGGAGATACATTCAGAATTGCATCAGAGATAGCTGGCTCAGGCATAAGTGGTGGGAGTGGCAGTGCATTAAGTCTTACAAATGACACAGTAACGATTGCTGGGAATGCAGTTTCGTTAGGTGGCTCTATTGATATTGACCTCGCAGACCTTAGCTCATTTAACACATCTGGAAATGACTTAGTAGACGGTGCTTCGACTATATGGGATTCTGCAGCTGGGTATGTGCCATCTAATGCATTGCAAAGTGACACAGTAACAGTAAGTACTGGGACAGGTATTAGTGGGGGTGGAGACTTTAACCTTGGTGGCTCCGGGATATCTATAAGCTTAACTAATACAGACATAACTATAAACAGTTCAAATGGTATAACTGGAGGTACTGTATCTCTTGGTGGGTCTGTAGATGTAGGTATATCAGGAGCACTAGAATTAGATACTGATCTTCAATCAAGTTCTGGGGGTACTGGAGTAACTATATGGGATGAGAGCTCAGGGTACATACCTCAAGGAAGATTACAAAATGACTCTGTGACAGTGAGTCCTGGGAATGGTTTAAATGCTACAAATAGTGGATTAGTGTCACTAGGCAATTCTACTACTGTTGGTATAGCAAACAACGCTATACAACTAGATGAGATAGACGAGAGCATAAGCCCCACGTGGACGGGAGACCATGTGTTTAATGGCTCTGTGACTCTTGGTACTCTGTCAATAGCCAGTGATCCAGGTAATGCTGTATTGGCAAATGCAGAGGTTACATCTGGTCCTAGTGCTGGTACAGAGCAGTCATATTCATTTGATATAAATAGCAGTTCAATACTTACAGTGTTCTCTGAAGCAGATGGAGCTGGCGGAACACAAAATGAAGAAGTCCAAGTAAATGGTGATATAAAAGCAACTGGTGAGTTGACTGAAGGTGCAGCACTTTAACGAGGTGATTAGAAATGCCTAATACAAAAGTAGAAGTTAATTGGATAGATAACTCAACATCTGAGAATGGACAGTATGTGTATAAAAGTACATCAGGTTCTCCAAATTTCCCTGATGATTATACAAGAATTGCAGAACTAGATCCAAACCAAACTTCATATGTTGATGAACCTGTACAGAGTGGGACTACAGTTCATTATGCTATATCATCATTTAACAGTGAAGCAGAATCATTTCCATCAATAACTAGCATTAAGACAAATAGCGCTCCATCATTTATTCAGGACTCTGAGCAACCTAATGATGGAGAGTTGAAGGTTAGTCTAAACCCTACTTTATCTATAGATGTAGATGATACTGATGGAGACCAATTAACTGTGTATTTTTATGAAGACCAAACAGATAACCTTATAGGTGTTTCAAATGTATCTGGGAATGGCACTGCATCAGTGAAGTGGGATGGATTAAATCAAGACAGCTTGTTTAGCTGGTATTCGATTGTATATGATGGGGTGTATTCAACTGAGTCTCAAAGATTCCAATTTAAAACTAATGCAAGACCTAGTGTGGTTCAAAAGTCTGAAACTCCAGCAAGTGGTTCAACTTCAGTATCCCTTAACCCAGAGTTATCTGTAGATGTAAGAGACAATAATGGAGACACACTTGATGTTTCATTCTTTAACTCAGATAATGATGCACAAATAGGAACCACTCAGACAGTCAATGGTTCAGGTACTGTATCTGTTGTATGGTCAAATAGACAAGACACTACTGAGTATTCTTGGTATGTTAGTGTATCAGATGGCAATATACAAAGTGAATCAGACGACTTTTCATTCTCTACTGATGTTACATATATAGGTGGTTTGGAAACTCAAATAGTTGGTAATAATATAGATATACAGTGGAATGGTAATTCATCAAACGGCAACATAACTATTGAAAGATCTACTGATGGTTTTGAAACTGTTGAAAGAATACTTAACTCAGCGAATGGAGATATATCTTCTTTTAAAGATGTATTCATTGACAGTGGTGGAGATTATGAATACAGAGTAGTGAGAGAAGGCCCAAAAGGTAGGTCTAAGTCAAACACTATATCAAATAGTTTATCTGCATTCAACTCTATAGTTGATGTAAATATAAACAGAAATAAAGATCCAAACATTGAAACTATAGGTGTGCCAAGCGGATATAGTTCAATTAGAGTATATAGATCATTCTTAGAGAATCCTATATTCCCTAGCGATTATGACCTTATTGAAGAAAGCCAAGACACTATTTCAGATTTCACTGATGAAGATACAGACTTTGATACATATATAACATATGCATTTGTAGCTGTAGATTCAGATAGCAATGAGTCACCTCCAGATGTGAGAACTACATATGTTCCACCAGATGGGATAGCAGTCATAGATCCAGAAAGTAACTAAACAACGAACTATTTATGTGCAAACAAAACGAATTATAATTATGAGCTGGAGTTCAAGCCCACCTAATTTACAGCAAGCAAGAACGTTACATGTTGCATCGCTAGATTCAAATCAAAATATTGTAGTTGCAGGTGGAGCAGTAAATTTACAGACAGGTGACGCTCAAGCTGATGACATACTTTCAAGTACTGAAATATTTGATGGAGAAACATGGAGCAGTGGACCAAATATGAATCAAGAAAGAGTTAGCGCAGCAAGTGCAAGAGATTCATCTGGCAATGTTTATGTGATAGGCGGAGCAGACTCAGATGGTAACTTATTATCATCTGTAGAATATTGGGATGGGTCAACGTGGGTAAACATACCTGATCACCCTGTAGAAGTTCAGTCAGGTTATGCAGCATTTGATAATGAAGACAATCTATACCATTTTGCAGGTGGTGCTGGTCAAGATAACATTGTGACTAATTTAATATACAAGTATGATGGTTCATCTTGGTCTGAGGTTGGTTTTATACCAAATGATAAGCAATATGAAGACTTGATATTTAGTGGAACATGTGTATCTGACGATGAAGGAGATATATACTTAATAGCGGGCTCAACTGTTGAAGATAATGGAGATCAACCAGTATTATCTCAAGTGATTAAATATAGCTCTGGCTCATTTACCCAAGTAAGTAGTATATCAGAGAAAAAAGATGCCCTAGGCAGTGCTACAGTGTTAGACGGTACTATATATGTCAGTGGAGGAGCAATTGTAGATAAGTCTTATAAAACTTTTGAAAGCTTTGATGGTTCATCTTGGAATTTGAGAAGTGATATGAATCAAGATAGGGCTGGCCATCAATTAGTTTCTGACAGTAGAGGTAGAATATATGCAATAGGTGGTACTTCAGTAAATAGCAACATACCATCTGTTGGTGACACACTGAGTAGTGTTGAGAGATTTAATCCTGCACCAGAAGCACCTTCATCAGTGTCTGCTACAGAGCGTAATTAGGTGTGTACTGAAGGTTGGTCCAATGTTTTAATACAGTCGGTATATAAGTATACCATATATGGATTCAAAGAATCCAGAAGAATTGATTGAGGGAGTAGAAGAGGAACAGAAAATCCGAGGTGAGCTAGCTACGGATGCTTTACAGTGGTTCTTAGATGGTAATGTAGAAGAGTTCTTCCCACGGGGCGCCGTGGTTGAAGAATTAAGCGAAGAACTTGGTGTAAGCGCCAGTAGAGCCAACACCGCTATATCCGACACCGTGGGTGATATTGTAGACCCTGTACAGCAAATTACTAGACGTAATAATAAGTATGTTGGTGTAATAGATTATAAAGTATTTAGTGATGAAGGCGCTTATGGGTATATAGACTTTGATGACCGGAAGGGTGAAAGGAAACGAGTAGTGTGCGCTAGATGTGTTGAGAAGCACAAATATGACGAGAACATTACTCATGCTACCCAAGGTGAAGGTTCATCAAAGTCAGATGCTACTTGGCAACAACTATTGAATAAAGTAACTGCCCATTATGCAGATAATCATACTAAACCTCCATCAGAAATAGAACCGGGGGCCTCTCTCGTGAGTGGGACGACAATTGGGGGGAACACAGCATTCCATACAGGAAATTTGGCTGATAGAGGGGCTGTGACCATCACCCCCTCGACAACTAATCAAACTATAATTGAAGGTTTTCATAATGGCAATGGGTTTGTAGAAGGAGATGTAGACCTTACTTCTGATAACATTAGAGATGGTGTGACTATATTCGGTGTCACTGGAACATTTGGTGGTACACAGATAATTGATAACTTTGAAGATGAGGACATATCAGAGTATGGTGGGAACACTGGAGACTTTTCAATAACTACAACATCATATGATGGCACATATGCACTTACAAATCAAGTGCTTTCAAATATAGGGAGGACAATTTCTTCAACTACTGGTCTTGATTCATATCCATCTGCTGGAGATACATTTGCATTTAACGTTAGAAGAGATGATTCTGGTGAATCATTTATGAGAACGAGATTCGGAACTGAAGATGAATCAAGTTCTCCAGGTGGATACAGGATATTTCACGATAAGCCATCTGACTTAAATGGAGAATTTGGAATTGGAGGCCCAAGTGGTACAGATCTGTTTGAGTTCACATACCAACCTAACACTTGGTATGAGATTGAAGTTAACTGGGGGTCAAGTGGTTCTATAACAGCTAGTTTATATAATGCAGACCCAAGTGCAGGAAGAGGTAGTTTAATTGGGTCAACATCTATAAATGATACAACATATACTTCTGGGGGCATAGGCATGGATCAGAATAAAGCAGGTGGGTATTGGGACTTTTTCAGAATACTTTAATGTTCTATTTTGAGCAAACACTAACGACAAACATTTATATACGCCAACGTGCTACATATTCATATGCCAGAAGAAGATTACGGCATGGGCGGAGACAATATTGATGTACCAGACTACCCAGGCCCTGCTGCTCTTGGGCATGAGCCGCTTATTGGGTCTGTCCGTAGAAAGAACGGTATGCCGGTAATCAGAGAAGAAGTAGTAGATAGAATCGACGCTACTGGTCCTGTTGACGTTCCTGACGAGCCAGTACTTCCTGCACTGAATACGCTTTAAGCGTATAGCGTACTCTATTTTTTAGTACACGCAATCATTATATAGCTGCGTGTACAACGTGTACATATGGGAGAGTTAACCCTCTATACTTCAGAAGATGACGAAGAAGACATTGTAGCCAATCTTGATGCTGGTTACGATATAATGTACGATAACCTGAAAAATGAGTTTGAGTCTGAAGAGCAATTAAAGGCTGAGCTTTGCCGTGTAATTGAGGTAACTATTTATCAAGAAATACAGGCAGAAAGTGATGGTGACGAGATCCACCGAGCCTTTGTAGAGCTTATGCGTAGTCTGAAGCAAACTGGTGAGATAGACATTGATGCTTTAACACAGAACTCGGTTCACCAGCTCACTCAGATAACCCAATAACAGCCCACACGTTTTAATACCTTGGCGGATAATTTATAACCAAGCAATGGTTACTGTAAGAGGCAACTTAGCAAAACGTAATGCAGGAGGCCCTCAGTTTAAGTACATCCCACAACGGGTGCTCGTTGAAGTAGAAGACGGGATTAAAATAACTGATATAGCAAATAGTACTGATGAGTTCACTAACGACTTGTTGGACGCCCCACCCGTGGGGGATACTGTTCTTGCTACAGTTCAAGAAAAACTTCAATCCTTAGACTTTGATGCTAAGGTACTGAGTAATACTGGTGTAATTGTTGCTCAGACTGATAGACTCTCAACTGTTGTAGACAATATAAAGTCACTCCCTAACGAATTTTCAGAAAGAAGTATAAGCCGCATTAACCAGCTACAAAACAGAGCATCAAACTCTGGAGCCATGAGTATAATGGATGGCTTTAGACCAGGATTATTTAACTTCCAAAGTGCTTCAGACAGAGAGTTTGAATCACAACTTCGTAATGAACTACTTGGAGAGCTTCATAACCCAATTACTGATGCTCTTGAAGACATAGAGCATGTTGCATCAGTAGAAGTAAGCCATACATACAACCCACCTGGACCTCAAAATCTTGGAATAGATGTAACGAGTCCAGACATACTTGCTGATGAAACCAGTGATGCTCCAAATGTTGGAGACGCAGTAAAGAAGATCGGTGGAGAAGAGGCATGGCAAGTTGATACTGGCGAAGGTGCAGTAGTAGCAATATTCGATACATCGTTCTCGGAGAAATTCGTAAAGAGTAACCGAGTCATAGACACGTTCTATGGTGACGATGTAGACAGTGCATACTCTGACCCTGATGAAGGTCATGGAACTATGACTGCATATAGTGCAGCAGGAAACGCTAAAGACACTACTGATGGCCAAGGTAATCAGAAAGTTGATTACAGTGGCATAGCAAAAGATGCAGATCTATTGCTTGCACGATTAACTGATTCTAACGGAAGCTTTGTATACACAGAAGAAGCTTGGGACTGGCTTGCAGAGTGGGTAAAAGCGCTTGATAAGCCAGTAATATCTAATCACTCATATGGTGTGCCACTATGCAGTGGTAGAGGTCAAGGTTTCTGTGACTCAGTAGCAGCAAACATATCAGAAGCTTTGAGTAGAAGAGATGACCACCAAGCAGTGTATGCTGCTGGTAATGAAGCTCAGTACTGTGGTCACAGGCTTAGTGGAGTAACTAATGCAATTACTGGAGTAAACTCTAAAAACTCCTCAATTGCAGTAGCAGCATTTAGATTTGATGGATCTGGCGCACAGACTTATTCAAGTCACGGCTTCGGTACATGTGCTGATAAGCTTGATAACCCGAAGCCAGACGTTGGCTCACTAATTCCAAGCATAGTTCCATATGGTGATGATGAGAAAGACTTGAGTACTAGTACTGGTTCGGGTGCTGGTACATCAGAGGCTGCTCCACTAGTTGCAGGTGTAGCTGCATTAGTTGCTTCACAGACTGGCAATGCGCGGCAATCAGTTATAGAAGGTGCATTAGAGTCCAGTGCTTCATTGCCCAGAAGAACTCAGGTTAATACACTACGTGGCCATGACGCTAGATTCGGTAATGGACAAGTAAATGCAGCTGAAGCAGCACGATTTGGTAGTGTGTTAGAAGAGCAGGAACCGCCAAGTGCTACATTTACATTCTCACCAAGCAATCCCACGGTGGGAGCCGAAGTCACGTTTGACGCTTCTGCTACCACAGATCCAAATGAGAATATAGATTCATACCAGTGGGACTTTGGAGATGGCGTGACTGCTACTGGTGAGTCTGTGACCCATACGTTCAGTGAGCGTGGCACATCTAATGTCATGCTCACGGTGACAGATTCTACTGGTCTTCAAGATACCGATACTGCACAAGTCGAAGTGCTTGCCGAACCTGAAGCTCAGTTTGAGATATCAGACACCACACCGTCCGTGGGTGAAGCTGTGACCTTTGACGGTTCAACTACTTCTAATCCTGATACAACCATATCTGAGTATAGATGGGACTTTGGTGACGGTGAAACTGCAAGAGGTGAAATTGTCCAGCATGAGTATGAGTCTATTGGAAACTATCAGGTAAGGCTTAGTGTGCTTGACTCTGCAGGTTCGACTAGTACAATTAGTAGAACTATAGAAGTCACTGCAGTTCCAGAGGCTGGATTTACATACGAGCCAACACAGCCAATGCAGGGTCAAACTGTTAGGTTCGATGCTTCACGTAGCACTGACCTAGACGATGATATTGTTTCATATGCATGGGACTTCGGTGACGGTTCCATGTCTCAAGGGTCTGCAGTCACTCACGAGTTTAACAGATACGGTGAATACCCAGTAACTCTCACAGTAGAGGATTCAGTTGGAAATACTTCGACTACTACGAGGTCAGTCCAAGTATTAGCTGCACCTAGCCCATCGTTCAGGTATCAGCCATCCACTCCGACTGTATCTGATACGGTGACATTTGATGCTTCTGCTAGCTCTGACCCAGATGACAGCATAACATCATACAATTGGGATCTTGGCCAAGGAAGTACTGCTCAGGGTGAAGTAGTCTCATTCAGTTATGATGCTGGTGGGAGCTACAATGTAATGCTTACTATTGAGGATGAAGCTGGAAACACTGCTAGCACTACCCAGACCATAGATGTAATACAGAGACCCGAGCCTGAATTTGTAACTACTCCATCACAGCCACTTGAGTCAGAAGTGATTACCCTAGACGCCTCAAATACCGTTGACCCAGATGGTGAAGTTGCATCTTACAGATGGGCACTCGGAGATGGGACTGAGAAGAATGGTGGAACAATAGAACACATATACGGTGAGTCTGGCGAGTTTGATGTTACGCTTAGAGTAACTGATAATGAGGGCAACTCGGCTACGATAACTGATATTGTGACAGTATATGCTGAACCTAATGCTCAGTTTGAATATAGCCCACAAGAACCCACAACGTCAGACGCAGTAACGTTTGATGCTTCAGGTAGTACTGACCCTGACAGTGAAGCACTAACTTACACCTGGACATTTAGCAACGGACAAACAGACCAAGGCAGGGTCGTAACTCGGATGTATGACTCTCCTGGAGAGTATGAAGTTCAGCTAACAGTTGAAGACAATATAGGAAATAGTGATACTGCTACTCAAGTTGTAGTTGTTAATGAAGAGACTGGAGACCCAGGTGGCGGCAGTGGGGAAACAACTTCTAGTTTACCAGGCGTTGGAGGAGAGGGCGAGTTCTCTACTCGTGAGGAAAGACAGGAGGAGATAATTGAGTAGGTTCTTTAGCCAATAGATATAAACGTTGTACCGCCGTATATAAACATAAGTATGAATGAGGGGCAGAGTCAAACTCAAGGAGGACCAACTGCTTCTGATACCGAACCAATAGTTGGAACTCCTATTCTTAATGCGGTATGTGAGAGTGAAAACCGCGTAATGGGAGATGTAAGACAAGGTGTAGCTGAAAGAGTCCGGTATAACATAAGAAGACGCCGGACCAAAGATGCTGTAGCTGCACGTATGTCTGAAAATGCTGTAAGACCGTTCATGGACGCAGTAGAAGGTGAGCTGTCTGATAGAATAAAGCGGAACATTAAAAACGGTCTTGATAGATAAGATGGAAATAGATCTAGCTAAAGAGTTCAATTCAGATATTAAGGAAATAGTTGATATTCAAGTTAATGAGAATAGAGAAGCAATATTCTTCATATACGAGGACTTGAGTACAACTGATATATACAAAGGAGAAGCGACTCATATAAGTCTTACCAAAGATGAAGAAGTTAAGATAATGAGTCGTGGGAACATACTTGCTTCAGTACATACACACCCAAGTGGGTTTGACTTGTCTACCATAGATATAATGACTGGACTAGCAACTAATCAACGGTATATGTCAGTTGCTACTCCGTTATATGACATGGACACAGACAGTGACTTTGTGCTAACGACCATAGATATGTCTCAAATGAGATTCGATGAACGTCTTAGAATGTTAAAGTCTATGAGACGGTCAAGCACTGGGTTAACAGAGTTCGGGAGGCAAGTCCGTAAGCAAGTTAACATGCAAAGATTTAATATTTCAGGATACAGAACTCATGAAGTAGAAGTAGATGGTATAACCCTACCTATATATGAACGGCCATCAGTCTTTGAAGTGGAGATAGGCGAGGAAAGTTCAGTAACAGACACTGCAGGATACAATAAATTCATAGAATAATGGCAAACAAGATCATGAGTGAGACGGCGACTACAGAAGCAGAGTTTTATGAACAGGCCAAGTCTGTCTTAACCGACTTTGGAGTACCCGACCCCACCGTGGGTGAACCTGGAAGTATACCAATAGACTCTCCTGGTAGATTTGAAGTACTTGAAATGAATATAGAGGAAACAACTCGCCCAGGTCAAGAGTTACTTAACACGTTCCCACGACGCGGCGATGAGCGTATAGTCAATGCTTCATACGATACACCTCTTTGTAATATATTTGGCTGTACATTAACTCAGTTCCTAGGACTTGAGTGTAGCCGTACAAGCGAGGACTACACTGATCCAGAGATTAGCCTACGTGATAACCCAGAACGGATACCTGAAGTAAATGCATACTTAAACCCACTAAACGCTAGGGTTGAGGGTGAAATGGAAGTCACTGGTGAGAATTTCTCTAAGCCCGGTGAAATCATGACTAAGACTGCATACAAGTGCAAGGATGAAGTTGATGAAGAAGTTGAAATTGTAGATGAAAGTGCTATACTTGACATGGAAGCAGAACATAACGTGTCTTCAAATGCACTTAATGAGACTATAGATACTGTTAGATCTACAATTTCATCAGTACAACCAGACAGAAGCCAAAGTGCAACTGTAAGGTTTAGAAAAGAAGGTACATTAGATACATTGCAATCTATTGTAGACATATGGGTGTCTGGTAGCATGGTAGCTGATGTGACTGGAACTATAAACGTTAATTACCAGTGGAAAGGTTCAATCAAGAACAGAAGCTTTGATGTTGATAGCAGATTAAGACTTCCAGTTGGTTCGATTAATTACGGCTGGTAACGTCCGATAGTATTTTAACAGTTGAGCACGTTGTACGTGGTGTACAATGGTGAAGCTAGGCTTGGGAGATAGCTACGATAAGACTATAATCCCACAAAAGATCCGTGCATATGCTGATATAACTAAACCTGCATCCTCGTTTGGGGTCATGTTTACTATACCCTTTGCAGCTATAATATATGGAGAGTTATCCCACGGTGGAGGTGTGGCCTTTGCGTTGGATAACTGGACAACTATAATTTATGCGTCTGTTACTGCATTATTGCTTCATGGAGGATCACAGGCGCTCAATATGGCTGAAGATGCTTTCATAGATAAACAGACGGACCACAAGCAAAACCGTCCAATTCCATCAGGGGTCATATCAGAAGAAGAAGCACGTTCTCTTGCATGGATATTCATATTCATAGGCGTAAGTAGAGCGTTCACAATTACGAACCAATACGGGTTATTTGCTGTTGCACTAGCATTTTTGGGAGTATTTTACAATCTAGACCCAATACGTGCTAAGAAACATCTATGGTTGAACCTAGTATGGCAAGCTGCATCACGCGGTCTATTGTTATATCCGGCAGCATTCGCGGTGTGGGGTGAAGGGGGTAGCCCTATCGGGTGGGGAATGGGTATAGTAGCGTTCTTCTTAGTATTGTCATTGCAAAATAGTGCAGATCTACCAGATATGGAAATGGACGAAAAGTATGACATAATTACTCCTGCAGTGCATCACGGTCCTAAAGAGCTTATACAGATAATGCTAGGTCTATCACTCATTATGTTTGCTTGTTTAGCTGGATTGATATACTTAAATGTAGTCCCAAACTTTTGGAGCGTTTATCTACTTTCAATCCCAATCGCTATTAGTCTTGTAAAGTTATGGTTTAATCCAGAAGGAACATCTGATATATCGGGACAGTCCACCGTGTGGTATACCTACTATGGCAGTCTTGCATCTTTATATATACTTCCTGCAGTCCAGCTTGTAATGTTCTAACTTCATGGTAATATTTATGTTCATTGGAGATGTAGTGTAAGCTGAGATATACAATGCCTGAGCAAGACCCTGATAGAGGGCCTATGTTTGTCTGGAACTTCCCTCTCATAAGAAGAATGCAATCACGGGGAGGGCTACTTGCGCTTGGGGCTCAATTATTCAGTAATGCAGGTTCATCTACCAATGACAAGCAAGATAAAGATGAGCCCACAGACTATTCTACTGATGGCTCAAGTGATAACACGCAAACTCAGTCAGATGTACTGAGTGATATTGAATCATCAATAGATGATCTCCAGTCAGACAGCTCAATTGAATTTGAACAAGAAGATGAAGGTGAAAGCGTAACAGTAACAATAACCAATGAAGGGTTTGAACCTAGTAATCTAGAAGTAGAAACAGGAGACACCGTCGTGTGGGTGAACGAAAGCGACACTCAATCAAAAATAGCATCTACCAACAATAACAAGCTAAGATCAGATATGCTTGACCCTGGTGATGAATACTCAGAGACACTATACGGAAATGTAACTACTGAGTACAGAGACTCATTATCAGACAATGATGCACGTGGGAGTATAACAGTTGGAGATCCAGATGCTGAAAGCCCAGAGCCTGTACCCTTAACGGAGAGTACAAGTGATGGAACTCCTACAATGAGCCAAGCAGTAGATGATAAAACTGACCTAGACATAGGTTTTGACACATGATAAGACAAATGATATTTGGAATACTGTCTTCACCAAGAGCTACGGTAGTGAACTTTGGTAGAAGCCAAGGAGATGACATGGCTGAATTGATAATCAGAGCTGGAAGTAAGCCAGGTGCAATACTTACTGCACGGAGAGAAGCTATGGCTATGATACCACTTAGGGAACAGGAAGTAATATATACCGAGCAAATGGACTCTGACAGATTTTTGAATAAATGGAGAGTAAAGGTTGTAGATAAGCAATCTACAGCAAATATAGTTGAATAACACACGGCTGTTACCAAAAACTTATATTGTCACAGATTGTTATATAAAGCGATGGTAGATAGAATATTCAGTGAGCGGGTTAGAGGGGTTGGAAAACAACTCTTTAATAACCCGCTTACCCAAGTAAATGATAGTGGGGTAAGGTACAGAACTACCCGTATGCACCTTCCGTCGTGGGTCACTAGAGATACCATGACAGAGGGTGTAGATGGCGTATCGTCCTCAATTGATATTAGCGTAGAGCGAATATCTGAGGCACGACCGTTATCAATTCTTCGAGACTCACCGCTTTTCCCAAACGTCTCGAAAGAATTTAGAACTCCAAACCTCATTGAGGAGTTCAGACAGAGGTCTCCATCTGATGGAGTTGAAATTGTAGACTGGATGCATCAGTCTGCAGCTGAAGCGGCTGTTCTTAGTGGATGGGAATCTGAATATAACCAGAACAGCCAAGTCACTACCACTACCGGAGACCCTACTGCACCTCACGATCTCATCGGCGTGGGCGACTTCAATTTTGACCCTACTCCTGGAAGAAACGTAGCATCTCGTGGTTCAGCTACGTTCAGAACGCCAAACCAGAACGTAGAAATTGCCAATAACAGTAGCAAGACTGTATTTAACGAGGATAATATTGGTTGGGGTGGAGTAGACGCAGATAACAGTTATCAATGGAATGGCAAAGTGGCTCAGTTTAAGGAGCTTGGTGAGACTCCGATTGAGAATCCTGTAAGATTCCCTAACTTTGGGAAGTACACTATCCCTAACGTCTTCAATCAGGCACCACCTGATTCATCGAGCCAGGCTAAGGTTAGCTTTAGCATCTCAAGTATTGCAGAACAAGACATGGACGTATCATTCAGAAGTCCAAATGACTACAGTAGACCTGTAGCAAATGGAACAGTAACTGTTCCTGAAGGGACTTCTAATGTTGAATTTAATATTTCATCAACTCCAGAAGTACCACCGCTTCTGGCTTCGGTTCAGCCTTCTGAATCGAGCGATGTTCAGTCAATAGAGTCTTACACGGTAGAGGCACAATGAAATATAATATCAAGTCAAAAGTCAACGAGGCGAACAGCACTAGGATGCAGCTTCCTGACTGGGCAGGTAGGCTCCAGGGAGCAATGCCAACTACGAGCGGTGCATTATCGGACAGACTTTCAGGGTCTTTGTCCGATTACACACGGATACGTGGGGTAACTGTAACTCAGGAAGCCTCAAGCTTCGAGCCATCTGGGCTGATGGGTAGTGGTATTTACGATGAACCACTTACTACTGACCCAAGCAAGATGCTCGATTGGGCAAGAAGGACTACCCCAGTAGAGGATGAACCTGATGTTACTGACTGGATGGTCCCTGCAAAAGCATATGTTGCTACTCTTAAAGCTCGTGCAAATGAATATGCAAGAGCAGGTAGCGCTATGACTGTTGCAGCTGGAGACCCATTTACTCCAGGAGTGCGTAATGGCCAGATGACGTTTAAGTCTGAGCGCGGAAAAGCTATATCTGAAAACGGTCAGGCTAACATTGTTGCTGGCAATAATGAGTACTCCATTGATGCTCCAGGTAATGGGGTGATTGTAGACCAGAATCTTCTAGGTTGGGCAGCAGCAAGTGACATTCAGGACAGACAGTGGGTAGGTTCTCTCATGTCAATTGAAGAGCTTACTAACGACCCAAGCAAGCCAATTGCGTTTCCAAGCGTTGGAGGAAATACTGGTCCACTGTTTATGGGTCACACTCAGTCTCGCCCATCACTCATTAACAGAGTGACTATGGGTATTGAATCGAGTGCTAATCAAACACTTGAGTTTAAGCTTAGAAGCAGTAACGATTACACTACCACGCTCAACTCCTTCACCAAGGAAGTACCAAAGGGCTCAAGCCAGATGAACTTCCGAGTGTTTGCTCCATCTATTGACCCAATGGTTGCTGAAATCATGCCAGAAGATGGCACTCAGGCTGTGCTTACAGACTACACTGTACGGCCATAACGTCTTCTTTTAGCCATTGAAAACCTTTATTGTACATCGCCTACATAGTGAGCATTGGGTATACAATGAAAATCACTGGAGAACTTAAGGTACACAAAAGCGACGGAGTAACGAGACCCGCAAGAAGAGCACAGGTAATGAAAAGTGGTGCTCTAGCAGTATGGGATGAGCCCAGAGTTGATGCTGATGAAAAGAAACTTATAACCTGGGGTGAACCAGACATTATAGTGAGTGAAGAAAAGTGGGAGAGAATAGAACGAGAAGGACATAGTTGGAGACATACTAGCACTAATGCTGTGATGGAACAGGCGAGAAAGCGCGATGATGTAGATGAAGATAAAGTAGCTGATATGCTTTAGAATGGATGTAGTGAAACAAAGTAAAGCATGGCTTAGACTATTTAGAGCCCATACAGTTATACTCGAAGCACCTATGGCATTTCTTGGGGCTGTAGTAGGTATTGGTGCTGTAGCAGACCCACGGGTGGGGTTGTGGCTACTGTTTGGTATTGGCTATCATCTAGTTGGGTACGGGATGAACTCGTATGTAGATTGGAAGAAAGGATTTGACAAAGATGATGACCAGAAACAACATCACCCACTGAATACTGGAGACATACAACCAAGTCAAGCCAAGAAAGTAATATATGGATCAACTGCTGCACTATTTGCATACCTGTTCGCGCTTACATATACCAACCTCACCGCCGTGGGGCTTTCTGGTCTTATGGTAGGGTCTGGTCTTGCATATAATTATCTAGGTAAATATACGGAGCTTAAAGCAATACCAATTTCTATAGCTCATACTTTAGTATTCTTTATCCCGTACTACTTGTATGCTTCAGAATTATCTACTTGGGTACTAGCCATGACAGCTGCATACTTCATACATCACATTTACCAAATAGCGATATCTGGTGACATTAAAGATATACAGCAGGATGAAGCCAGTTTGCTTAAATCGTTAGGCGTGCATGTAAAGCCACATAAGCATATGCCAGATGTAGGTGTGTTCATAACGAGCAGTAAAGCCTTAATTCTTGCATATTTCCTAGCGATACTTCAACTTACGCTAGCGATTGGGGGAATTGTGCTAAACGGATTTACAGTTCTAGACTTAACAATCAGTATCGTGTTTGCTTCAGCAATGATATACTATACAGACAAAATGCTACAGCAGGGTGCATTTATTAGATCTAAACGAGTTAAGTATATATCTAGTAAAGAGCTATTTGGGTACACATTAATACACTCAGCAAGTACTGCAGTAATAGGTACTGTTGGCTTTACGTTAATGCTTGTATCTATGCTTGTATACTTGGGGATAGTTAGCAAGTTCATCTGGGGCAATTGGTTAGTTCCAGAGGTGTAGTAGAACGCAACATTTGACACATGACACCCACAGGTTTTATGCACACAATATATATCTCTAGCACTTTAATTCTGCGTGTTTCAAAACCGCATGAAGGCGTCAACATAACATATATGATACGTCGTAAAATGGCCCAGTCCTTTATATGGGTAACACACCAAGGATTCACATACAACACACAGCAATGAGTAATCAAGAGCATACCGCTACATTGAACAAGTTTGAGTTAGGGTACAGAGTCACTAAGTGGATCAAAACTATGCGTATACAGACAGCACTTGTTACGTCTCTTGCTGTCTGGGTAGGTTATGTGTCTGTTGCTAATTTGACTGTAGAATCAACAATAATTCTAGGTGCAATAGGTCTATTCTTCCATATATTTGGGTTTACGATGAATGAAGTAGAAGACTATGAGTATGATGCATCTATTGGCAATGGGTCAGAGCACCCAATAGCAAAAGGCGAAGTTCATGCAGGCATAGCAAAGTATGTAGCATGGATGGCATTTACTGTAGCGATCTGTATATCTGCATTATCGGGTTATTCAACTACTGGGACACTTATGTTGTTAGGAGCTGCAATACCTGGAGTAATGTATAATAAATTCTCTAAAGTGCATTGGTGGTCTAACGCATACTTAAGCATTTGGGCAGTAATGATGGTAATTGCTGGAGCATTACATGCTGGAACTCCGAATCAAGTTACGTATATGCTCGCAATTGCTATAGCAATTCAGATATTCATCCAAGTCATGGAGGGAGATATGAAGGATTTGACTGGCAACGAGGACTCCGTGTGCAGGCGCATGGGAGTTAAACTTCAATCAAGTCATGAATATATAAAGCAAACGCAAAATGCTGAATTAGAGAATCTTAATTATAATGATGCAAGCATTGTATCATACACAAAGAAGTTTGGTGCATTATTGTATGGGTCTAAGATTATAGAGCTTGGATTGCTTATAGCCATAGCATCATCATTTGTGTCTATGGCTCCATTTGGTCTTAGGTTGTATGGACTACTATACTTTACAACTACAATAATATTTGTATCTAGTCTGAGCATGGTTACTGTGTATGTTTATGATAGAAACAGAATTAAGCAGATGTCATCTATACATGAACTTAGCGCTATAGTTTTGATTGGTCTTACGGTATTCCCTCTTCAACACGGGGCGGGAGTGTTGATAGCATTAGGTCCAATTATGTGGTATCTTGGCGTAAATAAGGTGATACATTCTGGAGCACTTAACCCAGACATATGAATGTATGCTGGGATGGCAATATTTATATGGGTACGAGTATAAACAGTGAGTGAAAGCGTTTCCATAAACTATGGTAGAAGAAAAACTTGAACTTGATGAGATGGCAGAAGGGGTCAATCCAGACCTCGACATTCCAGATGATCCTGGGCCAGCTCTTATGGGCAAGACTCCAGTAATCGGAGAACTGCGTAGACAGAATGACATTCCAGTGCTGCGCGACGAACTCAAAGACGAGCTTTAAACAATGAGTAATATGAACTTTGCAGAAGACGGTGGCGTACTTAGTAACGTTAATCCAGGTAGTAGAATCAGAAACCTAATGGGCGACGATGGCCCAGACATGATGGGTAGCGACTATGGTCCAGACATGATGCAGGGTGGCTCTTTGAGCACTCCTGACAATCCTGGTCCTTCCATGATGGGCAGAACTCCAATGCTTGGAACGCTTAGAAGACAGCGAGGACTTCCGGTTGTCAGGGACCAGCTTCCTGACCTCATGGATTAAACGGCTTAATCCTTACTAATACATGACTTTATTAGAACGAGACACTATCATTGACCGTCCCGAGCTAGTAAACCGAGGGAACGATGAAGATGAACAGGATAATGACGAAGAGGAAGAAGTAGAAAGACTCGGTGAAGGAGGCCCGATAGTCCACGGGCTTGAGTTTGAGGAAGGAGACTTAGATGTAGTTGCTGGAGCTAACACATGCGCTTTCCTCACGACGGGTGAAACTGAGGGAGATGTGTTCCAGCAAATGTTTAAGAACGCTGCCGTGCAACTCAAGGACATGAAGAATCGCCAGCGGGACATTGAAATGATCTCATACTTCGGGGTAAACAACTCCATCGGCACCGTGGGGCTTCCTGATGAGAAAAGTGACCAGCTCATGACTGAGTTACTTGCTGAAACAACCCCTGAAGAAGATGCGATTGAAGACGAAGACGCAGACATTGAAGAAGTAGAAGACGAGGTTGATGAAATAACTGACGAAGATGAATAGACCGTTTAAGGATAGACGGCCTGTAGGGCCGTTTATTGATCTAGACAGTGAAGACAACACTGTTGAAGAGTCTGAATCACAGACTGAGACACGCAATACTTCACAGAAGGTTGACGACCCAATTCTTGAGACTGCAGAGAATTGGTATCAAAGTATAAGCAAAGAAAAGAACAAGCGCAAAATGATGAAGAACTATCTTGGTTCTATAACTGATTTATCTGAATCTGAGATAACACGTAAACTGGACGAGGCTGGATTATAATGTCCAGCAGAGATAATGTCTTGCAAGCGAGGTTGAATGATAGAGAAGACAGATATCTCGAAAAACTAGCAGACCAGTTTGGTGTATCACGCAGTGAAGCAATACGGATTATATTATACGATAGTAGGTTTCTATACTCAGACGGTGTAAGCTTTGGAGATGTCAATGTCAAACCAGATGACTTAATCAGAGAAGAAGACAGTGTTACATCTGGAGAAGAGGCATTACACCGTATATTTGATTTAGACTAATTACATCTGTAGTACAAAGGTTTAATACGTACACTCCCTTAACCTTAATCGCAATGGAATACAGTGACCTTTCGGATGAAGCACAGGCAGTATTCGATGAGGCAGCAGATGACTTTCAGGGTAACGTAGACGAGGCTGCTAAGCAGAAATACGTTGACGGTCTTGCACGCGCAGCTGAGAGAGGCAGCTATGCTGAGGGTCTCGCTAACAAGTTCAACATGAGCACGTCTGACTTCTCGGGCGTTGCTGGTCTCTGGGACGACGCTGTTGCAGATGCAGACGCTGACTCCTGGGAAGAGGACCTCAAGGCAGCTGGCATCCAGGAGAAGTTCCGCGACAACCTCGTCATCGGTCTTACCGAGTCTGGGTAGTAAACTAGAAGTATAGCCGCTTTTATTTAGTACAATGCACCACTAGCCAAGCAGCTCATATGCTTGCTTGTAGTGGTGTAATTTAACATCGTCTAGGTTTAGCCGTGCTATTATCCATGCTATATTCATAATAGATAACCCTTCACGTATATTTTCTATTTTACTTAGGTTGTTAGCTTTATACTCTTGTATTTCATCAAGTTCATCTATTTCTGGCTCATGTGCTCTACACAACTTCAAATACTTCATTAATAGACTCTCATTGTCTTTTGGCTTTGGCTGTCTAAAATACTTATAATGCCATTCAAGTGTGTCATCTTTTTGCTCTTCAGATAATCTATCAAAGTATATTGTAAAGTCAAACCTATTTACTGCTTCCATTGACCACTGGCTTTGTGCAGCTTCTACAGAGTTGAAATTACTTAGAAATACACCTTGTGCCTCTGCTGGGATAGTCTTATCACGTATTTCTACTTCACCTGATTCGCCAAGAGATGTAAGAGCTGCACCAAGTGGAGCCTCATCCATCTCATCTGATTCTTCAACAACCAGTATGCCCTTATGAGCCTTTGGTAATTGACCGAACTCGTCTGTATTCTTGTTGTATGTAATATCAGACTTAGACACTCTAGGACCATCAATAGATTCAGCACTGAACTTATCTACCAAGTAGTTCTTAATTACAGTTTTTCCAGTACCTGGAGGCCCATAAGCCAACATGTTCACTCGACCCTTGTTCCCGTGGGCATCCTGTGGAGAGGCTAGAATAATTAATACAGCTTTCTTAGCCTTTGGTCTATATTTTAGCTCTGGTGCAACATACTCGTGCCAATAGTCAAGTCCATCAGTTTCAGACGTAATTTCTTCTATTTTCTCTTTTTCACTCTTTGACACGGTTGTATTCTCTAGTACCTTATCTATTTTGTTGCCACCTAACTGATCATCTAGCCACTCATCTGTCCATTCGTCAGGTTCATCTTGTATGCTCTCATATGCTTGTTTTACATCTTCATGGTCCCTAAGTGAAAGCACGGTACTGCTATTTGAGTCAAATACTGCTTTAATGAATGGAGCATTCTTGAACATGCCTATATACGCTGGTGGCATTGATACATCAGATCCAGGCTCCCAGTCACACATATCTACTCTGTCTTCAAATGTAGAAGATGGTTCATTGTTTTCCTCGTATTCAAGTATGCGACCAAGTATCTGGAGCTTTTTGTCGTTGTCTCCAATGAATGACTTAACGTCAGACTCAATAGTGCTCATAATATACGTTAGTTTTGCGAAAATTTAAATGTTCCCATAGCATATAGCCGATATGAGTCTTGAGGAGAATTACGGTAACAACTATAGTCCACAGGATGTAGAGAAGCACGGTAAAAGCTTGTTAGATAAGTATGGAGCTGAAGTGTGCAATGCTGCATCTATAATAGATGATCAAAATATAACAGACTCAACTGCTCAAAGTTATAAGCCCCAAGTCAGACATGTTCTATCCGGTTGTGGTGACATGAACCCTATCCCACGGGTGGCGGCTGACTTCATCTCGGATGTAGATAAAAAGTCAAGTACCAAGAGCTTAATGGTATCTGCTATGGAAAGTTATTATAACGCCATAGGAGACGGGTCTAAAGGAGATAAGCTCCGTGAAATATCTAATCAGAAGGGTATAACTGATAAGAACTTTAATACTGAAGCATCTATAAGCGGCTGGATTACGCGCGATGAAGTAGATGTAATAGAAGATCAAATACTACCTGGCGAGGGTGAAAGCATTAACCGTCTAGACTTCCCTGATAAGTCATGGGTAATCACGTCTGAACATAAGGCTTTAGCTATGACCCTGTATTACACCGCGTGCCGCGTGGGTGAAATATGCAGGCGTCATAGTGAAGATGAAGCTTTATCTGTAGATGACGTGTATCCAGATGATAACCAAGTAAACTTATACAGGCTCAAGAAGGGCGGTACTGGGTACAAACGAGATATGAAGGCTGTACCCCAAGAGCTTATAGATGTACTTCAAGAATATATGGATCTCAAAAACATAGAAGAAGGCCAAATATTCCCATTTACTACTCGTACAGCTCAGAACCGCATAAAAGATATTAGTGAAGCATACCAGCATGGTTTTGGTGATTTCAAGCATATGGATAAGCTTACTCCACATAAGTTTAGACATGGGCGCATTACTGATATAGCGAATAATTCTAGTCTTGAAGACGCTGGACAGTATGTAGATCATGCAAGCCCAGAAACAACTAATCAGTACAGACACCTTGCTGTAGAAGAACAGCGTGCAATATTGCCTGAAGAGAATAATTCAGACAAGTCTGATCTTGATGAGTTAATGGAGAAGCTTGGTGTTGACTCCATAGAGGAAGCCATAAAGATAGCAGATAAGTTGGATTAATCTCAATTACCTTTATATGGTTGTTTCGCATACTATTTACCATGCAACTGTTAAAAGACTATAGACAAACCTTCTTTGACGGCACTCCAATGCTGTCTGAAAGAGCTGCAATAACAATTGAAGTATCTCAGACAGTACGCAATGACTACATTGTTACAGCTATTAACCCCGTTGATGGACTAGAATTAAAAACAGTTGAGAATAACGATGTAACATCTATTGTATTTGTATCTGACCGAGTATCACTTGATCAAATAGAAGAATTTAGAAGTAATTATAACGATTTAGTACAACAGTATAACCCTATATCTGGTGTATTGGTGAAAGTGGTAGCTACACCAATAGTTAAAGGTAAAGTTACTGGGCTTGATGCTAATATACGTGGGATGAGAGTTGAGTCTAGCATTGGTATAGAAGTGCCATACGGAACTGCATTTGATAAATCTACTGTAGAAGAAGCTTTCACATTTAGCCTAGATAGCGGTGAAATGCTAACTAACCCAGATGTAGAGAGAACTTCAACAGGAGAATATGTTGTTACTCCACAGTTTGGTAAAAGCTTTACACATTTAGATAGATTTACTACTGATTCATACCAGAGCCGTGCCGCTTCAACTCTTGGTATACCAGAAAGAGATATAGTATATGTAGGAACAACGACTACCAATCTAAGAGATATAAACCCACTAGACTAATTGGTAATCTAGCATATTATGTATTATATTACAATGTACCCACAGTAAAGTAGTCAGTTTCTCTGCCAGTTGTTTCTGATATAACAGTTAACATTGATTCAAGCTGTTCATTAGTAAATGCTGGCTCTTTGAATGTCATAAAAGCACCTTTTTCATTTTGTATTTGAAGAGGGTCCATTTCATTTGTACCAAAGTACCCACTTGACATTCCATCAGTTGACCCTGATTCTATAGTTTCAACTGTACTAGGCTGAGCATTAACACTAGACATTAGCATATTGTCCTTAATTTCTTGTACTACTGACGGATCTTTTTCAATACCTATTGGTTTATCTGTTACAACTGCAACTCCAATTCTACTTTTAGCTCTAGGCCTTGGAGCGCCAAATCTACCCTCTGTAGTTGTAGATGGGCCTATAGTATAGTATTTAACATTAACACCTGTGACTTGTCCTATTACATCTGATATACTTTCTATTTGCCATTGTATCATCTGTGGAAACTCAGACTCTATATATATTCCAGTTTCATCTTCCAATGGCAGAGAGTATAGTTTATCATCTCCAAAGTAAGATGGGTACATCTCTTCTATTTCAAGGCCTTCTATAGTATTTATACTGTCTACCTCAAACCCTGGACCATCATCTGAATACCGCATAGCAGATTGTATTTCATCTTCTAGTCCGGGTTTACTTCCTAGTCCTGTTGGTGAATCAGTCACTACAGCAATCCCTATTCTTGTTTTTCCACTCGCCAATGTCCGAAATGTTCTTTGAGACATTTATCCAAACACAGCAAGCCGTATTGTAGGCTCATCTCCTGGGTCAAGCCCTAGCTCTTCACGCTCATCTTTATTAATTGTAATTCTGTTCCCAGTCCCAATGTCCTTGTTAGCGGATATGTCTTCTCCAAGCCACTGAATAGTCGCTAGAACCATATCACCCTGTAAGAGACCCATTCTCTCACGCACATCCTTAGGCACAGTAACCTGACCAGTCTTCTGCATTGACGCGCTGAACTCCGCACTGGTTGTCTCCCGTGTGGGTCTGTCGTCTTCACTTATTGGAGTCTCATCAGGCTCTTCCTGTATTTCAAGGAAGTCTCGGGCTGCACCTCTTATTGGCCCGTCCATAAGACTTGGGAAGGTGTCTTTTGGCATTACAAGATACTTGACTATATCACCAGTTTCTAAGTCAAGCTTATCTCGTGTATCTGCTGGAATGTACACTTGATTAGACTTCTGTAAAGTGCTTGTGTATATATCTCTATCTCGTGGTTTTAAGTCTCCTTCTAGATCAGTGCGAATTAGTATTACCCGTAGTTCTTCTCCAGCTTCAATGCCAACACTGTCTACGTCTTTAGCTGTAACACTAAAGTAGTTATTGGATGAAACGCGGCTGCTACATATCGCTATTTGCTCTATCAGTCTACGTGATAGTGTCATACATGTAAGTATGCCACGGGAATTTATATAGTTTGGTGTCTTAGTAAAAAGCGAGACAATAGAACTATGTCTGATGAACCAGGTCCACTCGATAAGATCGAAGACAGAATACAAGATAAAGGTCGTTCCAGACTAGTAAGAGATCGCATTGAAGATTCATTAGAGAAGATACCTGATGGGCCTCTAGACAATTTAGGTAGTGGTAACGGTGCAGGTGTTCTAGGTTATTATTTAATATCTACTGGCCAAGTAGCTGTACTCCCAATACCTGGAGTAAGACAGCCTGGGTATAAAACGATCTCCCACGGTGTGGAGGCGTTTGATCAGTATGAGAGACACACTGTGCGGATTTCAGCTGCTAGTAAGAACGTTGCGGAGTTTGCATCTAAGTATGAAGTATCGTCGCCAAGCAATATTGACTTCTTGGCGTCAGAGACTGAAACCCAGTCAATAGAACAGATTAAAGAGAGACCAACGTTTAGTACTTGGGAAGTAGTAGTGGACGTTGCTGATAGAGGTCAGATTGAATAATATATGGCAAGAAGAGAGTACTGTAAAGAGCTATATTGTGACAGAAAAGCAGATGTGAAGGTTAAGTTTGGTCCATATACTGTAGAAATAATACCATACTGCCAAGAACATGCAGATGAGAAAGTCAATGATAAAGATATGAATACTATGTGGATAAGGCCGATATAATGTCAGCAGAAGAATTAAGTGAAGATGACGTAATGGTGACGCTTAGCGAGTTTGTAGTAAATTCAGGAGGTGAAAGGCGCATTGAAGTAGATGTAGATGGAAAACTTCATAGTCTGGAACCCAGGCCCATATACGAATTTGAACGAGATTTAGTTGACAATATAATTGAGTCTTCTATTGATTCTAGTGTCCGAGGTGCAGCTGTACCAATTAAGGGTAGATGGATACATGGGTGGTTAAACACAAAGGGTGAGGATTACATCAATAACACCTGGCATGGATACCAATACTTCTTAAAGTATCTAGAAGCAATAACAGGCGATATACAAAACATATCTCAGTATGACAGATCACCAGGTACATATGACTCCATGTATAGATACTTGCTTGTACTTGAGGATATTGGTTTAGTTGAGAGATACAGACGAGAAGACGTAAGCGCAGATGAATATGACTTTAACGTTCCAGAGGAGTTTAGAACTAGAACATACTTAAGGCTTACTGGGTCATATGAAGATAATGAAGAACTATGGAATAACCCTATAGGCTCTGTATATGACCAAGATGAAGAGCCAGATGTAGATGAAGAACCACAAGATACACAAACTGAGCCGGAACCAGAAGAAAGCAGTATGCCTGATACTGGGCTTGGTCAGTTTACAGGTGGTACAGATGAAACCCAAGAAATTGAAGCATCTGAATCATATGACTTACCACAAGAAAATGCAACCATAACTGACTTTGAAGATATAGACCAAATACCCATATTAATACAGAATGACTTCGATGAAGCACTAGAAGATGCATATGAACAGTCTCCAGTGCAAATAATAGGTGCAGGGCCAGATGATATAGAGCTGGGTAGAACATCCATCGTCGGCCCGTGGGCAGCCGGTAATGCTGTACCTGGAGAAACACCGCTAGACTTATTCATTGAATTAACTAACACTTCTCAAGATATGAACCCTGGATTCTTAACAGGAAGCATAGCAATAACACTACCTGAAATACTAAACTCAGACAATCCATTTGAGAGTGTGTTTTCATCTTATGACGTGCAGTCTTCTTACAGTTCATCATATAAGAGTCAGTTAAAACGTGTAGTTACAAGAGGTGAAGAAGATGTATACTATAGCTACGATTCACAAAGTATAGAAGAAGTAGAATGACACATACATTTATACGTTGTCCGGTTTTACTCATACGTAGATAGCTATGCCAGAATATAGCATTGGAAGTAGAACGAAGATAGCGGAAAGAATTGGTAAGATAATTAATGGGCGCACAGAGCTTGGTAGAGCCATAAGACTAAGGACCGAAAGTGCTATAGTAACCATTACTCCCACGTGGGAGACAAACAACATACAAGGAGGTACTTTGACAGGTGCAACTATTGCTGGTATATCAGTACTTCTCGATGACTATGCACTCCCTATTGGGTCTGAAACAGAGATTACTGACGCTGAAGTAGTAGAAAATGGTGTACTGTATACTGTAAATGTTGATGCAGCTTTCAAGAATCAAGCACGATTTAAAGCAATGATCGAATCTGGCACTGGTTTCACTTCATTGCTTACCGATAAATTTGACGTTCAGACTGAAGGGGCACTTAGAACGAGACCTGCACGAGACACATGGCAGTTTGAGGTATTAGTAGAAGATAAAGGCCTAGGTGAAGACGTAGATACAGGTCTTGGTATTATTGGCGATTAAGTGCTTCAGTCATTGACGGAATTGTAGTCTGTGGCTGTTCTGCTCCTGAAGGTATAACTGTTACAACCTTTTGAGCCTCATCTACTTGGTTATTATTTGAGTCAAACGCTCTAATTACAATTAAGAAGTCACCTTCTACACGTGAGGTGAAGTCAAGCCGTATTCTGTCTTGTTGCTGATTATCCGATAATTCTAGAGTTGTATTTGCTTCGTCTGGGTCTTCACGCTCGCTAAGCAAATACCATCTAAAGTTTCGGCTATTCTGTGCAAAGTCTGACCACTCATACGTTCCAGTATTGTCTACAAATAAGGTGTTAGGTCCAGATATACGCTGATCTTCATCTGTGTTATCCGGTTGTTCAGGTGGTTCTCTACTACCTGAGCCATTATCTCCATTTCCATCTTGACGCTCATCTGTATCTTCTGGTGGCTCTGGTTGTGGTTGAGGTTCTGGAGTCAGGGCTGGTTGCTGCACAGGTGGTTGTTCTATTTGCTCTAAATCACAATTAGTGCTGTCTATAACATATGAACCTGTGCTAGATGCATTAGTAACAAACAAGTAGCCTTGCATCTTAGTTTTAGTTGATAGATTAATTGAGTCAGATTGGCATGAGTTTCTAGCCACTTGCATGAACTCACTTTCTGGTGTCTTAATATCAAATGAGAACGTAGTAGTGGTGCTAGACATTGGTGGTATTCTCCCTACTGTATTTTGTCTATCAGAAATAAATACAGTGCCACTTCTCATATCTGATACTTTTTGAAGGCTCACTCTTACATTGCTTGCTGGAAAGAACCCATCATTGGTAATGGTAAAGCTGTATTCTCCTTTGACTTCTATTGAATCACCCTCCAACACAGCATTGAATTGAGTGAGCTTTCTTTCTGAAATGCTCAGGTTAAACGCTGTCATGTTAGTGTTACAGACACTATGTACGGAAGGATTATAAAACTTCACGCGGCTTTTTGACAGTACCCAATGTGCCCACGATACCACCATGCCCCACGTGTGGATATGCTATACTACAAGTTCTGTGTTTTGAAAACGCCCGTATCAGGCCCTGTACCGCCCGTTTAGCATATCAAAATTGGCCGTATATCGCCGTTCCAATAACCCGATGCGATGAAAAGCTATTCAAACTCGTCTAATTTAACTGCAAGAGTGGATGCTATGTATGCACTGTCTAGGACTTTAATGCTTATGACAAGCTTATCTTCTCCATTAACTTCTTCAATACTCTTATTTACATTCATATACTCTTCCCACTCAGGTGGTCCTGGCTCTTCTTGGACCCAACTATCGTGGTTTTCTGGCAATTTCTTAAGATCGTGTTCGTCTACGTCTTCTTCAGTCATAGTGTATCACAAGGATTAATAGTTACCTGAGCTGTTCAGTACTCAATAGTTTCTACGACGCAAACGTATTTAAATCTGGCTTCCATTAATTTATATATACTGAAGACGCGCCCATTAATATGAACATACTAAACACTGTACGTAAGAAAATAACAGGGGTGAGAACTGAGGATTCTATAGAACCTAGACCATCGGTAGCCATTACGACTGTAATAGATAACCCTAGGTTTACTGAAGCAAATATAGACACCTCACAGACAGTGCCAAAAATAGATGGAGTATTTTCTATAGATGTAACGAATAGCGGTATATTACCTACAAGGTCTACTAGAGTCACAAACGCTAAGATTAAGCTGATAAAAGAGCAATCAACGTTAACTGTAGCAACAATTGATAAGCCACAAGATATTGGATCTATAGATGGAGGAAGCAAACAAACTATAAATATTCAGTTTGAACGCGAAGGTGACTTTCTAAAGAGTGTTGTGCAAGATATATGCCAGGAAGGCGAAGTGAAAGCAGAAATTACATTTACGCTAGCAGAAATATTACTAGCCGCAACATATCAAAACACTACAACTGTACCAGTTGAAAGCTCTGATTGTAAGACTATAAGCATAGATATAACTGGTCAGTCAGAGATTAATGTAGATCAGGAATACGGCTGGGAAGTAAGTACAAGTGGTGGAGACAATATAGGTAATGTAAGCTGGGACATGGGGGATGGGAGTACATACAGTGGTAGAGCTGTAAATCACACATATAACAGTACTGGATCTTATACAATAACTGTAAATACTGGTGAGGGGTACTCTGCGTCTCTAGATGTAGTTGTCAGTGTTGTTCCATTTGGAATTGCTGGACCAGTAGACTTGACTGTAGATAATCAGTACACGTGGAATGCTACTGGAGATCAGCTTAATCAAGTTGAAAGTATAACATGGAGCATGGGAGATGGTGAAACCCAGACAACTTCCAATAATAGAAAGTCGCATACTTACTCTGACCCAGGGAATTACACTATAGAGGCTACATCTGATACTGGCTACAATGCTAGTCTAGACGTAGATGCTAGTTACCCAGACATAACAATTGATGGGATCAGCGTGCCTGATCAAGTATCTAATGAACAGGACTTTAACGCTAGTGTTAGAGGCAATAATCTGTCTCAAGCAGCAGAAATACGATGGGATATGGGAGACGGTACTATACTCCAGGGTAGAACTGTAACTCACAGGTATGCAACTTCAGGTAACTACGAGATAACAGTTGATGCTATAATAAACGATGAATCTGTAGCATCGGGTAGCACTACAATACAGGCTCAGCAATTTGTCCTGTAATTAGAATTGCCCCACGGTGGGGTGTTCTGTCTTCTGTGGGTTGTGTAACTTGTTTAAACCATTTACTGATGGGTCTGGATTTATCTTAAACTCAAATATATCATCGCTGTACTCATCTATAACTTGGTCTAGCGTAGCTACAAATTCACTAGCCCATTCAGACCTACTATTGGATATTATTTTCAGTCTGGTATCGGTAAAGCTTCTACCTTTCCATATATTAAATGGTTTAGTACATCCACCAGTTGCTTTTTCTATTGTGTCCTCGGAGCAGATTGAAGGGATACCACGTATGTATATCAACCCTACCCCATGCGTTTTACACATGCCTTCTAACGTTTCTCTCAATGACTTACGGTGAGGTCTTTGCATACAGAATACTCCATTCTCACATTGCTCCTTATACATTGAAGCCTGTATAACTCCCTTGAGCGCATCGTTCCCGTGGGCCACACTCTTAACCTCTATAGCCGTATCACTAGATGAATGGTATATGTCTGCTCGTGAAAATTTACCTGTGTCTACATACTTCATATGCTTTTCAAGAACTACATCTTCACCCTTACTTTGGTATATATAAGAGCTAAGCATATACGACGCTAAAGACTCGGAAATGTCTATGGCCGACTCAGTTGTAATTCTCATTTCTAAAAGAGTGTGTTAATTAGTACTCGCGCTCTTTGGCTTCGGCAGCCTCATCCATGCTAGGAATTTCTGTTCTTGGTCTGTTGCTTGGTGGATTGATTACTAGCACATCAAGAGTGTCTGACTGTATAACACCACCTCTTCCACCTTGCTCTTCTGCAATAAACTCGATGGTCATAGAGCCGTTCTCGTAGTACGTATGCGACACAGACGTTTGACGGGCCTGTCTGTCTTCATACTCAGTGCCATCTCCCATATTCCATGTGGTAGTGGCAGTTTGACCAGTCCAATTAGTTGGACCTTCCCACGTCCACTCGTTTTCGTCTGTTAGTATAACAGTTGTTGGACCTTGTATATCTGAATCAGTTCCATTGCGTGGAGGCGAAGGCTCTTCACCTCTTTCTGGAATATCAATTCTAACGCTTTCAGACACCTGATCTATTACATTCCCACTAACATCATCACTCACAGTGCATGTAACGTTATATCTGTCGCTAGATCCATATCTGTGACTCACCTCTCTACCTGATGCAGTACTGCCATCACCAAGCCTCCAGTCAAATGACTTGAGTATTGCACTGTAATCACCCTCAACTCTTAGCGTGGTATTACCAGATGAGTCTGGCCCTTCAACTATTTCAATACTTCCAGTACCTTGTTCTGGTGGAGCTCCATTACCTCCACCCCCATTGCCAGGTGGCTCTTCACTTCCAGGGGGTCTTTGTTCAGGTGGCTGTTCTTCAGGTGGTACTAGCTCACCCCCATTACCACCTAGATTGCAGTTTGGATTACCTGCATTGAGTGAGAATGGCTCATCAGGAGTTTGTGATATACTCTTACCAAGCAATAGACCGCTAACTGATCCATTAATTGTAGCCGTAGTACTTCCAGTGCTACACATTGAACTTACTTGTGATGATATACTACTAGATGATTCAGTAAAGCTGAACTCTACTGATGCATCCTTAGTGCTACCACCACTTATAGTTGGAATAGACGATGAACCATTTTCTATTGCTGTAACAGCACCATTAAATAATGTGAGCTCTGTCACAGAGAGTGTGCCTGATAATATTGGCAATATACCATTGTTTGCTACCGTGACTGTGTACTTACCATCTACAGATACGTTACTGCCTTGTTGCTCTACAGTAACGTCACTGAGTTGTTGGGATTCTACGGCTATGTTATACCCTGGCATTTCAGTATTCCCTTTCTTTCATGGAAGCAGCTTCATCCATAGACGGTATACCACTTATACTTCTCCCACCTGCAGTATTGAGAGCAACAGTTGCCGTGTCTTCTGCAACCTCGCGTCCAGTTGCACTGTTAGATACAGTGCACCTTACTGTGTAGAACCCCACGTCGGTGTACTGGTGTTCTACTTCTCTCCCTACGCCAGTGTCTCCATCGTCAAAGTCCCAAGCAAAGGTGAACCCTCTTGTATCAAAGTCTCCTCCCATTCTAAATCTTGCTATCCCATTGTTATCTGGGTATTCAAGGACTTCTATTTCAGCATCTTCAACATCTCCTCCATTATCACCGCCACCACCTCTGCCACCTCCATCTCCTTGGGCTTCAACATTGAGTTCTCCTTCTGCTACTTGTCTACCAACATTATCTCTTACATCTACACTAACACGCTGGAGCCCTTCTTCATCGAACCTAGTTCTATACGTGTCATCTCGTGCAGGAGAACCCAAGTCTAAGTCCTCACCCGAGTCGCTCCATAAGAAGCTATCAGCACTTGCAGGTGCATCTCTTACGGTGTACTCCACCTCTTCACCCGCCGTGGGGTTCTCAGGTCCAGTAATGTCGACTGTCTGAACTTCTTCTGGTGGTTCTGGCTCTGGCTCTGGCTCTGGCTCCGGTTCGGGTTCAGGATCAGGCTCAGGTTGTGGCTCTGGAGTAGGTTCAGGCTGTGGCATTGGTTGCCCTTCTGGTGGGGCTTGACCTGAATCATCTCTAAGATTACAACTAGACTGAGATGAAGTAACATCAAATGAGTCATCAAACGCTACAGCAAGGAAGAGACCTGATACATTCTCCTGTGATTTAGCAGATACTGAATCACCCTGACAAGCGTTAACAGCAAAGTTCAACAAGTCAGCATCCGATGCACTTGCATTAAACTTAACTGTAGCATCTGCAGTTTGACCTCCACTTATTGTCCCAATGCTAGCCTGTTCTTGAGATATAAGCTCTACACCGCTATCTGGTGTTTTGAGGCTGTTTATGTTAAGAGATGCACCTGGAACTGGAAGTAAGCCCCCATTATTTACTGTTACAGTATACTCTCCTTGTATGTCTACTCTACCCTCTTGTCTCGTGGCATTGAATTTAGTAAATTCTCTGCTTTCAATGCTTAGTGCGTTTGCTGGCATAGTGGTCCTTCTACGTTGGTTTTAAATACACTCTCGCGGGTTAAAATATTTTGGATGAAGCTTACCTAGAGACTGCCCTGTACGTATACTGGTCCAAAGTAGGGCGTTCTACACCTGCATCCATTAATGATCTTTTTATTGCACGCTCAACGTCTTCTTCGTCCTGGTCAGTAAATACAGACTTTTCAACGTCAAAGGCTACATCTATAGCCCCAAACTCACCTTCCATAGTTCTTAAATTGTCTATAGGAAGTACGTCTCCAACCTCGTCCTGTATTCTTTTTTCAAGGGATTGACGCACTTCTACCGAGCCCTCACGGGACGTGTATGAGAACGTTGCTCGTATTTTGCACTCTCCGGCACTACTGAACATGCCGCCATCTTGGAAAAACGGCCCTACTGGTCTGTTATCGGAAAATGGTCTATTCATAGCTGATGTTTCTGTCTTCAAACTTCTCGTTTACTAGCCAGTGGTTTAAACTTTTACCATCAGACCGTCTATACAAGTCAACAATTGGCCTGCCAAAGGAACCCTCTTCAAACATGGCTACTATAAACGGCCAATCCCCTTTCCACTCGTTCATGCCTTTATCTATAAACTTCATTACTGCATGTCGTTCTTGAGCTGCCATCTGTCGCTTGTCTTTGTCTGATGAATTAATCTCGTGGGTGTCTACTCCATTAAGCCTGTAGTAATCACCGTCTCTGCTAACATCATCAGATCTGGTTGTTGAATCTTTAGCTATAACCACTTCAGGATCTGGTTTACGCTTTCCAAATATGCTATCTCCATCATATATTGAACTGTCTAATATGTCTGTACCGTCATCTTTCTTTACTGGCTTGAAAAGCGCTTTATACTGAAAGTCGCTTTCCATCTTATCTAACGCTCTTAACTCTTACCTTAATTGTACCAGTAACATTTCCCGTGCCTGTATCAGCAATAACGTCTGGGGCTGTGTCAACAGTTAAGTCTGAGCTTATTACCTCTGTAACTCTTTTAGGGTCTTCAATCAGATGTGGAATGTTAATACCTGATCTGGCAGCTGCTCGTACACGGGCAAGATACTTGGCAGTCTCTTCATTACCAAAGCAAGACATTGAAACAGTCACTATATTATCGCTACCGTCTTGCTCTACTTCTGTTATTCTCTTAATGAACGGCATACTATACGTTTGGACTTCAATTTATATAAACTTAGTCATAAAGGAGCCCACGGACCCGCCGTGGGGTACTTAGAATCTGTCTCCGTTTTCCTGTTGCTTCTTGTAATTTTCATTATTCTCAAGCGTTGTGTTCTTTCTTCTTTGTGACTTATACATAGCTGCATATGGTCTGTATGCTATTTTACCAAGACTACTTAACTCAACCTTTGTAAATATCTGCTCTTCTAGCACCATTTCAGCTAAGTCTTGTTGGTCTATACTCTCATCAAACATCCCTGCTTGACGCAATGCACTTACACGTATAGCAGAGTTATTTCCTGGTAAGTTCCAAGCGTTAACTATGGAGTGTTTTACTTTTTGCTTACGTGCATGTAAAGGGTCTTTAGAATATATGTTTCCGTATGCACCTACTACATTATCATTCTTAAATGGCTTTGATATTTCATCTACCCAGCCTTTGCTATATATGTCACCTGCATCTGCAGACAATACTACATCTGGATCTCTCCACTCAATCCCTTTATTCCTTGCACTTAACAAACCTGGACCAGTTTGTATTACTTCATCTACATATGGCCTAGCAATCTCGACAGTTTTATCAGTAGAGTCTGAATCTATGAGGACTATAGGGACATTACCGTTACTTACTGGATCCTGTTCTACGAGCGTCTTAAGTGTGTCTTCTATGAAGTCTTCTTCATTGTATGTACATACGTGTACTTCATAGTCTAGATTGCTGTAGTCTACGTCTATGTCTCGCTTACTTGTGTATATACTTTCAGCTACTCTTGCAGGCAATGCAATAGTAGCAAGTCTATCAGTTATATTTGGCATTACTGTAACTATCGGTTAAAGCTAAATAAATTCATCCCTATACTCCATATCTTCTGTTTCTATTTGCATACGAATATATATTTTGATAGAAGTCAGATTCAGTATAACTAGGCCACATCTTATCTAGAAACACAAACTCTGCATAAGCGTTCTCGTACAGCATGAAGTTTGATATTCTTCGTTCACTTGTTCTAATCATTAAGTCAACGTCTGTTAAATCACCTAGTAGTAAGTTATCACGGAACTCAGTATCATCCTCGCCCGTGCCTGATACTTCTATACGTGAGTCCCCACGGGAGGTGCGCCTAGCGGCATTTATTATCTCGTCTCTGCCGCCATATGGGAGTAAGAATACCATGCGCTTGTTTTGATATTCATCTGTAGCTTCCTCCATAGTATTAATTGAATCTAGAACTTCATCAGGAAGCATGTCCATAGCATCTCCATTGCCTCTAACTTCATGTCGTATCTTGTTTTCATGCACGAGATCGTTTTCTGCTACGCCGTTAAAGAAGTCAGTAAACACGGTATACAGTTGAGCAAGCTCATCTTCTGGTCTACGCTCAATGTTCTCGGTAGACATTAGAAACACGGATAACGTATCTACTGAGTTGTCTACCATTGACCATTTTCTGAAGTCTTTAATTACTTCTGCACCGTTTCCATATCCTTCACCTACTGTAAGCCCTCTAGCATTTGCCCATCGTCTATTACCGTCTGGTGTCAGCGCAATATGGCTTGGGAAATCATCTTGGCTTAATTGTGGCTGAATAAGAAATTTAGGTGCGGGTGCCATTGCGTTAACCTGACCCATTTTATTCAAGATGGTTTGTCTAACACCTAGTGGTTCAATTTTATTTCTGGCTTTAAACCTCCGTATTACATTACTCCGGAAATCCTTAGCTGTAATGAGGTTATCTATTACAGTATCAGTTATTGTGGGCTCTTCAGACATTCTTATACAGTTATATGACTTCCCGGCAAATAAAACCAGCTATCCAGCACCCGCCGTGTGGATATAACCTATTCCAATGGATCGTCTAAATCGTATACATATACTACACCAGTAACTACTGCAAGTAATGCCATAGCAACTATATCTGCTGTTTGTGAGCTACTATAATTTGGGAACCCTAGTGCTGCTATTTTAATTCCCTCTGATGCAAACAGTGCAAATAGTACTGGTAATGTGCCTGCACGCTTTTCTAACTCCCTAAACCTCTTTGCCGTTTCTGGATTACCGAGTCCAGGTATTAGATGCTTTGGATGCATCTCATTTCATATTACGCTATCATATAATAAAAGTCTAACCGGAGTAGCAGTACTCAGAATACAATCATACCACTATCTAGTGAATAGTCTGTATCAGGACCAGTTTCTACTACTTCACCAGTTTGTGGCTCGTATAATTCTATAGCCCCGTTACTGTATAGGATTATATTGTATGCATGAGCAGAACTGTAATCGTATACAGTTCCTACTCCATTAGTACCAAACAGGAAAGCTGCAAATGTCATGTATGCAGAAGCATAGTCTTCACAGTCAAACCTTTCTGGCCTATATGGGAAGTACTGGAATATGTTAAATGCTTTTGCCTCTTTCATTGTTTCAGGTGAAACAGGCAAATAGTAGTCTGAATCAGACTGATAAAGATCTATTGGGACACTGCTTCCATCAAATGCTTCTATTTCATCTTGCAATGACTGTTCAACAAACTCTTTACTTTCTCGTTTAACCTTTGGGCTTGGAAATAAGCCCTGCTCAGTTAATAGTTCTCTAAACTCTGTTTCAAACTCCGTTATTTTCTTACTTGCTTCTTTTTTCTTGCCGCCAAAGTAGGCTACCAAAGCAGCAATTATGGTGCTTACTAGTGGGACAGTCCCAGGTGGTAATTGATCTAACATTTGTCTGCATATACATAACTGTGCTAGTAATTTTTATAACTGCCGAAAAAGATTATAGCTAATTTAGACTACGTAGTAGTCAGTTCCATCACTGACTACAGTTACAGTTTGATACTGTGTATTGAGTGTTTGGTCTCCATCTACAATTTTACCATCACCTGAATCAGCAGCATCAAGAACAACGTCGTAGCCATCACCACTTGAGTCAGCTCCAATCTTTTTTAAGGTCACTTTACCATTTCTAGGTGCATTTTCAGGAAGGGAAACAGTTACTGCTTCATCTACAGACTCGTCATCTACAACAATGACTTGTCCAGGAGTAGCATCTACTGATGCACTGCTGTCTACAGTTTTAAACCTTGAAACAAGTGCAAGGGGTTCTGAGTCAGTTCTCTGTACTACGTCTTTTACGTGAGTTTCAAATAGGGACATTGTATCTTGTCACCTTCTACTGCTTTCACATATAGCTACGTCGGCTTATAATAAAAAGGTTTTCCAAGCCTTAAGCAGGGTCCATGCAGTACACTTAACAGTTTACTTCACTACTAGTACAGAAATTGTGTATCTTTGCTGTTGGAATGTTTCAGGGAAGAAGTCTCTAAACGTACCTTGCTCTGTACTTTCAACATCTGATATATCTGGATTAATTATATTCTTAACAGTCGGGTGCATTCTTCTGATATAAGCTCTAGTCCGATTTCTAGCCATAAGTTCATTGACTGCATCTACTTCATAAGTCCACCGTTGAACATTATCCCCTCTCCGTGCGCCCACGGACTGTTGGGATATAAACTTGGGTGTAGAAAGTAAATCGCCATCGTCTTGTGAGAATTGCTTTACTGCTTGTTTAAACTCGTCTTTATCCATAACAGTAGTACTTTCGGTTATGTAATAAAAGTATTGACGTAGTTTGATTATGGAAGTGATATAACCTCTTCTCTTACTTCAGCTACCTTAAATTCTTCTGCCATGTATATAGTATCATTAGATTGGTTAGTAATATCCCAAACTATGGTTTCACCTGGTTCTACTATTGCACCTACAAGACTTGATTTTGAACCTCCTGAAGCACTTGATGGACCTGAAGCCGTACTTCCAGGCAATATAGTATCAAGCTTCTGTTCACCTCCTGAATATGATACTGAATGCTCATATGTAGAGTTAGTTGTTTTAGATGCACCTTGTCTCATATTTCCAATTGTCGGAGCACTTCCAGCTGAATCTATTGTTGGATTAGCATATGTTTCAAGTGTACAAGTTCCATTTGCTAAGTGATCGCTAGATATTATTGCTATCACTCTTTCGGACATAGTATTGTCCATCATAAAGGTGATAGAGTTTCCATCTGATATTTCACCATAGTTGTGAGATATTTCATGTATTAAGCCTTTTTCTTTCAGTACGTCTACCTTCGTTCTTGTAGTTACTGCGTCTTGTCTTACCATGTTATGTCTTGGATACTAACTTCAGTGTGTTTATGTCTGAATCATCAAGCTCTGTGCTATTAGCATATGCTCTTACATAGTCTGATTCAACTATATACTGAGTTATATTGTCTTCTCCATCACTTGAAATCTCAAATAAGTCATGCTCAAACCAGCTACTTCCATCTTCTGATGTTTCTACATATATAGTTCCGTGGATCTTTATATCGAACTTGAGTATCACCTCGGTTCTGGCTTTACCTAAGTTTAACTCAGCTGCATTTTCTTGCCCCACGGCGGTTGCCTGCGATGTTATCTGCCCTGTTGCACCTATTGTAGTCTCAATTGCTGACTCTATGTCTGACTGTGTAGCTACGTCTCCGATTGTGTTTTCTAAAGCACTTTCTATTTCACCTTGTGTTACTACATCTCCTATTGCATTGTTTATTGCTGATTCTATATCAGCTTCAGTAGCTACATCACCAATTGATTCTTCAATGGCTTCTTTTATTTCTGTTGTAGTCAGTACATATGGCATTGATTGTAGATAAGACGCTCAACATTATAAAACCACGCAGTCCCGTGGGGTAATGAATCAGTCTACACTAAAATAGATCAAAAGACACAGTATACTGTTACTTGCTTTATTCAGAATAAACTATTGTTTGAATGACTGAATGATATACCTAGACACCGGGTCAA
>Ga0209917_1000007_pt1 | contig 95064 bp, 109 predicted proteins | sample SalPon2_C_H2O_MG_FD_185710 | JGI IMG/M metagenome (GOLD analysis project Ga0209917, IMG submission 185710) | Salt pond water microbial communities from South San Francisco under conditions of wetland restoration - Salt Pond MetaG R2_C_H2O_MG... | ecosystem: Environmental > Aquatic > Non-marine... | reverse complement strand
CGTTTACGCGTCCTCGACGACGGGGCGTGGATCTCCGTCGACGACAGCCGCGAAGTCCGCGTCAGCGAACTGTGGCGCCTCGACGCGCCGGATTTCTGTCAGTGTGCGCTCGCGGATTTGGTCGTCGAAAACTTCCAGACGGTCGGTGTCGACGGGCCGACGGTGGAGGCGAAAGTGTACGGGCAGTGTATCGCATGCGGGACCACGGGTATCACCGACTGGATCCCCGTCGGGCGGGTAGAGGGGGGTGAGTTCGCCGAAATCGACCGCGATGCGGTTCGGTCCACTCGGGAGCGCCCGCATCGGCAACACGTGCCGGATCGCTGAAGCATCGGGGAAGGTTGACTCTACGCGGCTCCCTATGTGTCCGTCGCCTGTAGCACGGGGTGATGCCAACGGACGTAGAGAACTGGAAGTCGGAGGCGTACGGGCGCGAGGTCCGCGACCGCTTGTTCGAGTTCGCGGAAGAGGGGTTCGACTCCATCCCGGACGACGAGCGAGACGCGTGGTTCGAGCGCTTCAAATGGTGGGGGTTGTACCATCAGCGGAACGGACAGGAGGGGTACTTCATGATGCGGATCGGCACTCCGAACGGCGTGCTCGAACCGGGACAACTCCGGACCGTCGGCGAGATAGCCGACGAGTACGCCCGCGGGCCGGGGACCAATCCGATCTTCGGCGACGCGTACGCCGACTTCACCACCCGGCAGTCGATCCAGCTCCACTGGATCGAGCTGTCCGACGTGCCGGCGGTCTTCGAGAAGCTCGAAGCGAACGGGCTCTCGACGCAGCAGGCGTGTGGCGACTCGTGGCGAAACATCGTCGGCAACCCGGTCGCCGGCAAAGACGCCCAAGAGGTGATCGACGCGTGGCCGGTGATCCGCGACCTCAACGAGACGTTTAAAGGAAACGACGACCACGCGAACCTCCCGCGGAAGTGGAAGGTGTCGGTGACCGGGTCGGCCGACGGCTCCGGGCAGGGCGACATCAACGACCTCGCGTTCGAGCCCGCGTACAAGGCGGTCGAGGGCGCGGGCGACGACGGCGAGGACGCCGTCGGCTTCAACGTCCGCGTCGGCGGGGGGCTCGCGCGCAACGAACCGCGGCTCGCCCGCGACATCGACGTCTGGGTGCCGCCGGAGCGGGTCGCCGACGTCGCCGGCGGGCTCTCCGCGCTGTTCCGCGACTACGGCGACCGCGAGGACCGGTACAACGCCCGCGTGAAGTTCCTCGTCGACGAGTGGGGCGCCGACGAGGTCCGCGAGACGCTCCAAGACGAGTACGTCGAGTTCGACTTGGAGCCCGCCGGTCGCGACGTTCGAGAGGAGTACACCTACAACGCGGGCGAGGGCGCGCGCAACGACCTGGTCGGCGTCCACGACCAGAAGGACGGAGGGAACTTCGTCGGGCTGAACGTGCTCGTCGGCCGGATGGGCGCGGCCGACGTGCTCGATCTGGCCGATCTGGCCGAGGAGTACGGCTCCGGCGAGGTCCGGCTCTCGCAGCGCCAGAACGTCATCGTCACCGACGTGCCGGACGACGCGCTCGACGAGTTCCTCGCGGAGCCGCTTCTCGACCACTACTCGCCGGACCCGTCCCCGTTCATGCGCGGCTCCGTCGCGTGTACCGGGACCGAGTTCTGCTCGCTGTCGATAGTCGAGACGAAGAACCGGCAGGTGCGGTTCGCCCGCTGGCTGAAGGCCAACGTCGACCTCCCCGCCGACGTTGAGGAGTTCCACATCCACCTCTCCGGGTGTACGGCCTCGTGCGCGCAGCCGCAGATCGCCGACGTGAGCCTGCGCGGGATGAAGACCCGCAAGGACGGCGACCCGGTCGAGGCGCTCGACGTGGGCCTCGGTGGGGGGCTCGGCGAGAACCCGCAGTTCGCGCGGTGGGTCACGCAGCGCGTCCCCGTCGACGAGGTGCCCGGGGCGATCGCGAACCTGATCGAGGGCTTCGCCGCCGAGCGAGAGGCGGGCGAGTCGTTCCGGGCGTTCGTCGCTCGCCACGACGACGACGCGTTAGACGCGCTCGTCGACCCCGAAGAGACCGACTACGAGGACCCGATGATGCACAACACCAAACGCACCTGGTACCCGTACGCCGAGGACGACGCCATCGAGGACGCGCCGGCGACGCCGGCGGACGACTGACGATGCGGGGTCCGAGTCAGGGGATCCGATGAGCAACCGACTGCTCCGCGTGAACGCGTACACGACCCTCGACCTCGTCGACGGCCGGGTCCGCGCCCACGAGTTCGAGTCCGACGCGCCGGGCGTCGTGAACGTCACCGCGCCGCGCGAGGCGCCCGAACAGGTGACGCTCCAGGTCGAACTCGACGACACGGCGGTCGACGACCTCCCCGCTCACGCCGACGAGATAGACCTCTCGCCCGCGCAGGCGCGGACGCTCGCCGAGGCGCTACAGTCGACGGCGGACCGCGTCGAGGCCGCACAACGCGGCGACTCCTTATAGCCGAACTGTGCGGCGGCGTCGCCGGCGGCAGAGCCGCCGGCTGCAAGAGGTGCATCGCGCCTCTTGCAGCCGGCGAGCGCGCAGATCCCCGAGAGACGGGCTTCACGCCGCCGTCCATTTATAAGCGATCGAGAACGGTGTCGCGGGCGACCCCTTATAAATCCAGTCCGCGGATCGCGACGCTCCCCTCGTCGCCCTCCTCCACGTGTCCGACCACGCGCCCGTCCGTCTCCGCGGCCAGCGACTCGGCGGCGTCGGGGTCGAGCGCCGCGACGAAGCCGGTTCCCATGTTGAACGTGCGGTGCATCTCCTCGTCGGAGACGTTCCCTTCGGCCTGGACGAACCCGAAGACGGGCTGGGGGTCGAAGGCGTCGTCGACGACGTACCGGTTCGCGCCGAGCCGCGTCAGGTTCGTCCAGCCGCCGCCGGTGAGGTGGGCCGCGCCGTTGACGCCGTGGTCGCGCATCGGGTCGAGCAGGTCGGTGTAGATCCGCGTCGGCTCTAAGAGCGCCTCGCCGACCGTCTCGTACCCGTCGAACGGGCACGGGTCGGTGTACGAATGGTCGCGGGTCGCGGCCTCGCGCGCGAGCGTGAGCCCGTTCGAGTGGATCCCCGACGAGCGCCACCCGACGAGCGCGTCGCCCGGCTTCGCCGCGCCGTCGAAGACGGCGCCCTTCGCGGCGAGTCCCGCGCAGGTCCCCGCCAGATCGAGTCCCGAGATCACGTCCGGCATCACCGCGGTCTCGCCGCCGACGAGTTCCATGTCGGCGAGGTCGGCGCCGCGCGCCAGCCCGTCGCCGACCTGTTCGGCGAACCGCTCGTCCGGCTCGTCGACCGCGAGGTAGTCGACGAAGGCGACGGGGCGCACCCCGGCGGCGACGAGGTCGTTGACGTTCATCGCGATACAGTCGATCCCGACGGTCGAGTAGTCGCCGAGCGCCTCGGCGACGAGCAGTTTCGTCCCCACGCCGTCGGTCGCGAGCGCGAGGTAGCGGTCGCCGATGTCGAGCAGGCCGGCGTAGTCGCCCTCGGCCTCGCCGACCGCGCCGATCAGCGCGGCGGTCGCCGCCTCACTGGCGTCGATGTCGACGCCGGCGTCCGCGTAAGTGAGTTCGTCGCCGTCGCGTGCGTCGTCGTCCTCGCCCTCGGTCATGTGTGTCGAGGGACGCCGGCGGAGCAAAAACGCACCGTTACGGCCGGGAGCGCGTCGGGCGGCGAATCACCTCAGAACGGCCCGCCGAACCCGAGCCCACCCACGAACACTAACCCGACGGTCAACAGGACGGAGAGGGCGAAGAAGCCGGCCCACACCGGCTTGCTCCACTTCATGACGGTCTTCCCGTCGAGGGGGCCGTACGGGATCAGGTTAAACGCGGCGAGGAAGACGTTTATCGCGATGCCCCGCGAGCCGATCAGGGTGACGACCGGGCTTCCGATCACGGGCCCGACGACCAGCGCCGGCAGGAAGACCGCCGTGAGGAGCAGGTTGACGACCGGGCCCGCGAGCGCGATGTGACCGTGTTCGCGCGGCGTCAGTCGACCGCGGTGGTGGACCGCGCCGGGCGCGGCGAAGATGAACCCCAAGAGCGAGCTCATCACCGCCAGAAACAGCATGCTGTTGTCGGCCCGGAACTCGGCCACCTGATCGTAGTGAACCGCGACGACCTTGTGGGCGATCTCGTGGAGCAGGAACGCGACGCCCGCCGTGAGCAGCCCGACGAGCAGCGGCGGGAGCACGCCCGCCGCGAGCAGTCGCCCGAAGCCAGCGGTGCCGTTCACGAAGAAGAGCGTGAACGCGACGCCGAGCGCGAGCCACGCGACGAGGAGGTCGCGAAGCTCCGTGCCGCTGAAGTAGAGCCCGGCGATCCGGCGGCCCTGGAAGGTGCCGCTCACGGGCGTCCCCCTCCCGCGAGTCGGGTTCCGGGAGCCACCGCGCGCGGATCGCTCATGCGCCACCCGTGACCGCGTTCCGGACCAGCTCGGCCCCGGTGGTTGCGCCCTGGACCAGCAGCCGCCCCACCTCGTCGACGCCGCCGACATCGCCAAACATCGCGGGGATGACGTACACCGCGAACAGGAAGCTCGCGACGATGCTGCCGATGTTCGTCATCGCGACGACGACGATGAGCTTGAACAGGGGCACGTCGAGCATCGCGGCGATAAGTTCCGAGGGCGACTGCGTCTCGTCGGAGAGCAGCTCGTTGAGCCGCCCGATGTCGCCGACGTTCACCGTCAGGCTGCGCAGTTCGACGTAGCCGGTGAACCAGCCGGGAGCCAGCATCGGGTTGATCGAGGTCATCCACGCGACTGCGCCGCCGACCCCGGCAGATGTCCAGCGAGCCCCTGCAGCCTTCGCGAACGCGAACGCGAAGACGCCGTTTATCAGGAACCACGCGGCGAACAGTCGGAGCAGGAACGCGTTCGCCACGCCGGCGAGCGCGAGCAGGACGAAAAAGCCCACGAACCCGACGGTGATCGCGTAGCCGATCGCCTTCTTCCAGGGGAGTCCGCGCCCGCGCTCTTTCCCCACGAGGTCCTCCATCGGGGGCAGCGAGGCGGGGTCGGCGAGGTACCCCTCGATCCCCGCCCGGTGGCCCGCCCCGACGACGGCGACCACGTCGTAGCCGGCCTCGCGGAGGGCGACGAGGCGGTGGCCGATGAAGGCGTCACGCTCGTCGATGAGCGCCTCGGCCCCGCCGGGCGAGAACTGGCGGAACTCCTCCATCATCATCGTCACCACGTCGGTGTCGGTCAGGTCCTCCATCCCCAACTCCTCGATGCCGCCGTGTTCTGGCTCGCCGCCGCCCCGTCCGAGGGCGCCCATCGCGAGCGACGCGAAGCCACCGAGGATCAGGCCGAACGAGACGCCGAGGCCGAGGCTCCCGACCGCGCGCACGGTGAACCCGCCGAGGTACGTCGCGACGACCCCGTCAAGCACCCCGAGGGCGGCGGCGAACACCCCGGCGACGACGCCCGAGACGGCCGCGGCGTAGAGGCGTCCGTCGGGCGAGAGCGCGATCTTCCCCCCCTGATCGACGGCGATGGCGACCCCGACCGCGGCGACGACGCCGCCCGTGACGCTCGTCAGCAGCGCGTCGGTGACGCCGAAGCTCCCGCCGAAGAGGCCGATCATCGGTCCGGCCAAGACCCCGACGAACAGCCCGACCAACACGCCGACGACCCGAGAGTCGGTGACGCCGAACGCGAGCCCGCCGACCATGCGCAGCTTCTCCGTGATCGTCATCCGGGCCCAGAAGCGCTGGATCGTCGTCTGGATGTCCCTGTCGACCAAGGCCACGTCGATGCCGAGCCCCTCGGCGACGTCGATGGCGGCTCGCATGTCCGCGCCGGGCTCGATGTCGAAGCGGTCGCCCAGCTGGGTCTGGACGTACGACAGCATCCAGTACGCGAGGAACTGGAAGACGGTGTTGCCGCGGAGCAGGTCGCTCGCGTCCAGATCGTCGGGGCTCTCGCCGTTCATCTGCCGGTACCGCCCCTCGTCCAGTTCGACGGCGACCACGTCGGGTCGCTCGCGCTCGATCGTCTCCTCGACCTCGTCGACCGACCGCTCGGAGACGTGTGCGGTCCCGACGACCGTCACCGAGCCGTCGCCCTCGGGGGTCGCGCCGGCCGCGTCGCTCGGCGGGGCGCCCTCGCCGCCGGAGGCGACTGCCGGGCCGTTCGCCGTCGGGGGCGGGGACTCGGACCCCCCTGGCGTCTCTGTCATTGCCACGACCTACTCCGTCGCCGCGTTTAGGGTTTGTGAGTCGGTGAGCCCCGTTCGCGCGTTGTCGATCCAACAAATTTGTATCCTCACGGGGTAGACTGTAGGGTATGTCGCGGCTGTTACCCTCCATCTCCGACGCGACCCCCGAGAACCGCGAGCCTCGGGTCGTCGGCGTCGACGACGACGACGCAGACGCCCTCATCGCGGCCCTCGGCTCCGAGACGGCGCGTGAGATCCTCACGCACCTCCACGATCAGCCGGCGACCAAGTCGGAGCTCGCCGACGCCGTCGACACCTCGCTCCAGAACGTCCAGTACCACCTCTCGAAGCTCGACGGCGCGAACCTCGTCGACGTCGTCGACACGACCTACTCCGAGAAGGGCCGCGAGATGGACGTGTACGCGGCCGCCGACGAGCCCCTCGTGCTCTTCGCCGGCGGCTCGGCCGAGTCGCGCGGGATCAAGTCCGCGCTCATGCGCCTGCTCGGCGGGTACGGCGTCATCGGACTGGCGGCGGTCGCGGCCCAGCGGCTCCTCTCCGTCGCCGACCCGACCGCCCGCGTGACGACGACCACCGACGGGGCCGGCGGCGCCGCCGCGGGCGCGGACGGCTCGGACGGCGCCTCGATCGAATCCGCATCGGACGCCGGAGGGGGCGACATCGACGGGACCGTCGAGTACGTCGTCGACCCCCTCGCCGACTACGCCGTCTCGCTCGTCGAGCCCGGACTCGTCTTCTTCATCGGGGCCGCCGTCGTGTTCACGCTCGCGTGGGCGTACTGGTACCGGAGCGGTCGCTGAGGCGGGACGCGTCGCGAGCGTGCGGGCGGCCGTTCCGGGTCGCGCGGGCGACCGTCCCGCGTTCGACTCTGGGTCGCACGGGCGACCGTCCCGCACTCGACTCGCGTGGGACAGCTATTCATGCCGTCGTCGACTGTACCCACCATGGAACACGAAGCCGAGGTCGTCGGGGTCGGGGCGGGCTCCGCACCCGGCGGCGACGTGCCGGCGGTCATTCTTGCGGCACGCGACGAGTACGTCCCGATCTTCGTCAGCGGCGATCAGGCGCAGTCGATCGGGATGGCACTGGAGGGCGAACCGTTCGACAGACCGCTGACGCACGACCTCCTCGTGGACATCCTCACCGAGTTCGGCGGCGCGATAGACCGCGTCAGGGTCGACGACCTCAGAGACGGCACCTTCTACGCCAAAGTCGACGCCGAGCGGTACGAGGACGGCGAACCGGAGCGGTTCGTCTTCGACGCGCGCCCCTCCGACGCGCTCGCGCTCGCCGTCCGGATCGACTGTCCGATAGTCGTCTCCGACGAAGTGATCGACGAGGCGGGACGCTCACAGGACTCCGTCCGGTTCGACGACGGCCCTCGCGGCGACTCGTAACCGCCGGCGCGCGTCGGTCAGGAGGTTGAAGTCGCCCGCCGTCCCACCGATTGCATGGACGAGACGGCGACGGTCGCGGAGTCGTACACCGAGATGACCGAACTGCTGTTGCCGAACGACACGAACAACCTCGAGCGCGCGCTCGGGGGTGCGGTCCTCCACTGGATGGACATCTGCGGCGCTATCGCCGGGATGCGATTTTCGAACCGACAGGTCGTCACCGCCTCGATGGACCACGTCGATTTCATCTCCCCAATCGAGATGGGCGAGGTCGCCGTCATCGAGGGGTACGTGTTCAACGTGGGGACCACGAGCCTCGACGTGAAAGTCGACGTCAGCGCGGAGAACCCCCGCACCGACGAGCGCCGGCGGACGACCACCTCCTACTTCACCTTCGTCGCGCTCGACGACGACGGGCGCCCGGCGAGCGTCCCCGAGCTGACCGCGCCGACCGAGGCGGAGGCAGAGCTGCGCGACGACGCCATCGAGGGCCGGCGCGAGCAGCTCAAAAGCGTGACCGAGCGGTACGACCTGTAGCCCCGGCTAGCGCGCGTAGGCGGTGAGGGTGTCGTCGGGATCTCCGCTTAAATCGTGCCGGGAACCACGTCGACCCGGCCGTCGGTCCCCGAGACCGCGGCCTCGTGTGCGCTGCGGACTCGTTGTATAAACCCGCCAGCATCCGCGCTCCCCGCAGCGAGGTGGCTCGCGCAGTCGCAGTCCGACGCGCCGAACCCGTCGAGCGGCCCCGCCGGGAGCCGGCTCGCGACCGCACACTCCACGTCGACGCCGACGCTCCGCACCACGCGGTCGAGCCGCGCGTCGGGGTGACCGAGCAGGTAGTCGACGTGCCAGTGCCGCACGTCGTTGTCGCCGCGGGCGGTCCGCCGGTGTCGGTCGACGCGCGAGAACCCGCCGGGACCGAGTGCGCTGCCGGTGTACGCGTAGGTGCCGGCGTCGAACCGGCAAGCGCCGAGCGCGCCGACTTCGACGGTCGCCGGGGCCGCGAGGTCGACGAGGAGCGTGTAGGTGCCGCCCGCGTCGCTTCCACTCTCGCCGTCGCCGTTCCCGCTCACGACAGTGCGTCCGGCCGCTCGCTCGCCGCCGGGCGGAGGTCGTCGACGAGGTCACGCGCGTCGTCGCGCAGCCGATACGTCTCGTGGACGTCGGCGGGGTCGCGCCCGCGGCCCGAGAGGGTCCCGACGACGCTGGCGATCCGGTCGTAGTTGTCCCGTACCAACCCGCCGACGATTCCCGGCGTGCCCGCGCGGTCCGCGAGTTCCTGTGCCGCCGAGCGCCCGGCGTACACTCGTTTCTCGCCCGGATCGACGAGCACCATCGCGAACGGGCGCGAGCCGAACTGCGCGTCGAGGAACGGCCCGACCGGGTCGGCCTCCCACGGCACCGCGACGACGCCCTCCAGCCGTCTGAGCGCGACGGCGGCGACCGAGCAGTACGGGCAGTCGCCGTCGAAGATCAGCACCGGCGCGTCCGGGTCTGTATGCATACCGATTGGTACGCGCTCCGACGGGTTAAACTGCCTGCTGGAGGGTCTTCGTGACAAATAGCGGTGGCTCCGCGTGGACTGGTGACCCGCTCCAATATATAAAGGGGTGCGGCGATCGCCGCCGACAGATTAGTGCGAGTGGCCGAGCGCGTCTTCGAGCGACTGCCCGAACCGCTCTTCGAACAGCTCCGCGGCGGTGTCGTTCATCTCCTCGATGTCGTCGGGCACCTCGCCTTCGCTGTGGTGGGCGATCACGTGCGCCTGCTGTGCCATCGCCTGCACGACCACGTCGCTGACGACGCGGGTCGCCTCTTCGCCCTGCTGGCTGAGCACGTCGACGAGGCCGGCGGGCAGTTCGAACGACTCCTCGTTTCCGTCGGGGTCCGTGACCGTGTAGGTCTCTGTGTCTCCCATACTCGGAGGACGGGACCGGAACATAAGGGTCTGTGGAAAGCGGTCGCGGGCGACTCACACGCTCCGACGTGTCGCGCTCACCCGTGCGAGGAGATGGCATTCACCGAGAAGCCGGCGCCGACGATGCTCGCGAGGTACACCGCGATGGCCGTGACGACGATCGATCCCCCCGAGGGGAGCCCGAGCCCGATAGAGACCGCGAAGCCGCCGATCACGGATATCTGCCCGAATATCACGGCGAGGTACATCGTCTCTCGGAAGCTCCGGGCGACCTGCGAGGCCGCGGCGACGGGCACGACGAGCATCGCTGCGACGAGGATGACGCCGAGGACCTGCATCGCGCCGACGACGACGACCGCGGTCAACACCACGAGCAGCGTGTTGTACCCGGTCACGTTCAACTGAGCGACCCGCGCGGCCTGCTCGTCGAAGGTGATAAAGAGGAGCTGTTTGTACGTCAGCGCCACGCCCGCGACGACGAGCAGCGACAGCACGCCCATCAGCCGCGCCCCCTGCGGGGTCACGACCGCGAGGTTCCCGAACAGGTACCCTCGGATGTTGACGCCGGTGAGCCCGTCGCCGTAGCTGATGATGAGGGTCCCGACCGCGAAGCTCCCGCTGAGCATGATCGCTATCGGCACGTCGCCGTAGGCGTCGGTGCGCTCCGTGAGCCACTGGACCACGAGCGCCCCGAGGATGCCGACGACGAGCGCGACGAGCAGCAGCGACCCGTTCCAGCCGGTAGACGAGGTGACGAGGATACCGATCGCCACCCCGGCGAACGCGGTGTGCGCGAGCGTCTCGCCGATCAGCGCCATCTCGCGGTGGACGAGGAACGACCCCACGAGGGGGGCGACGATGCCGACGAGCACGCCGGTCGCCATCGACTGCCACATGATCGGGTGGCGGAACACGTTCGTGCCGAACGCGGCGTCCATCCCGCGACCGACCGACCGGAACCCGGCGTACAGGTCGCTCGCCACCGGGAGGTCCTGCGCCCAGTAGAGCAGGAGAAATCCGAGCATGCAGACGGCGACGACGCCCGTGACCGCGATGCCGGCGAGTTCCGCGGTCCGGCGAAGCCCCCGACTGGGCGGTCCGCGAGTCTCGCCGTTCGGCGGCGGCGTGTCGCTCATCAGTGGTGGTGGTGGACGACCTGTCCGGTGCTGCCGTACGCCTCCGCGAGGGCGTCGCTCTCGACGAACGACTCGGTGTCCCCGTGATGGTACAGCTCGGTGTTGATACAGGCGATTCGGCTCGCGCGGTCGGTGACGACGCCGATGTCGTGTTCGATGAGGATGATGGTGATCCCGTCGTCGTTGAGCTCGTCGAGGAGGGCGTAGAAGGCGTCACGCGACTCGGCGTCGACGCCGACGGTCGGCTCGTCGAGCGCGAGCAGGTCGGCGTCGCTCGCCAGCGCCCGCGCGATGTACGCCCGCTGTTTCTGGCCGCCCGACAGCTCCGAGACGAGCCGGTCGGCCAGTTCGCCGATACCGACCGTCTCGATGGCGTCGTCGACGGCGGCGCGGTCGTCGGCCGAGAGCCGCCCGCGGCCGGCGTGCGCGAACCGGCCCATGGTGACGCACTCCCGAACCGTGACCGGCATGGCGCCGCCGCGGCTCGTCGCCTTCTGTGAGACGTATCCGATCCGGCCGCCGTCGTCGAACTCGTCGACGGGACGGCCGAACAGCTCGACCGACCCCTCGTCGGGCCGGTGAAGCCCGAGCATGAGGTGGAGCAGGGTGGTCTTCCCGGACCCGTTCGGACCGACGAGACCGAGGAACTCCCCCGCCTCGACTCGCAGAGAGACGTCGCTCACGGCGACCGTGTCGCCGTATGAGAACGTCACGCCGTCGAGTTCGACAATCGCGCTCACGTGGTGTGTGCCAGATGGGTCGCCCGCACGTTTATCTCTTTTACTCCGCGCTTCGGGGCCGCCATCCCGCGTATCGCGCCGGTGTGTCCCGCTCACTGCGCGTCGAACGCCCGTTTAAACGCGGGGATGTTGACCTCGGTCATCTGCTCGAGGTAGCCGTACCCGGCGTCGTTCCACTCGCGGGTCGTCCCGCCGGCGGGCGTGACCGGAACCGCCGCGGTCGCGTCGCTGTTCTCGACTATCGAGTCCGCGAGCCGCGACGACTGGAAGCGGTCGTACAACACCGTGTCGATCCCCTCGCTGTCGACGAGGTCGATCGTGTCGGCGATCTCCGTCTGCGTCGGCTCGTTCTGCGGCGAGACGCCGACCGGCGAGTGAAAGCGGAACCCGTAGCGGGCCTCCAAGTACTGGAAGGAGTTGTGGCCCGCCATCACGGCCACGTCGCGCGTGGCGGTGTCGGCGATGGACTGGAACGCGTCGTCGACGGCGGCGAGTTCCTCGCCGTACGCGGCCGCGTTGTCGGCGTACGCCTCGGCGTTGTCCGGGTCCGCCTCCGAGAGTCCCGCCGCGATCGTCTCGACGATGTCGGCCGCGAACACCGGGTCGACCCAGACGTGCGGGTCGTGCCGGCTGCCCTCGTGTTCGTCGTGGCTGTGTTCGTCGTCGTGGCTCGTGTCCTCGTGTTCGTCGTCGTGACTGTGTTCGTCGTCGTGACTGTGTTCTTCGCCGCCGTGTTCGTGGCTCGTATCCTCGTGTTCGTCGTCGTGGCTCTGGGTCTCCTCCGACTCGTGGCCGGCTTCCGCGTGAGAGTGGTTCCACTCGAGGAGGTCACCTTCGAGGTCCGCGAGGCCGTCGATCACGGTCACCGTGTCGTAGTCGGCTTCGAGCGTCGCGGCGAGGTCCTGCGCCCACGAGAACTCCGGGTTGTCGAGGTAGATGAACGCGTCCGTCGACGCGACGTCTGCGGCGAGCGTCCCGTCCGGCGTCCACCCGTGGCCGAGCTGCCCCACGTCGACGGGGTCCTCGAAGGTCGCGTGGTCCCCCGCGACCTGGTTCGCCCAGTCGTGCAGCGTGAAGAAGGCGGCGTAGCCGGAGTCGAACTCCTCGGACCCGCCGCTCGCGGTGTCGGAACAGCCCGCCAACGACGCCGCCGTCCCAGCGAGCGCAATCCCCGCACCGCGCCGCAGCACCGACCGCCGTGAGTGTGTCATATCGATCGATACCGCCGGTTAATAGAAAAAGGTTGTTATTTCACAACTCTGAATTAATAATTCGGGCGTCGAGAGCGGCGCCGATTAACAACTCGGCCGGCGGCGGCCGACCGGCCGGAGACGTTCGGCGACGCGACTCACTCGGTCAGGTCGACGACCGTCGCGCCGGCGAGGTCCGCGAGCCGTCGCGGCGCAATCGGAAACACCGCCTCTGGCGTCCCCGCCGCGCCGTAGACGGTCTCGTACTCGGTCAGCGTCGGGTCGAAGACGGTCGGGAGGTCGGCGTCGTGACAGATCGGGGGGACGCCGCCGATGCTCCAGCCGACGCGCTCGCGGATTCGCTCGGGGTCGGCCATCGCCGCGTCGGCCGCGTCGAAGTGGGTCGCGACCGCGGCCAGGTCGAGTCGGTTCGCGCCGCTCGTGATCGCGGCGACGAGTCGGTCCGCGTCGGCACCGTCGCCCTCGGAGAGCGAGACGACGATGGTGGACGCGATCGCTGCGGTGTCGCATCCGACGGCGTCGGCCGCGGCGGCGGCCGTCTTCGTTCCCGCGTCGAACTCCAGCGCGTCGATGTCGACGCCGTACCGATCCGCCGCCCGCGCCGCGAACTCCGCTGTGCGCTCGTGCATGGCCGATCGAGGCCCGCGGACCGCTAAGAAACTCCCGGCCGCGACGCGCCGTCTCGGCCCACCGACCGACGAGCGAAACCCGACCGCTACCGCGTCCGCAACTCGTCTTTGTCCTTTATCACGCGGGCGTCGCCCTCGCCGGACGTGACCTCGTTGACGAGGTCATAGAGGTCGTTTTGCAGGCCGGCGGGGAAGGTCAACACGCCGACCCACGACCCGTCGTTTTGCCACTCTTCGCGCTCTAAGTCGCCGAACTCGCGGACCTGCGCCTGTCCGGAGCCGGCGTAGTCGGCCGGCAGTTGGACCGCCATCGTCACCTCTTCGAACCGGATCGGGATGACGGGCCGGAGCGCTTCGAGGGCGTCGTCGACCTGGTTTTCGACCGGCTCCATCGGGTCGACCTGGAAGCCGGCCTCGGTCAGCGCGCGCTCGATTCGCTCGGGCGGGTGCGGGGAGTCGTCCATCTGCGGGTTCACCGCGTTACGCGTGATGGTGGTCACGAGTTGGTTGTGCTTCCGATTTTGCATCTCCTCGCGCTGTTCGGCGGTGATCTGTATCTCGCCGCGCCTGACGATCTCGGGGATTATCTCCAGCGGGTCCGTCGTCTCGAAGACCGTCTCTAAGTCCGCCTCAGCCGGCCTGTCGCCACGAGACGCGTTCTCGAACACGTCCTCGGCCGCGATGACGTCTTGCAGTTCCCCGTCGAACTCGCCCCGCTTCATCGAGAGCGCGGCCTCCGGATCGATCAGCACCTCGAACCGTTCGCCGTGCGACTCCAAGCGGGCCGTCACGGCCTCGTCGAGCGATATCATATCCTCCGCTACCACCCCTACGGTGAAAAAGCCTCCCGCGCCGCCGATGGAGTCGCCGCGCCGCGCGTTCAGGTCACCCGCCCGCCGACGGGCGCTCGTCCGTCCACGCCTCGCGACAGGCCTGTGAACAGAAGTGTCGATGCACCGCGTCGTCGCCGTCGACCCACGTGACGGTTCGGCGGCCGACGCCGAGCGCCGGGTCCCCACAACTCGCGCAGCGCGGCGCGGACTCCTCGTCGACGTCCTCCTCAAGGTCGGAAGTCGGGTCTACCATACCCGTTCGTACACCCCCGGCTACTTGAACCTGCGAGGGGCGGCAGTTCTAGCCGTGCGACTCACTCCCGGACGGGCCGCTCGTCGCCCGTCCCCGATCGGTTCCCGCGTCGCCGTCGGTCGGTCGGTGCCGGCGTCAGCGAGGGGTGTTCGACCGCGAGCTCCGAATCCGGCGTCGGGTCGAGAATCGTTCGCTCCCGGCCGTCTGGCCACCGGACGTGGACGCGGAGCGGGGTCGCGCCGCCGAGCCCGAAGTGTGCGACGGGTTCCGTCTGGCAGAGGCAGCCGCCGCCGGCGTCGACCGTGCGTCGCTGCTCGCCGTCGCCGGTCCTGAGCCGGACCACGGCGCCTCGCGCGGGAGCCCCGTGGCGGGTCGTCGGGCGGACGCGGAGCCACCCGGCGGCCGTCGCGCTCGGATCTTTATAAATCGAAATCGGTTGGGCGGCGACCTCGCCGTGGACGACGAGCAGTTCCAAGACGCCGTCGGCGTCGATGTCCGCCGCCACCGCGCCGGTTCCGAAGCCGTCCGGCTCGGCGGCCGGGCCGGGGTCGACGCGACGCCAGGAGGTGTCGCTGCCGGACGCGTCGGGGTCGCCCCCCTTCTCACCCTCCCGTGCGAACAGCCGGTTGGGTTCGCCGGAGGCGTTGAAGAACAGCTCCTCGCGGCCGTCGTTGTCGAAGTCGGCGGCGACGACGGTTCGGATACGCCCCGTCTCGCGGAACGCCGGCGGCGCCGCGTCGACGAAGCCGTCTCCGGGCGACTGACGGAGGAGCCGGTTCGCCCCGCCCTCGTTCCCGATGGCGACGGCGAACCGCCCGCCCTCGTCGACGAGGGCCGCCCCTCGCGTGTCGCCCGCGGGATCGCAGAGCGCGGCGTCGCCGGCGGTCCGGTCGTAGTGTCCCCCCTCGTTCCGGAACAGGTGGTTCGGGCCGCGCTCGACGCCGGCGAACAGGTCGCCCTCCCCCGAGCAGTCCGGGACCGCGAGCAGCGACCGACAGCCCTCGTCGACCGTCAGCCCGACCGCGTCGGCCATGTCGGTTATCTCGCCGTCGTCCCCGACTTCGTAGAACGCCAGGGGCGCGGTGTACCCGGAGACGGCGACGCCGTACCGGCCCGTCCCGAGGCGGTCGAGCGCGGCGACCGAGCGTCCGGCCCGGACCGCGAGTCGGTCGGCGTTGACGTCGAGTGCGAACAGATCGATCCAGCGGTAGCGCTCCGATTCGAGCCGGTTTAAGAGCAGGTCCGGATCGCCGCCCCCGTCGACGCCCTTGGTGCAGTTGTGGACGTACACCTCCTCGCAGCCGTCGGCGTCGAGGTCGGCCGCGCACACGCCCATCCCGTGTCTGGTGCCGTCGGCGACGATGCCGCAGGCCGTGTCGACGAAGCGGTCGCCGTCGCGGGCGTACAGGCGGTTCGGCTCGCCGTAGCCGGCGACGAACACGAGCGGGCCGTCCCGGCCGGGCGTCACCGCGACGCCGTAGCCCCGGACCGGGTCGTCGTCGGCGACGAGGTCGGACCGCTCGGTGAACATGGCCGTTCGTCACCGCTCGGGGGATAAGAACTCATGGGTCCGCTCGAACACAGATGTATACGGAAGCGCGGGCGCGGTCACCCGTTTATAAATGCCAGCCGGAAGCGCTACGCGAGGACGAAGACGAACAGCGCGACGCCGGCCGCGAGCGTCAACAGGAGGACGCTGCGGCCGATTCCAGCCCGAATCTCGACGTCGACGCCCGCGCGTCCGAGCGCCTCTCGCGGGTTCATCGCGGTCCACTCGGCCGCCGCGACCGTGCGCATCACCACGCGGTCGACGGCGCCCCACAGCTCGGTGACGCCCCAGACGGTCCCGCGGGCGAGGTAGAACACGGCCGGATACGTCGCCGAGTCGGCGTCGGGCATCCGGTGGGCGAGCCAGCCGAGCGGGCGCTTCAGCGCGAAGAAGCCGACGAACCCGCTCACGAGCAGCGCCCCGCTCTCGGTCAGGTGCTTCGTGCTGTAGGGTTTGAAGTACACGTCCTCGCTGAGGATGATGTCCGTAAACGGCATCAGCTCGATAAGCTGGTAGTAGAACACGCCGAAGAAGACGCAGGCCCCGCCGGCCAGCACCATCCCGGCGGTCTGGAACGCGGTGGCGTCTTTCGGCGACAGCGACGCCGACCCGTGGAAGAACATGTAGTAGCCGAGCTTGATGAACGACATGAACGTCCCCACGCCGCCGAGGATCAGGAGCCACCAGAGCAGCCCCTCGCCGAGGAGCAGCTCGAAGTTGTGGAGCTCGTGGGCGGAGTCTATCACCATCCCCTTCGAGATGAAGCCGTTGAACCCCGGCACGGCCGTAATCGACGCCGCGCCGACGAGGTAGACGAGGAAGGTGACCGGCATCACCCGCCAGAGCCCGCCCATGTCTCGAATGTCTTCGACGCCGGTGCGGTAGACCACGACGCCGACCGCCATGAACAGGAGGCTCTTATAAAGAACGTTGTTGAACAGGTGGGCGAACCCGCCGACCACGGCGAACTCGCCGACGGACGTCGCGAGCCCGAAGCCGGCCAGCATGTACCCGAGCTGGGCCTGAATGTGGTACGACAGCAGCCGCCGCGGGTCGTACTGCAACAGCGCGAAGAAGGCGCCGTAGACCGCCATGAATCCGCCGAGATAGGCCAGCCACATGCCGCCCTCGGGGAACGCCCGGTACATCACGTACGCCGCCGTCTTCGTCGTGAACACCGAGAGGAACACCGACGCCGCGACGTGCGGCCGCGGGTACGTGTCCGGCAGCCACGTGTGGAGGAAGATGAACCCGCAGTTGACGCCGATACCGATCGCCGCGAGCAGCGTCGCACTCGCGTGAATTCCGGTCGTCGCCGAGAAGAGGAATATCTCGGCGGCCGGCACGGTGCCGAGCATCGACGCGCCGTGGACGGCGACGGCGCCGAGGAGGACGGTCCCGCCGATGCCGTGGAACAGGGCGTAGCGGTAGCCGGCCCGCACCGCCGCCCCGCCGTACTGCCACACGAGCAGCGTCGAGGTGACGGCCATCAGCTCCCAGAAGAAGATCAGGGTGAGCCAGTCGCCGGCGTAGATGGTCCCGAGCGTCGAGGAGACGTACACCAATGCGAAGGCGGTCACCCACGTCGGCGCCTCGGTGCCGTACGCGTACAGCACCGCCGCCGTCGCGAGGAACCCGACCACGACGCCCATCAAAAGCGAGAACTGGTCGACGTTGAACAGCACCACGTCGAAGCCGAACAGCTGCGTCGCGACGTGGGCTCCGGTCCCGCCGTCGCCGAGCAGCACCGCCTGCACGAACGTAAACAGCGTCGCCAGCGCGGCCGCCGCGTGCCCGGCGCGACGCGGGAGCGCGAGGACGAGGAACGCCGCCGCCGCGAGCACGACGTAGGGCGGCAACGAGGTGAGCACGGCGTTCATGGCCGCATCACCCCCTCAGGGAGCCGCGTGTCGACGATGAGTTCGATCAGCTCCAGGAAGCCCATCTCGTAGGGGATGACGCCGAGCAGCACCGCGAGGCTCATGGCGGTGAGGATGGGGCCAAGGGTGAACCACGTCGACTCGCGCCCGCGGAGGGCGTCGAGGCCGTCGATATGTCGCCAGCCGCCGGCCGGCGGGCCGCCGCCGTGGCCGTCGTGGTCGCTGTGGGTGTCGTGGCCATCGTGGTCGCTGTGGCCGTCATGGTCGCTGCGGCCGTCGCGGCCGTCGTGGCCGTCGTGGCCGCCGGCTTCGGAGGGCTCGTCGCCGCCGGTCGCCTCCTCACCGCGCCCTCGCCCGAACGGCACGTCGACGTCCGAGGGCCGCCGGTCGACCGCGTAGTCGCCGGTGTCGACGCGTTCCGCCGGCTCGGAGAAGTCCCGGTCGCTCGTGTCGAAGTCCGGGCGGACCACGCCGTCCTCGTCGGTCGGGAGGTCGTCCATCTCCGCGTCGGGAATGTCGGAGTCGTCCGGGAGGTCCGGGTCGGCGGTCGCCGCACCCTCGCCGTCGACCGCCGAGTCGCCCTCGGCGCTCTCGACGAGGGAGGCGTCGTCGTCTTCGGACTCGTCGTCTGGGCGGTCCCCGTCGGCGGCCGCGTCGTCGTCTGGGCGGTCCCCGTCGGCGGCCGCGTCGTCGTCTGCGCGGCCGCCGTCGGTCGCCGCCAGCGTCGACCGCGACTCACCGCCCAGCCGGAAGTCGACGAGCGGCTTCGCGTCGTGGGCGTCCTCCGCCTCGAAGAAGGCGGTGTAGATGACGGGCCAGAAGTACGCGATGTTGAGCACCCCGGAGAGCAGCAGCGCCCCGACGAGGTAGTAGGCGACCGGCGTCAACTGCGCGCCCATCCTGATCCCGCCGATCAGCATGTAGTACTTGCTGACGAAGCCGGCCAACAGCGGAATCCCCGCCATTCCGAGCGAGGCGACGGTAAAGGCGCCCATCGTGAGCGGCATCCGCTTGCCGATCCCCGCCATCTCCGAGATGTAGTCGGTGTGCGTCGAGACGTGGATGTTCCCCGCACAGAAGAACAGGGTGAGCTTCATAAAGGCGTGCGCCGGGATGTGGAGCAGCGCGCCGACGAGCCCGTACCAGCCGAACAGCCCGAGCCCGAGGATGATGTAGCTCAGCTGGCTCACCGTCGAGTAGGCGAGCCGCTGTTTCAGGTGGTCCTTCCGCATGGCGATGATCGACGCCGCCGTCAGGGTGACGGCGCCGATCGTCGACAGCACGAGCCCGGCCGTGAAGCCGAACGGCAGCGAGAGGTCGAAGACCAGTTCGGGGCCGAACACGTCGAGGACGACCCGCGAAACGCCGAACGCGCCGGACTTGACGACCGCGACCGCGTGGAGCAGCCCGGAGACGGGCGTCGGCGCGACCATCGCCTCGGGGAGCCACTGGTGAAGCGGCATGATCCCGGCTTTCACGCCGAACCCGATCGCGAGCAGGAAGAACGCGAGCATCGCGAGGCCGGGGTCGGCGTTCGCGAGTTCCTGGATGCCGCCGGCGGTGAACGAGACGTTGCCGGCGATCAGGTAGACGAGGGCCGTCCCGGCGAGCACGAGGACGCCGCCGCCGAACATCGTGTACGCGAGGTACTTCCGGCCCGCAGAGCGCGCCTCGTCGGTCTCGTCGTGGGCGACGAGGGGGTACGTCGCGATAGAGAGGATCTCGTAGAACACGAAGATGGTCACGAGGTTACCTGCGAACGCGATCCCCATCGTCGCCGACAGCGACACCGCGAACGCGGCGAAATAGCGGGTCTGATTCGTCTCGTCGTTCCCGCGCATGTAGCCGATGCTGTAAAACGAGGTGACGATCCACAGCCCGCTCGCGAGGAACGCGAACAGCATGCCGAGCGCGTCCGCGCGCAACACGAAGTCGATGCCGGGGAGGAACGTCCCGAGGCTGGTCTCGAACACCGCGCCCTCCAAGACGGCGGGGAGCATCGAGGCGACGATCGCGAACTTCGCGACCGCCGCGGCGATCGTCCACCCTTCGCGGACGTTCGGGGAACGGTACGACGCGACGATGAAAAACGCCGCGACGAACGAGACGAGAACCGCCAGTAGGGGTCGGAGATCGGTGATGGGTGCGTCTATCATGCGAACACCTCCGTGAGGAACGGAGCGAACCACTCGAACAGTGCGAAGCCGCCGAAGCCGAGCGCGACGGTCGAAAGCGCGGTGAGGACGAGAACGACGAGCGACCCCGCGGGCACACGGTCCGGAACGAACCGCGGCCGGGGCGCTCCCTCGACGGGCGCGAGCAGCGCGTCGCCGGTCGCCGACTCGTGACCGCCGTCGGCCGCGACGCCGGCGTGATCGTCGCCGTCGTCACCGTGACCGCCCGACAGGCCGGCGCCGGCGAAGTAGAACCGCTCTATCACGCGCGCGACGTACGACAGGGTGAACAGCGTGCTGATGAATATCACGACCGCGATCCCGACGCCCGCGGGGTCGCCGCCGGCCATGCTCGACTCCACCGCGCCGACGCCGATGTACCACTTCCCGAGGAAGCCGATCGACGGCGGGATCCCGACGAGACCGAGACCGAGCAGCGCGACGGCGCCGCTCGTGTACGGCGCGGATCGCGCCGCGCTCGCGAGGTCGTCGAGTTCTCTGGCGCCGTAGCCGAGCGCCAGCAGGCCGATCCCCAAGAAGAGGCCGAACTTCAACAGCCCGTGACCGACGAGGTGGACGATACCGCCGAGCAGCGCGGTCTCGTTCGCGAGCGCGACCGCGGCGACGATCATCCCGAACTGGGCGACCGAGGAGTACGCGAACATGCGTTTCAGGTCCGACTGCATCGCCGCGAGGACGGACCCCGCGAGGATCGAGGTGCCCGCGACGACGAGCATCCCCGTGGTGATCGCGTCGTTGGCCGCGAGGAAATCGACCGTGAACACCGTGTAGGAGACGCGGATCAGCGCGTACGCGCTCACGGTCGACACGAGCGCCGCGACGACGGTCGTCACCGAGTCCGGCGCGCGCTGGTAGGCGTCCGGCTGCCACGCGTGGACCGGGAACACGGCGATCTTCAGGCCGAGTCCGGCGACAATCAGCGCGTAACTCGCTCGGATCAGCGGGTCGGCGTAACTCGCCTGCGCGACGATCTGCGCCTGCATGTCCAGCATGTTCAGCGTCCCCGTCGCGAGGAACGCGTAGCCGACGCCGAGGAGGTACAGCGAGGCCCCGACCGTCCCCACCACGAGGTACTTCAGCGAGGCGTAGGCGCTCGCGCCCGACCGGTCGGCCGCGATGAGCGCGTACGTCGAGATCCCGACGATCTCTAAGAACACGAACATGTTGAACAGGTCGCCCGTGAGCGTGAGCCCGGCCAGTCCGCCGACCAAGAGCAGGTAGGCGCTGTAAAACGAGTTCCCGCGCGGGCCGGCGACACGGGCAAAGACGAGCGTCGCCAGCGCGACGGCGGCGACCAACGCGAGCACCGCGACGGACAGTTCGTCGGCGACCAGTTCGATCCCGATCGGCGGCTGGTACGTCCCCAGCGCGTGCGAGAGCGGGCCGCCGCGGGCGACTTCGAGACCGATGGCTCCCGCCAGCCCGGCGAAGACGGTCGTCGCGACCGCCGCCGTCGGCCAGCCGACGCGCTCGTACTTCACGCCGAGCGCGAGCGGGAACGTCGCCGCGACGAGCGGAACGGCGATGGCGACCGGCAACAGGACGTCACTCATCGGCGGCACCCCCGTCAGTGGCGGCCGATTCGTCGGTCGCGACGCCGGGGGCCAGTCCCGCGTCGTCGGCTTCGGTCGCCGCCCCCTCCGGGAGCCCGGCGTCGCCGCCGTCGACGTACGCCGACCGCGCCGGCAGCGTCCCCTCGTCGCGCAACAGCTCACGGAGCACGTCGGTGCGGAGCGTCCCGTACTCGTCGTAGATGCGGATACACAGCGCGAGCCCCACCGCGGTGAGGCTCACGCCGACCACGATGGCGGTGAGCACGATCACGTGCGGGAGCGGGCTGACGTAGAGCCCCGTCTCGGCGCCGCCCTCCGGAACGATCGGAATCGCGCCGCCGTCGACGTACGCCGACGCGATGAACAGGAGGAAGATGGCGGTCTGAAACAGGTTGAGCCCGATGATCTTCTTCACGAGGTTGGGATTAGCGATCATCATGTAGAGTCCGATACACAGAAGCAGCGCGAACGCGACGTACGCGTGTCTCGTCGTCAGTACTTCGACCGCAGCGGCGGTCGCGGTGCCGGACGCGATCTGTCTGGCGACGCCGGCGGCCGCGTCGGCGACGACGGCCGTCATCGGTCACCTCCCCCGCGGACCGAGTCGCTCCCGGTCGCCCCGCGGGCGTCGCGGCCGCCGTCGGCCACCGCGGCGTTGTCGTCTGCGTCGCCCCCGTCGTCGCGGGACTCGCCCGACTCGCCGGTGCCGAACCCGCCATCGCTCGCGAAGCCGTTCGCGAGCAGGAAGAACAGCCCCATGAGGACGCCGCTCACGATGGGGGCGATCCCGACGATCTCTACCCCTTCCATCCCGTACTTGACGGGGTCGAGGATCGGTATCGGCAGGAGGTCGTACTGGAGGAACGCCCCGCCGAGCGCGACCGGGACGAGTCCGATCCCGGCGAACGCGAGCGCGCCGCCGACCGCGAGCGCGACGACGACGGTGTTCGCGAGCCAGTTGCGGGTGGCCTCGATGCCGAACGCGAACGCGATCATGAACACGACCGCGGCCATGATCGCGCCGCCCTGGAACCCGCCGCCGGGCGACCCGCTCCCGTGGAAGGTGACGAAGAGCCCGAAGGTGAACGCGAACGGCGCGACCACCTTCACCGTCGGCATGATCACCTGGCTCTCCGTGTACGGGGTTCCCTGCCGCCGCTCGGAGTCGAGCCGCCCGGAGCGGGGGGCGGCGCGGTGCGGCGGGAGGTCGTCGTCGGCCCGGTCCGTCGGCGAGTCGTCGGTCGCGTTCTCGGAGGGTGCGTCGGTCATGTCGGTGTCCTCGTCGCTCATGCGAACGCCTCCCGGTGTAACACGATCAGCGCCGCGATGCCGCCGGCGAAGACGACGACCGCCTCGCCGAACGTGTCGAAGCCGCGGAACGCCGCCAGCACGGCCATCACGGTGTTTTCGACGCCCGTCTGCGCGTACGACTCGGCGAGGTACCACTGGCTCACCTCCGGGTTCGACCAGACCGGCGCGTCCGGCGAGCCGATCGCCGGGATGTCGCCCATCGTGAGCAACAGGCCGGCGAACAGCAGTCCGGCCGCGCCCGCCGCGGGGAGGTTCACGGACTCGAACACCGCGTCGTGGTCGATCCGGCTCGTCTTCGCGAGCGTCACCAAGAGCAGCACGGTCGTCACGCCGGCCGATATCGCGGCCTCGGTCAGCGCCACGTCGGGGGCGCGGTAGAACGTGTACAGCGCGGCCATCCCGAGGCTGTACGCCCCGAACACGATGACCGCGGCGAGCACGTCCCGAGCGAGCGCGGTCGCGAGCGCGGTGAGGACGACGAACGCGAGCAGGCTCGCCTCGATGGCCGTGACCTGTGCGACGACGGCGGGGGCGAGCGCGGTCATCGGCGCTCGTCCCCCTCGGTCCACGGCACGATTCCGTCCTCGAAGGCGGCGCGGGCGATCCCGTGAGCCGCCGTGGGGTTCGTCACGAAGATGAAAAACAGCAGGAGGACGCTCTTGACCCCGGCGGACTCCCAGCCGACGGCGAGCGCGACGGCGGCCAGGCCGAACCCGGCGCCGAGCGTGTCCGCCTGCGAGGCGGTGTGCGCCCGCGAGTACACGTCCGGGAGCCGGAGCACGCCCGTCATCGCGACGAACGAGAAGAACAGGCCGAGCAGGGTGAAGACGACGACCAGCCCCAGCCGAACCGTTCCGAGCGCGTCTATCACAGCACACCACCCCGTTCGACGGTGAACTTCGAGATGGCGATGGCCATCAGGAAGTTCAACAGCGCGTACACCAGGGCGATATCCAGGAAGGTCGGCTCGGAGAGCGCGGCGCTCAGGATCGCGAGGATGACGACGGTGTTCGTCCCGAGGACGTTCACCGCGAGGACCCGGTCTTGCATCGTCGGGCCCTTCACGGCCCGGTAGAGCATTCCGATCGCCAAGACCGTGAAGCCGGCGGCCGCAAAGAGGAGGAACTCGCCGACGGTGTAGCCGGCGACGAGCGTGGCGTCGACGACGCTCATTCGTCGGCTCCCTCCGTCGGCTCTCGCCGGTCGCCGCGGCCGTCACGTCGCTCGGCCGTGTCGCTCACGTCGGTCGCGTCGGTCGCGACGGCTGCGTCGGTCACGTCGGCCGCCTCACCGTCCTGACGCGCGTCTCGCGCTCGGCCGGTCGCTCCCCCGTCGGTCGCGGCTATCGGCAGCTCTTCCGTCACGTCCGGCCCTTGGAGGATCGCGCAGTCGTCGCGCTCTCGGGGCGACGGCAGCCGCGCTGCCGACCGGCCGTAGTAGATGAAGCGCGTCCAGCGTTCCAGCGACCCGTCGAAGAGCCCGTCGCGGGCCGCCGGGATGAGCGAGTGGACGTACAGGTCGCTGTCTCGGGCGCGAACCGTGAGCGTCCCCGGCGTCAGCGTGATGGAGTTCGCCAGCGTCATCAGCGGGAGCCCGCTTCCGACGATCACGCGCATCCGGTTCATGCTCGGCTCGATCGGCAGCCGCGGGTCGAGTATCACTCTGGCGACTTCGAGGTTCGCCTTGATGATCTCGAACAGGAGGACCGGGACGTACAGGAGGCCGCGAAGGACGCGCAGCGGCGTCCGCGGGAACGCGGGTTCCGCGTCGAAGCTCACCCGCGAGAGCGTTATCGAAACGATGGCCGCGGTCGCGACGCCGGTGACCCAGTCGAACCAGTAGAGCGGGTCGCCGAGCACGAAGTAGAAGGCGAGCGAGACGCCGAACATCGCGACGAACCGCTTTCCGGTGGCCTCGCTCCGGAGCCGCTCCCGCCGCGTCGGACGCGTCACGGGCGCCGTCTCGACGCGCAGGTCGGTGTTCGACAGCGCGAACTCGAGCGGCTGCAACAGGGTGGTGTTGCCGACGGGGGTGTACTCCGGGTCGAGTATCACCGTGTCGGCGTCGTGCGTCTCGGCGTAGGCGGCGAGGGCGTCCACGTAGTCGTCCGGTCCGAACAGGTACTCGTCGGCGCCGATGACCTCCGTCACGACCGTCACTTGGGGGCGCTCTCCGTCGGTGTCGTCGAGGTCGGAGTTCGCCCACGCCTCGGCGCGTTCGAGGACGCGCACGGCCTCGTTGGCGCGGTCTTCCGCGTCCGGGTCGCCGTTCCGCCACGACGCGATTTCCACGAGGTGAATGGTCGCGAAGCCGCCTTCGACGGCCGTCTCGACGACGTGTGCGATCGTCGCTCGGAGGGTCGGGGTCGGCTCGACGGGCACGACGAGTCCCCCGGTCGGCGCGGTCGGCGAGCCGTCCGTCGCGTCGCCGCCGGCGTCGCTCGCGGTATCGGCGTCGGCGTCAGCCACCGACCACACCTCCAGCGGGACCGATGTTTGCCGTCTCTATGCACATGAGTAGCTCTGCTTACACACTTTCTCCACCGCCTCAAAACAGTTTGTATCCGCGGGGAGGACGCGGCGGGCGGGTCGGGCGATGGGGTAGCCGATACGAGGGCTGACGCGGCGGGCGCGACCGGGGACGCGCCGAGCGATACGGGTCCGCGATCCGCCCGCCACCCGCGCCGGTTCTCCCCGTCTATCGGGCTCTCCCCGTCTATCGGATCACGAAGGCCGGCTCTTCGATCCGCTCGCTCTTGCACTCCGGGCACCGCGAGGGCTCGTTTATCGGGTCGTCGAACCCGTCGAAGCCGCAGTCGCGGCACTCGGGCGGCGCGACCAGCAGTTCGGCGTCGCCGTCGACCGACCGCGAAACGTGCTCCACGTGGTCGTACACCACGGGCGTCGGCAGCGACAGCGCCGCCCCGAGGTCGCTCGCGGTCGCCGGGCCCTCACGGAGCGTGTCGGCGATGCGCTGGCGTGTCGTCTCCATGCGTCGCGTTCGGCGGCAGTATATAAAACGTCGGCGGCGATGCGCAGTCGGAATACGGGCGATTCCGTCGGAGACGCCCCCTCGACGGCCGGCTCAGGCCAGCCACAGGAGCCGCAGGTTGCTCGCGGTGAGGTAGGTGCCGACCACGGTCAGGAGGACCGGCGGGAAATAGTAGAGGAGCGTGTCGCCCTCGCGGGTGCCCTGGACGCTGATCCAGAGCATGACGAGGTACACCGCGATCTTCAAGCCGACGAGCCCGGCGAGGCCGAACTCGCCGAGCACGAGAACGATGACCGGATTCGCCTCGTCTATCGTCGGGACGTACTCCAAGAACGCGATAGTCGAGACGATGTCGCCGACGCCGTACGTCGCCGTCGCGGCGATCCACAGCCAGTAGAACTCCTGTGGCCGGCGGCTGTACGCTGGGCGCTGTCGCCGTCGGTCGGGGGCCCGAGACACGCCTCAGCCTGTCGCGGCGGCGACGTGAATCTGCCGGTTCACGCCGCGACGAGGCGGGCGTCGGCGGGTCGACAGCGGCATCGGTCAGTTCCGCGTCGTTGGTCGGTTCCGCGTCGTTGGTCGGTTCCGAATCGTTCAATGGCGCCCGCGCGGTGTGATCGGCATGGGCACGCCACTGGAGCCGCGGGACGCGCAGGTCGCGGAGGTCCTCGACCGCCTCTACGAGGAGTATCCCGACTCGACCATCTCGCTCAACTACTCGAACCGACTGGAGCTGCTCATCGCCGTGATCCTCTCCGCGCAGTGCACGGACGAGCGCGTGAACGCGGTCTGTGCCGATCTGTTCGAGACGTACGACGGCCCCGAAGCGTACGCGAACGCGCCCCAAGAGGAGCTCGCGGAGGCGATAAACTCGATCACCTACTACAACAACAAGGCGTCGTACATCCGGTCGGCGTGCGCGGACATCGCCGCGGAACACGACGGCGAGGTGCCCGACACGATGTCGGAGCTGACCGACCTCGCGGGCGTCGGCCGCAAGACCGCGAACGTCGTCCTCCAACACGGCCACGACGTCGTCGAGGGAATCGTCGTCGACACCCACGTCCAGCGGCTCACGCGTCGGCTCGGGATTACCGAGGAGGAGCGCCCGGAAGCGATCGAACAGGACCTCCTCGACGTCGTCCCCGAAGACGACTGGCAGCAGTTCACACACCTCATGATAGACCACGGTCGCGCGACCTGCACCGCCATCAACCCGGACTGCGACGACTGCGTGCTGGCGGACCGCTGTCCCTCGGAAAAGGGCGACGGCGACGTGGACTTAGCGAGCGGTGAGCCCTGGTGAGCGCGGGCGACGCTGCGGCCGCCGGTATTTAAAGACCCATCTGACGGGGGGAGTCGGCGAAATCCTTCTCTTCGCGGGAGAACGCGCTTCCGCGTTTATATCGACACCCGATGAACGTGTAGTTGAGGAGAGACACAATGTCTACAGAAATCACCAACGAGTTCGGCGGGGAGATCGGCGGCGTCACGCTCTTAGGAAAGGCGCACTCGCTGTCGGCGCTGTTTATTGTCGCCCTTCGGGCGGTGATCGGCGGGATGATCCTGTTTGCCGGGCTCGGGAAGGTATTGGCGTGGCCGTTCGACGCGAGCGGCTACCTCGTTCACGGCGTCAACGCGGCGAGTCCGGTAAGCGGGCTGTACGCCGCCATGGGGTCGACGCCGTGGTTCGTCGAGTTCGCGAACGTCTTCGTCCCGGTGACGCAGGTGCTCATCGGCCTGGCGCTCATCGCCGGCGCCTTCGTCCGACTGGCCGCGCTCGGCGGCGCGATGCAGATGCTCCTCTTCTACCTCGGCGGGTGGGAGGGCGAGTTCCTCGCGCTGTTCGACTCGACGCTGGTGTACGCGCTGGTGTTCCTCACCGTCGCCGCGTTCGGCGCGGGCCGCGTCCTCGGCGTCGACGCCTACCTCGAACGGATCGAGGTCGGCGGACAGGCGCTCGTCGAGCGGTACCCGGCGCTCCGCTACGTCCTCGGGTGACCGGCCCGGCGTGGCGCTGAGCAAAGCGGTGCGGCGGACAGGCTCGGACGCGTGAGCGCGCGACTCCGACTCGTTTCGGCCGTCGCCGGCGGCGCGGGCTGAGATTTTTCAGGACGCTCACACACGCGAACCGCGAGCGGCGCGACCGCCGGCGCCCCCTTTCGGGTTCCAATTCATATAAGACCGCGCGGCGGGAACGAGGCGCTAATGCAACTCGGCTCGCGGGACGCGTTCACCCGGATGGGCACCCTCGGCATCGAAGAGGAGTTCTACATCGTCGATGCCGACGGCCGCCCGACCTCCGGCATCGACGACCTCGTCTACGGGCGCGACCCGCCGCCGGAAGTGCCGGAGGGCTTCGACCACGAGCTATTTAAATGCACCATCGAGGCCCAGACGGAGCTGATCGAGGACCCGTCGAACGCCGCCGACGCCCTCTCGACGGTCCGAAGCGCGCTCGTCGACCACGCCGCCGCGGACGACTACCGGATCGCCGCCGCGGGGCTCCACCCGGCTGCGAAGTGGCGGGAGTTAGAACACGCCGAGAAGCCGCGCTATCGGGCGCAACTCGACCGGATCCAGTACCCGCAACACCGCAACATCACGGCGGGGCTCCACGTCCACGTCGGCGTCGACGACGCGGACAAGGCGGTGTGGATCGCGAACCGACTCCGGTGGCACGCCCCCGTGCTGCTCGCGCTCTCGGCGAACTCCCCGTTCTGGGACGGCTTCGACACGGGGCTCGCGTCGGCCCGCGCGAAGGTGTTCGAGAACCTCCCGAACACCGGGATCCCCTCCGCGTTCGAGGACTTCGACGCCTTCCAGCGCTACGAGCGCCGGATGGTCGAACTCGGCTCCATCGAGGACCGCGGCGAACTCTGGTTCGACGTGCGCCCGCACACCGGCCACGGCACGGTCGAGGTGCGCGCGCCGGACGCCCAGCGCGACCCGGCCATCACCCTCGCGCTGACCGAGTACGTCCACGCGCTCGTCGTCGACTACGCCGAGCGCTACGCCGACGGCGAGTCCCTCCCGTCGCTCCGCCGAGAGCTGTTAGACGAGAACAAGTGGCGAGCGATACGCCACGGCCACGACGCCTCGTTCATCACCCGCGACGCGACGGAGACGGTCTCGCTCGGCGAGGTCGTCGCAGACGAGTGCGACCGACTCGACATCGACGGGATTCAGACGCTCTACGACCGCGAGAGCGGGGCGCAGCGCCAGCGACGCCTCCGCGCGGACGAGGGGCTCGACGCGCTCTGTGCGGACCTCGTGTTGTCACCGTAACCGGTCGCTCGCGGGGTTCGTTCCGTTGGAACCGAAACGACGAGAAACGCTTTTGACCGCCCGGTTCCACCTTCCGGTATGCCATCCGACGACACCGTCGACGAGGCCGACGACGACTCCACCGCTGCCGCCGTCGACGACGACGCCCTCATCGACGCCGGCGAGGAGTCCCCGACGGAGCGAACCCGCGAGGAACTCCGGAAGACCAAAGAACGGCTCGGCGAGAGCGCCGACAAGGCGGTCAAGGGGTTCGACGACAACGTCGTCGACCTCTTGGCGTGGCTGCTCGACACGGAGACGCGCGCGCGAATCTACGTCTTCCTCCGGGCGAACCCGCACAGCACCAGCGACGAGGTCGCCGACGGCACCGGGCTCTATCCGAGTACGGTCCGCGAGGCGCTCGCGGAACTCCACGACGAGGAGACCGTCAACCGCGACAAGCGAGAGGCGAGCGGCGCCGGGAACAACCCCTACGAGTACGAGGCGATCGCCCCGAGCGAGCTGGTCCAGGGCGTCGTCGGCGACGTGCAGCGAGAGCTCAACGCCGTGTTCAACCTCGACCGCCGGCTCGGCGGCGAATCGCCGGACGGCGACACGGAGCCGGTACGGATCTCGGTCGACGGCGACGGGGAGACCGCTCACGACGAGGGTGACGGCGGCCACGCGGACGACCACGACCACGACGCGGACGACCACGACGAAATCGAACAGTAGCCACGCCCCTCCGCCCCCGGTTCAAGACCATTTAAGTTCCGCCCGCGCAAGCGACGTACATGAACGTCGCGCTGGGTGGTACGTTCGACCCCGTCCACGACGGCCACCGGAAGCTGTTCTCACGGGCGTTCGAGTTGGGCGACGTGACCGTCGGGCTCACGTCGGACGAACTCGCGCCGAAGACCCGACACGTCGAGCGGTACGTCCGCCCGTACGACCGCCGACAGCGTGACCTCGAAGCCGAACTGAGCGACTTCGCCGAGGAGCACGGCCGCGAGTTCGAGATCCGCACGCTCACCGATCCGACCGGCATCGCCGTCGAACCCGAGTTCGACGCGCTGATCGTCTCGCCGGAGACCGAGGCGGGCGGCGAACGGATAAACGACATCCGCCGCGAGCGCGGGCACTCGCCCCTCGAACTCGTCGTCGTCGACCACGTGCCGGCAGAGGACGGCGAGCGCATCTCCTCGACCCGCATCGTCGCCGGCGAGATAGACGAACACGGCAACCTCACCCCCGACCGAGAGGGGCGAGGGGCGACCCGCCCGGAATGACGACCGACGACGACCCCGGCCGCCTCCGGAGCATCGCGCTCGGCGAGACGGGCTTCGAGCGCGCCGCCGTCTGGTGTGCGGTCGGCTTCGCGGTCTCGTACGTCGCCTTCGACGCGGTCGCGCTGGCCGGCGGGCTCGCCGGAGTGACACCCGCTGCCCCCGGCGTCGCCGCGGTCCTCGCGGCCCTATCCGCGGGCGGCGTCACCGCCTTCGCCGTGTTCGCCGGTGGCGGCGTCCTCCCCGCGATGCTCCTCGCCTTCGGTCCCTTTACCGCGATCCTCCTGCGAACGGTCGGCCCGCAGCCGTACACCGTCCCGCTCGCGGACCCGCTCCCGTTCCTCCGCGCGTTGGTCGACCCGTTCGGGCTCGCCGTCGCCGCCGCGCTCGCGGTCGGCGCCGTCGGCTACGCGGTCGGTCGCGGCATCGCCCGCGTCGACGCCGACGAGCCCGCCGACGCGGAGCGCGACTCCGCCGGCTCCGACGAGCGCGCAGACGCGAGCGGGTGAGTAAGGCCCCTCACGCCTCTTCGAGCGTCCCGTTCAACACCTTCGCGGCGACCAGTATCGGATCCCACACCGGCGAGAACGGCGGCGCGTACGCCAAGTCCAGTCGCTCGACCTCCGAGACGGTCATGCCCGCTTCGAGCGCCGTCGCGAGCGTGTCGATCCGGATCGCCGCGCGGTCGGGGCCGGCGATGCTCCCGCCGATGAGCCGTCCGGTCTCGCGGTCGGCGACGAGCGTCACGTCGGTCGGGGCCGCGCCCGGATAGTAGCCCGACCGAGAGCCGGCCGTTACCGTCTCCCTGACCGGGTCGAAGCCGGCCTCGCGGGCCGCCGCGTCGCTGACGAGGCCGACGCGGCCGGCCTCCATGTCGAACGCCTTCACGACGGCCGTCCCGGCGATCTCCCCGACGAGGGACGGGTCGCCGGCGACGGTGGCGCCGACGGCTCGCCCGGCCCGGTTGGCGGTCAGGCCGAGGGGCATCCAGGCTTCACCGCCGGTGACGGCGTGGATCGCGGTCGCGCAGTCGCCCGCGGCGTACACGTCTGTGAGGCTCGTTCGGCCGTACTCGTCCGTGCGGATCGCGCCGCCGTCACCGAGTTCGACGCCGGTCCCGTCGAGGAGGTCGGTGTTCGGGCGGATCCCCACGCCGACGACCGCGAGATCGACTGGGAACGCCTCGCCGCCGGAGCGAATGGCCTCGATCCGACTGTCGCCGACGAGTTCCTCGACGGGGGCGTCCGTGTGGACCGTCACGCCCTCCTCTGCCAGCGCCGTCCCGACGCGCTCGCCGACTGCCTCCCCGAAATCCGAGAGGACGTGGCCGGAGCGGTGGAACAGGTGCACGTCGAGCCCCCGGCCCGACAGCGCCTCGGCCATCTCCACGCCGACGTAGCCGCCCCCGACGATCGCCGCGGTCTCGGGGGCGGGCATCGCGGCGTTGCGGTCGACGCGCTCGCGGTCCACCGCGCTCACGTCGGCGCGGGCCGGGTCGTAGGCGTCCGGGTCGGCGACGTACGCGTCGATTGCGGCCGCGGCGTCCATGTCGTGGAGGGTGAACGCTCCGTCGAGCCCGCGCACGTCGAAGGGTCCAGAAACTGCGCGCCCGCCGGTCGCGACGAGGAGGTCGCCGTAGGACTGTTCGACGCGGTCGCCGGCGGCCGTCTCGACGGAGACGGTCTTGGCGTCCGGGTCGACGCCGACGACCTCGTGGCCGCGCCGGAGGTCGATCCCTCGCTCGTCGATATCGCTCGGCGACAGCGAGAGGAGGTCGGACATGCGCTCGACGCGCCCCTCGATGAAGTACGGCATCCCACAGAAAGCGAAGGAGATCCACCGCCCCTTCTCGAAGACGACCACCTCGCGGTCCGGCGCCTCGCGGCGGAACTTGCTGGCCGCGCTCAACCCCGCGGCGTCGGCACCGACGACGACGAACGGATCGGTCATGGCTCCACCGACGGCTGACGGTGATAAAAATCCACGCCGGCGGTGCAGGCGGCACGCCCTTCCTCGGGGCCTCGGGGGCCGCCGTTTCCGGGTCGGGCGCTGTCGCCGTCGGTCGGGGCCGGAACCGAAGTCGCCGTCGGAACCGGTTACGTCTCGCCGTCGTCGGCCAGCCGCTCCAGCGTCTCGCGCGCGTTCTCGACGGCGGCCGCCTTCTTCGCCGGGTACGCCTCGACCTTCGCGCGGACGGTGACCCCCGGACCGAGGCGGACCTCGCCCCGGAACGCGGCCTGCTTGTCGACGCGGAGGAACAGCGCGCAGTTGTCGTCGACCCGCTGGTCGAGTTCGCCGATCACCTGGTCGATCTCGTCCAGCCCGGAGAGCCGGTCGAGGACGTGTCGCATCCCGTCGGCGTTCTCGATCCGCGCCGAGAGGACGACGATCCGGTCGCCGTGGTGGCCGACGTTCTCGACGCGGTCGAGTTCGGCGTCTTCGGGGAGGAACGTGCGGAGGGCGTCGGCGACCCGCTTTTCGTCCTCGGTGGCGTACGCGAACGCTCTGAGGTCGACGTAGTGGAAGGGGACTGCGGCCATGCGGGTCGAAGGGGTGTTACTCCTCGCTCTCGACGGCGTCGAGGGCGTCTTCGGGGACGCCGGTCTCCTGCCCGTCCTCGAAGCTGACGGTGTACGTCGCGTCGCCGAACATCGTCTCCATGACCTGCGTGATCGTGCCCGTCTCGCCGTCGTAGTCGCTGTGTTTGTCGTGGAACACGACCTCGTCTTCCTTCTCGAAGCTCATGCGAGAAAGTTCCGCTGGCACGCTTAAAAGCGCCCGGATTCGCACCGATCCGCGAACCCGTCGCGCTACCAGACGGCCAGCACGGCCGCAGCGAGCGACACGACCAAGACGACGGCGACGACCGCCGAGACGACCGCGCTGTCGAGCGCGACGGCGATGGTGACGCCGACCGCGAGCGCGAGGAAGCCGGCCACCGCACCGGGGACGCCGCCCCGCTCGACCAGTCGCTCGACGGCGTTGGCCGCGCGGCGCGTCGGCGGGACCGCCGGCGTGGACTCCGGCGGCTTCGAGAACGACTCGTCGACGACCACCCGCTCGGCGTCGGCCTCCTCGGGCGGGTCGAGACGCAGGTCCACGTATCGGACGTTCGAGCCGTACCCCGTGACGATCTTCAGCTTGCCGCGGACCGGCTCAGTCAGCCCGTCGACCGAGACGTAGACGGTGTTGGTGGCCTCGTCTTCGACGTAGTGGTTCGTCTCGGCCACCGACGTGAACCGGTCGAGGTCGTCGTCGAAGTGCAGGTGGACGTGGGTCGAACGGCCTTTGTTTTCCAGCGCGACGGCGAACGAGCCCGTCGCCTCGAACCGGTCGGGCGCCCGGATCGAGTGGACCGCGTCCCCGTTCAGTTCGACGGAGAGTGTCGACACGTACTGGCCGACGCACTCGCACTAAAAAAAGATGCAGTACGGTTCGAGCGACACCGCGGCCGAACTCGCGGATCCCTTACGCCGCCGCTTCGTCCCGCATGTCCGGCGGGAGGAGGTTGGGGATGCCGTCTTCGATCGGGTAGGTCTCGCCGCACTCCGTACACGTGAGCGTCCCCGCCAGAATCTCGTCGTCGTCGCGCTCGTCGACGGCGAGTTCCAGGTCGGCCTTATCGAGCGGGCAGCAGACGACGTCCATCAGGGATTCTTTCATAAACCACCATTCGCGCGGGCCGTTAAAAAAGCGTGCGGGTTGGCGGATGTGACGGGGGCGGCCGGCCCCTCGATGACAACGACTTTGCCGGTCCGTCACGCCCGGCGAGGTATGGGGATTCCGTCGGAACGGATCGACCGGCTGTTCGCGCTCGCCCGCGAGGCGGTCGTCGACGACGAGTACGACCGAGCGCGGGAGTACGTGGCGCTCGCGCGCCGTATCGCCGAGCGGAACCGCTGTGGCGTCCCCGCCGAGTTCTCCCGCCACACCTGCGACGACTGCGGCGTCTACCTCCGACCGGGAAAGACGAGCCGCGTCCGGCTCCAGCCCGGCCGGGTCGTCGTTCGCTGCCGCGAGTGCGGGTCGACCGCGCGGTATCCATTTAAGTAATCGCCGCCGACCGTGCGGTCGTCGCGTGTCGCCCCGCGTCGGCGCACGCTCGGATCGCGAAAGCGTCAGCGTTTATGACGCGCCCCGCGTTCTCGCGACAATGAGCGTCCCCTGTGTCGCGGCCGACCGCGAGCGCGGCGAGGCGGTCCGCGAGCGCCTCGCCGACGCCGGCCTCCTCGACGGCGACCACGAGATAGCGGTCGAGGGCGACACGATCTACATCCCCGTTACCGACCCCGACGCGGTCCCGGACGACCTCGGAACGCCGGTCGTCGAGCGCGACGCGGCCGAGCGCGACCGCCCGCAACCCCCGGCGGCGATCCTCGGCTACGAGCCCTCGCTCGAACGGCTCGGCGACATCGTCATCATCGACGAGGACGACGCCGAGCGCGCCCGCGAGATAGCCGACGCGGTGGTGGCCTCCGACGTGCCCTGCGAGACGGTCCTCAACCGCGCGTCACCGATCGAGGGCGAACTGCGCGTCCGGCGCTGGGACGTGTTGGCCGGGAACGGCACCGAGACGGTCCACCGCGAGTACGGCCACGAGTTCCTCGTCGACGTCGCGTCGGTGTATTTCTCTCCGCGCCTCGCCACCGAGCGCCACCGGGTGATCGAACAGGTCGAACCCGACGAGCGCGTCGTCGACATGTTCGCCGGCGTCGGCCCCTACGCGGTCCCGATGGCCGCCCGCGGCGCCGAGGTGGTCGCGTGCGACCTCAACGAGCGCGCGATCGAGTACCTCCGAGCGAACGCCGAGCGGAACGGCGTCGAGGCGCGCGTCACGGCGATCGCGGGCGACGTGCGAGCGCTCGGCGACGACCACGCGGACACCGCCGACCGCCTCGTGATGAACCTCCCGCACTCCGCCGACGAGTTCCTCGACACGGCCGTCCGGCTGGCCAGCGACGACTGCGTCGTTCACTACTACGACATCCAACACGAGGACGACCCATTCGGCCCCGGCCTGGAAGCGATCCGCGCGGCCGCCGGCGACGCGTACGACGTGACCGTCGAGACCGAACGCGTCGTCCGGTCGTACGCCCCCCACGAGCACAACGTCTGTCTCGACGTCAGGCTGACGCGGCGCTGACGGGTCGAGACGAGCCCCACGTGAAGCTCCTCCGAGACCGGTGACCGATACCCTGCGCTCCGCGACGCCGAATTTCTGTCAGGTGACACGTTTATGTTACTGTGGCACGTGACACCGTCTATGAGCGACACGGTTGACCCCGAAGAGCGCATCGACGACACGACGACCTGGCCGGACCTCGCGGTCGGTCTCTACGACCGGCTCACCGGCCGGAACGCGGAGATCATCTACGAGTTCGAGGAGATGAGCGTCGACGTCCCGAGCGGCACCGGCGACGACGCCGAACACGCCAACTGGCGGGTCGACGGCACCGTCCGGGTGACGACCCGTGAACGAGACTGACGCGAGGGCACCGCTCTCGGTCGTCACGGAGGACCTGACACTCTCGGTCGCGGGCGTCGACCTCGACGTCCGATCGACCGGGGACCGCCTGTTCGTCGAGGTGGCGACGGTCCGCGACGCGATCCGCGTCGCTCGGCACCTCCCGAACGACACCGACGCGCGCGGGCCGACCGCGCTGTTGACGACCACGGACCTCACGACCGAACTCCGGGTTCGCGGTCGGACGGTCGCCGTCCTCGGCGCCGACGCGCGTCCGGGACTGCTCTCCCGAGAGTTCGGCGTGGCACCGGCGGAAGCGCGGGTGGCGGGCGTCGTCGGGGCCGCGGCCGGCGGCCTCTCGGCCGTCGCGAGCGCGGTGCGGCGACGGCTCTCGTGAGCGGCCAACGCTTTTGTTGACGCGTCGTTCCGGCGGCTCTGTGGCTTAATACTGTGGTCGACTGCCGGCGTCGCTCGCTACTCGTGGCAGTCGGCACAGGCTCGATGGATCGAACCGACAGTGTGGCTGCCGTCCCACCCGGTGTTTGTCGTCGGGTCGGGACGGCGAGGGGCCCGTCACATGACAAGAGTCCACGGCCGCGGGTCGGTCGAGACCAGAGGCGATTTCGCGCTTGGCACGTCAGAGACGTGAGTCACACGCCGACCGTGGCTGTTTGCGAACAGGGTGAGCGTCGCGTCGGGTCGCGGTGGGGATCGCGACCGACGGGACGAACGACGCCCGGTACGGGCTCCGACCGGGCAGACACCGACGGGGGAGTTGATCCCCGCCATCACGGCACGCGATCGGTGTTACCATACAGTACTCGAAGACCGAACGCGTATATATGCTTTTTCCTTATATTCTTGTAGTAATCTGCTTGAATACTCATTGATCGATTCAGTATCACTTTTATTTCAAAACGAACGCAAACGACGAGTCCGACCTGAACGCGCGGTCGGCCCGGTCAGCGTCGCGCGATCTTCGCGTCGCTCGCGTCGCGGTTTCGGAACCCTTATTTTGTATTCGGGAATTGTTGTATACGTGCCGGAGTAGCTCAGCTGGCAGAGCGATTCCTTCGTAAGGAATAGGTCGAGGGTTCAAATCCCTCCTCCGGCTTCGTTCTCGCGTACGTTCCTTTCGTCGGCCAGTCGGTCGACTCCGCGCTGCCGTTGCTACAACGTCTACTCGTACTGCCTGCGCTGGTCTCCCCGACGCGAGCGGTCGCGTCTCAGTCCCGCCGGTCGGTGATCCGCGCCGTCACGACGCCCGCCGTGACGAGCATGATACCGATGAACGCGTTCAACAGGATCCCGATCGACTCGCCGGCGGCCGCGTTCACCGACGCGAGGTAGATGAACACGACGGCGGCTGCGGCGTGGAGCGCGAAGACGCCAGTCGGTACGTTCGCCCCGAAGTCGAAGCCGATTTCCATAGCAAACGTACGCTGAGGCCGGGCAAAAAGGGACCGGGTCAGTACCGCCGTTACGCGCTCGCCGGTCGCACACGCCGCGCCGATCCGACGGCGACTGTCGTCGACCATTTTCGATCGGTTGTCCCGGCGACCTTCGTAGCGCGTATGTATGATATAAACAATTATAGGGCGCGAACTATGTGTGTCTGTGTCAAACGCAGTTGTATGCGACCACAAACGCAGACAACCGAACAAGAACTGTTGTACGAATGTTTCAATTGCGGCTCGCGGACGAAGGCCGCCGGCAGCTGTGAGTGCGGCGGCGAGCTCCGACACATCGGCCGCTCGCGGGATCTGTGATACGGTAACGACCGCGGGGCGTTACTCGTCGTCGCTCTCAGCCGCGTCGTCGCCCCCGCTGCCTCCCTCCGCGGCCGCGTCGTAGCCGGGCAGCGAGAGGACGTTCTCGCGCCCGAGTCGGAACCCTTCGAGGTCGCCGTCGTCCCGCAGCCCGGTGACGACTTGGCTCGTCTTGGCGGCGGTCCAGTCGAGCTCCTCGGCGACCCGCTTCTGTTTCATCCGGCCGCCCTCGGACTCCACGAGCCGAAGGACCTGCTCTTCGTTGCTCAACAGGTCCTCGTCGACCGGCGCCGCCTCGTCGCTCGCGTCGGACTCGGCTTCCCCCGTTTCGGTGTCCGTCTCGACCGTCTCGCCCTCGGACGCCTCTGCACCCGGCTCGCCGGACGCGTCTGTGGGGCCCGACGCGGTCTCTCCACTCGTCGCGTCCGCGGATGTCGTCGCCGGTTCGCCGGCGTCCGCCGTCGCGCCCGCACCCCGTTCCGCATCGCCCCTGTCCCACGGGCGGCGTCGGTAGCCGACCGCCGCGACGACCGCGACGACCAGCCCTATCGCGGCCAGCAGGAGCGGGCCCACGGAGCGACTCGCCGGTTCGACCGTCACGCGGGGCTGCCCCTCGGTGAAGTCGACCGGCCCTCGCCAGACGACGGCGTTCTCGCGGGTCTCCGTCGGCGACGGCGACGCGTCGCCGAGCCGGTACGCCTCCGGCCACGTCACGATGAGCGACGAGGCCTCGTCGAGGAACAGCGCGTCGACCGCGTCGCCGACGAGGAGTCGGCCGTCTTCGACGGCCGCGAACCCCTCCCACTCGAACCGATAGGTAACCACGCCGTACGACTGCGGGAGTTCGCGTCGCTCCGCGGCCACCGTGACGTTCGTGACGTTCATCTCGCGGCCCGTCGCGTTCTCCGCGGCGGCCGCCGTCGCGCGCATCCGCTCCCCGAAGCGCGCGCTGTACGCGCTCGGGTCGGACTCCACGTCAGCCCGGAGTTCCTCGAACGCCTGCTCTTCGTCGTCGCTCGCGAGCCGGACTCGGTACTGCGTCTCCCAGACCGCGTCCCCGTCGGGCTGGACGCCGACTTCGATCAGGATGTCGTCCGGCGAGACGTCCAACTGGTCGAACCCGCCGGCCGGGAGGCCAGCACCGCCCTGTGCGGCGCCACCCGTCGCGAGCGCGACGGCCGCGACGAGCGCGACGACCAGAAGGACTACCCTTCGCTGCACGGGCAGACAGTTACGAGGGCGGGATAAATCGCTTCCCATCTCGCGAGTCCGGGCCGGGCCGAGTGCGCCCTATCCATCGACACCGCCCACGCCGACGACTCGCTGAAGCAGCCGCGCGCCGTCCGTCACCCTTCGGTCGAGACGCTCCGCGAGGTCGCTGCCGACGCTCGTGACGGCCGACGCCGCGCCGGTCGTCCCTCCGTTTCCGGTCCCCGCTCCGCCGGTCCCTGCCCCGCTGTTACCGCTCCCTGCTCCGCCGTCACCGCCTCTCGCTTCGTCGCTCCCTCCCGGCCCGTCCCGGTTCGCGTCGGCTCCCGTCCCGTTACCGCGGTCGCCGTCGCTCCGTTCGGTCGGCGAGCCGGCGCCGCCCTCGCCGGCAGAGCCGCTTCCGTTCGCCGTCGATCCGCTTCCGTTCGCCGTCGAGCCGCTTCCGTTCGTCGCCGGTCCGGACGGCGCATCGTCGCTGCCGTTCGCCGGGGTGCTGTTGCCGTTCGCGGCGCCTCCACCGCCGCCCATCCGGTTCGCTCCGTCCGGCGGCCCGCCGCGAGCGTCGCCTTCGCCGGGCGGCCCGCCGCCCGTGTCCGAGCGGTTCGCGCCCGGTCCGTCGCCCCGTCCCGGTCGGTCCGCGTCGGAGCCGTTTCGGGCACCCTGTCCGGCGCCCCGGTCCTCTGGGGGGCCACGCCGGTCCGCGGCCAGCGGCCCGCCGACGCCGTTGCCGGCGACCCCGCGAGCGATGGCCGCGACCTCCGGCCCGCTCGCTTCGCCCGCGCGCTCGCGAAGGGTGTCGAGTCGGCTCACGTTGATCCCGCGGGCTTCCCGCGCCGCCTCCGGGAGGTCGCGGGCGACGGCGGCGCTCCGGTTCGCCTCGCGTTTGACCGCCTCGGCCCGAGCGCTCGTCTCCGCCATGCGGGCGGCGAACTGCCCGTGGCTCAACTCGCCGGCCTCGCGGCGCTCGCGCAGCGACCGCTGTTCGCGTTCGATCGCTTCCAGTCGCTCTTCGGTCCGGTTCAGTCGATCTGCGACCAGCGCGGCCCGCTCTTCTGGCGTCTCCGTCCGGTTGAGGCCGACCTCGAACGCCCGCGACTCGACCTCCCCGGATATCTCGGCGCGCTGAACGCCGATCACGCCGGAGAGACGCTCGCCGGGGCTGATCTCGTCCGTCTCGTTTGCGGTCCCGGTGCCGTCGCTGTCGGCCGCCGCTCCGGTCTCGGTCGTCCCCGCCGAATCTTCCTGCGCGACCGCCGTTCCGATGGGGCCGGCCGCGGCGATTCCGGCGACGCCGACCGCGACGACCACGGCGACGACGAGTGCGGTGCCTCGGTTCATGACCTGTCGGTACGGACCGTATCGGTATATAAACCGATCTCCGTTAAGCCGGATCAACGCGGATTAAACGGGCGACGGCAGCGGGGTGGGTAGAAACGTGCTTTTCGGCTCAGTACGACTTCGCGAAGTACGCCGTTCGCTCGGCGGCGTCGTCGCAGATCGCGCAGGTCTCGTCGTGGTCCGTCTCGCGGAGCGGGTCGTCGTCCTCGAACGGGACCATCACGATCTCGGCGGCCATCGGCTCTTTGATCGGCTCCTCGCAGGCCTCGTCGCCGCACCACGGCGCTTTCACGTAGCCGCCGTGCTGGCCGAGCGTCCCGAGGATGTCGGCGCGGTCGTCGGCCTCGCGGACCTCGCCGTCGAGGGTCTCCTCCGCGGCGGTGTACAGCTTCGCGTACACCGTATCGAAGTGGTCGCGGACCGTCTCGACGACCCCGTCGCGGGCTTCGACGACGCTCTCGCCGTCGGGCCGGTGGACGAAGGTGAGCTCGTCGTCGTCGACCTCGTGGGGGCCGATCTCGATCCGGAGCGGGACGCCGTTGAGCTCGTGTTCGTTGAACTTGAAGCCGGGATTGCGCTCGTCGCGGTCGTCGAGTTCGACCCGGATCCCCGCGTCGTCGAGCTCGTCGGCGACGCCCTCGGCGTACGCCAGCACGTCGTCTTTCGTGTCCTCCTGCCAGATCGGGACGACGACGACCTGTTCGGGGGCGACGCCGGGCGGGAGCACGAGCCCCTGCTCGTCGGAGTGGGTCATGATCAGCGCGCCGAGCGCGCGCCACGAGAGCCCCCACGAGGTGGTGTGTGCGAGCCGCTCCTCCTCGTCTTCGTCGGAGTACGTGATGCCGAACGCCTCGGCGAACGACTGCCCGAGGTGGTGAGACGTCCCGGCCTGGACCGACTTCCCGTCGGGCATCAACGCTTCGACCGTCGTGGTCGTCTTCGCGCCGGGGAAGGTGTCGTGGTCGGGCTTTTGACCCTTCAGGACGGGCATCGCCAGCAGATCCTCGTAGACGGAGGCGTACTGGTCGAGCCGCGTCATCGTCTCGTCCCAGGCGTCCTCGCTCGTCGCGTGGGCGGTGTGGCCCTCCTGCCAGAGGAACTCCTTCGTGCGGAAGAACGGCTTCGTCTCCGTCGCCTCCCAGCGCACGACCGAACACCACTGGTTCACGCGCAGCGGGAGGTCACGGTGGCTCCGGACCCACTGGCTGAGGTAGGGCGTGATGATCGACTCGGAGGTCGGTCGGACCGCGAGGCGCTCTTCGAGTTCTTTGTTCCCCGCTTCCGTCACCCACGCCACCTCGGGGTCGAACCCCTCGACGATGTCCTTCTCGCGTTCGAGGTACGACTCCGGGATGAAGAGGGGGAAGTAGGCGTTCTGGACGCCGGTGTCCTTGAACTTCGCGTCGAGGAACCCCTGGAGGCGCTCCCAGACGCCGTAGGCGCGCGGTCGGGTGACGATGAACCCGCTCATCCCCTCGGGCCCGTAGTCCGCGAGCCCGGCCTTCTGTACGACTTCGGCGTACCACTCGCCGGTGTTGTGTGACTTGGACTCGGTGATACCGAGCTCTTGGTCGTCGTCGCTCATTGTTCCTCACAGGGCGGGTCGCGGGCTTAAAAGGTCCGAAGGAGCCGCCGTCGCCGACCGCAGCGGCCTCCGTCTCGTCTGCCGACCGGAGAAAGGTTAACGGCGTCAGGCGGTCTACGTCGGGTATGAACCTGTCGGGGCTCCGCCGGTACGCGTCGCGGTCGCTTGCCGGTCGCCGAGAGGCGGCGGTGTTAGCCCCCGTCATCGAGCGCGACGGCGCGGCGCACCTCCTCTTCACGAAGCGAGCCGCACACCTCGGCGAACACCCCGGACAGATGAGTTTTCCCGGCGGCGGCCGCGAACCGGTCGACCGAACGCTGACCGACACCGCGCTCCGGGAGGCCGACGAGGAGGTGGGGCTGCGGCCGGAGGAGGTCGACGTGGTCGGCCGCATCGACGACACGCGAACCAGCAGCGACTACGCGGTCCGGCCCTTCGTCGGCGTCGCGCCCGACCGGGAGTACATTCCCGACGAGTCGGAGGTCGCGGAGGTGGTCGTCCTCCCCGTCGAGGGGCTGATGGACCCCGCGAACTACGAGTCGGAGCGCCGCGTCGGCCACCCGGACTACGGCGACCACCGCGTCCACTACTTCCACGTCGGCGGCTACACCGTCTGGGGCGTCACCGGCCGGATGGTCGTCCAACTGTTAGAGCGGACCTCGGACTGGCGCGCGCCAGAGGAGGTCGACCGGGTCGTCGGCGCGGACGCGGAGCTTCCGATTTAACTACTATTTAAAAAAGGCCGTCTCACGCGTCGGGGGTCACGCGCAGCCGCAGCGTGAGGTCGGCGCCGTTAGCGAGCGCGGCAACGAGGTCGCGGTCGAGGTCGGCCGCGGCGCCGTCGCCGTCGACGAGGATCGTTCGTTCGTCGTCGGTGTAGTCGCTCGTCCGGCCGACCATCGAGCGGTCGTCGAGGAGCGTCAGGTCCGGATCGCCGCGGCCCGTGATCGTCTCGCTGAACGCTCTTTCCCCCGCCTCGACCACGAGCGTCGCCTCGATGGTCGCGTTCGAATCCCGGCAGGCCTCACGGAACGCGGGGGCGAAATCGCGGGGGGTTCGGTCGGCCTCGACGCCGACGATGCAGTCTCCCGCAGGGGTGAGCCAGTCGTCGGTCGTGAGTTCGAACGTGCTGGCGTGGTCGGCGCTGACGTGTTCGTGACCGACGGCGCGAACGACCTCGACGAGGGTGTCGCCCGCGGCGTCCCCGTCGGCGGTCGGTTCGCCCGTGGCGTCTGCGTCGCTCATACCTCCCGCTTTCGGCGGCGCGATAAGTGGCTACCGCAATCGCGCTCAGACGTCCGCGCCCTCGGCGAGCGCGGGGATCAGCCGCGCGGGATTCTTCGCGAACACGCGACGCATGAGATCCTCGGAGACGTCGAGCGTGAGGATCTCCATCACGCCGATGTTCGGGTGGACGTCTGGCGCGCCCGACCCGAAGAGGACGCGGTCCGGGTGTTCCAAGACGCCGCGTTCGAGGACTTCCCGGTAGCGAACGGCGCTCGTCTCGACGTAGAGTCGGTCGTACTCGCCCAACAGTTCGAGGGTCTCGTGCATCAGGTCGGCGTCGAGCGGGTACCCGCCGAAACTGGCGAGGACGACGGGCATATCGTAGTCGAGCAGTTCGCGCTCGACGGCCTCCGGCGGAAACCGCGTGCCGGCGTGGACGATGACGGGCAGGTCGGCGGCCTCTAAGCGGGTGAGCACGTCCTCGTTCGGGAGCCCGTCGGCGTGGGGGACGAGCGTGAACCCGTGGAAGCGGTCGTCGTAGGAGTACTGCTCGACGTCGTCGGGCCGGGCGTGGTGGTCGTCGCGCTCGGCACGGAGGTTCCGGATCGCAGAGAGCGGGCCGGTCCCCGGATCGCGGGGACCGTTGAGTCGGGCGAACGCGACGAACGGGCGATCGATCGAGAGCCGCGCGACCGCGTTGTTCGCGCGGAGGTAACTCCGTCCGGGCGCGCGCTGACCGGGGCTCGCGACCGCGCGGACGACGCCGGCCTGCAACATCTCGCGCTCCAGCAGTTCGGGGGAGATGTCCCGCCCGTGGGTCGCGACCGACGACTCGTCGGGGTCGAGCGTCGCGCGGGTGTCGACGATCCGGAAGTCGTGTTCCAGCCCGAGCATCTACCGACCCGTCTCGGGCGACCCGCATGTGCCTGTCGGTCGCGGTCGTCTCTCGCCCGGCATCGTCCCCGCTCGCCTCCCACGGGCGCCGCTCGCCCTCGTCCCGGCTACGGTCCCGCCGTCGAGACGATCTTTATGACGTCCCCCTCCGAGAGCTCGCGGCTCTCGCCGATCCGCCGCGAGGAGCGCGCGTCGACCGCGTGGAGGTACCCCTCGCCGATGTCGGTGTGGACCGCGTACGCCAGATCCGGCGGGGTCGCCCCCGACCGGAGGAGGAAGGCGTCCGGGAGGACGTTCCCCGTCCCGTCGGTCCACTTCGAGGCGTCCTGGACGGGGTAGACGGTGATCCGGTCGAGCAGGTCGTACACCGCCGCGTTCAGCGCCGTTTGCACGCCCGTCCCTCCGTACTCGGTCATCGCCGACCGGATCGCTTCCAGGCCGTTACGCTGCCCGTCCGAGACGTCGCCGACAACGTCGAACGCCTCGTCGCCCGGGTCGTAGTCGACGACGCCCGCCTCCGCGGCGCGGCGGAGCCCGAGTTCGCCGTCGGCCGTCGCTGGAATAACCGGCTTGTCGGTCCCGTCTCTGAGCCGGTCGACCGCGCCCTCCGGCGCCGCGTCGACTTTGTTCGCCACGACGACGATCGGTTTCGTCCGCCGCCGGATCGCCCGCGCGAGCGCCTCGCGGTCGGCCTCGGTCCAGGCCTGCGGGTCTTCCGGGTACTCCAGCCCGCGCAGGACGGCCGTCACGTCGTGCTCCGTCGCGCCGAACCCGGTGAGCAGGTCGGTGACCGCCGCCTCCAAGTCGAAGTCGGGCGAGCGCGACTGTCGCTCGACGCCCTCCCAGTTGCGCTCGACGATCCCCGCGAGCCACAGGTCCATCTCCTCCTCGATGAAGTCGACGTCGTCGAGGGGGTCGTGCGCGCCGACCTCGACCGGCTCGCCCTCCGCGTTCGTCGCGCCGGAGGCGTCGACGACGTTGCAGACGACGTCCGCGTTCGTCAGCTCGTCGAGGAACTGGTTGCCGAGGCCCTTCCCCTCGTGAGCGCCCGGCACGAGCCCCGCCACGTCGAGGAGTTCGACGGGGACGTACCGCTTCCCGTCGCGGCAGTTCTCGGCGCCGCACCGCTCCTCGCGGTCGAGACAGGGGCACTCCGTGCGGACGTGTGTCACCCCGCGGTTGGCGTCGATGGTCGTGAACGGGTAGTTCGCCACGTCGACGTCGGCCATCGTGGCGGCGGTATAAAAGGTGGACTTGCCGGCGTTCGGCTTGCCCGCGAGCGCGACCGTGATCATGGTCGTGCCTCGCGGCCCCGCGAAAAGCGCCTTTCGGTCGGGCGTGGCAGGAAGCGCGAGATCCGACGCGAGGAACGAGAGGAAACCGAGACGGCGGGGTGGCGCGCGCCTCCGAGCGTCCGGAGGGTGCGAGGAGCGTGTCCGAGGGAGTCGCGAGCCCGTTTGCGCGCGAGCAACGAGGCTGGGGAGGCGTGAGGCTGCGGTGCTGTGCGGGGCGGGTGGGACTCGAAGGGGCAGCCGTGAGGACGAAGCACGCCGCAGTAAGCACCGCAGCGAGGGAGTGAACGAAGTGAGCGACCGAGTGAGGCGCGCAACAAGGCGCGCGAGTCCTCACGGCTGGGGCTTTGGAGGTGTTCGTCTCCGTTCGGGTCCTGCCGAGTTCCATTTGTCAGATGGATTCTCATCTGAAACGGCCGGTCGATGAGTGATGCGTATCGAGTGCCGAGGATTCCACCAGACCAGAGAGGTGTTCCATCGGTCGTGCGCGATACACCGCGCCTATCCGGCGTGCCACTGTTGTCTCCGCTACGAGTTACGACAGAGTCTTCGAATTTCATTCCGGCGAAGTAGCCGCTTGAAACCCGTGTCTCTCGACCTATTCGCCGAGCGCCCTCGACGCTATGACGGCACAGCGGCTGACGACCGCGTACAGCTCTCGGATGACGACGGCGGCGGCCGCACCGAGCGACCCGAGCGCGGTTGCAACCACGAGTGCGGGAACGAAGAAGGCGGGATCAAGGACGTAGTCAAGGGGCGCGCCCGTTAGTACAAATGCGACGGAGTACCCGAGAACTACCGCCGCGTCACCAAGCCACGCGAGTACGATCCCGCGAGAGTACAAGTAGACGACTGCCGCGACTGGAGCGCCGAATACGGCGAACGCGAACGGCTGGTATGCTGGGTATCGTCCGTGAAACCAAGGCGTCAATATAGCCGCGAGAACGCCAGCAGTGATAATGACAACCAGCGCTCTGTGGCGGTCCTCCGACGAGCCGAGGAAGCGTTCTGACACCGACCGTTCGTTCGGTGGCGCCCAGTAGCGGGACAGCGACCCAATCACAACCGCAAGAGCGCCGAAAGCGAAACTGAGACGGAGATGGGTCGCAAGTGTCACACTAAGAACGTCGGCTTCCAATACGTCTGGCTGCGGGCTGAAAATCCTGCGTGCGAGCGCCGACGCGACTGGTAGGACAGGCGCCGCTGCGAGCGTGTACAGCACGGCGCCACCGTGGTAGTGGACAACAACAGCGAGCAACGCCGCGGGGAGGTATAAGATAGCGCCGGCATACGCGTGTCCGATGTCGTGGGGTCTTGGAGTGACTGCGTGTATAGCACTGAACTGGGTGGTTACTCCGGTATCAGCGTAGGTCCCTCGCCAATAGGCGGCATAGAGTAGGAATGAGAAGACGAACACGATACCGATGGTGCCAGCAAGACGGCGGCGTAGGTCAGGGTTGCCGAGGAGGGCACGGCGGACATCCATAGAGAATCAATGCCAGGAGATTCGGTTAAATGGTCGGATGTCAACTGTCTACCCTTTACTGAGCGATTCGTGAGCCCCTGTACTGATCGGATACTGTTCAGAATGTTATCCCCTGCTGAGGAGTTCACCAGACCGCCGTCTGTCGTCACCTCGTCGTCTGAGACCGAGGAACGCGTCAGCGGAGGGACCAACCGCTCTACCACTGCGGTCAGCTCGCAGACTCACTTCCGCGCGATGATCCGCAGCACGTCCTCGTCGGCCAGCTCGTGGCCCTTCCCCACCTGCTGGTCGTCGTGTTTCGCGCTCGTCCCCGAAACGCGCGCGAACTTGAACCGCTCGTCGAACTCGCCGCCGATCTTCGTGCAGGCGTCGCCGACGGTGTCGCCTTCGAAGAGGATGAGCGGCTCCTCGTAGTCGACGCCGCGACCCGGCTTGTCCATATAAATGCGGATGAGACCGAGCTCCTCCCAGAGGCGTTCCCTGAGTCCGTCGAGGCCGAGTTCCTTCTCGGCCGAGATGAAGAGCACGTCGTCGGGGTCGAGGTCGCGCTCGCGGAGTTCGTCTTTGACCGTCGGGAGGTAGCTCTTGTCGATGAGGTCCGCCTTGTTGACGGAGACCATCGAGGGGAGGTACTCACGATTATCCATCACCGCGTCGACCAGCTCGTCGATGGTGAGGTCGTGGGGAATCGTCACCTTGGCGTTGACGTAGCCGTACTCGCGCAGGACCTGCTTGACCGTTCCCTCGTCGAGGCTCACGTCGTCGCTCATCGTCACGCCGATACCGTCTTTGTGCGTCTTCCGGATGTTGATGTTCGGCGGCTCCGTGTCGAGGCGGATGTTCGTGTTGTACAGCTCCTCGCGGAGTCGGTCGTACTGCTCGATTTCGAACACCGAGAGCATGAACACGACCAGATCGGCGGTTCGAACCACGGACAACACCTCCTTCCCGCCGCCGCGTCCGCCGGCGGCGCCCTCGATCAGTCCGGGCACGTCCAATATCTGGATGTTCGCGCCGCGGTACTGCAGCATACCGGGGTTGACGTCGAGGGTCGTGAACTCGTAGGAGCCGACCTCGCTGTCGGCGTTGGTCAAGGCGTTGATGAGGGTGGACTTCCCCACGCTCGGGAATCCGACGAGCGCGACCGTGGCGTCCCCGTGTTTCTCGACGGCGTACCCGTGGCCGCCGCCGGCGGAGGACTGGTTTTCCAGTTTCTCCTTTTTTTCCGCGAGCTTCGCCTTCAGTCGCCCGACGTGAGCCTCCGTGGCCTTGTTGTAGGGCGTGTTGGCGATCTCCTCGCGGAGGTCCTCGATCTCCTCTTCCAGTCCCATTATGCTACAGTCGGCCGTTCGGCTCGTTAAAGGTGTTCCTTCCGCCTCGCAGCCGGGTCGTCGGATTCGCCGGCTTGCGGGCGATCCGAGTCGAACGGGCTGGAAACGGTGATATTTCGACACGATTATGTTGGCGGATCAGAAGCATCGACACGTCGAATGCCCGATCCGACGATCCTCCGTGACAGCACGCAGATCGTCCTCCCTCGTTGCGCGCTCGACGGGTTACGAGACGGGGTCCGCGAGCGGTTCACGGTGACGATTGTCGAAACCGACGACCACTACCGGATCATCGGGAGTCCGGTCGAAATCAAGGCCGCGAGCAACTTCCTCGCACGGAACGGCGTCGCCGTCGCCTGACTGCCCCCACCGACCGACTCTGCCGCCCGATCGTACTCCTCGTCGCTCTTCGTCGCTACTAAAAGTCCCACCAGCCAGCAGGAGCACTCGTAGAATCAGCCGGCCGCCTGCCTGTCGCACGGTCCAAAGTCGGCGTCCCGCCGAACGCGCCGACGGCTTACCCGATGACGCCGACGAGCAGCTGTGCCACGATGAGCACGAGGAACAGCAGTCCGGCCGCGAACGACCCGGCTGCGACGCCGTGCGCGTTCCCGAGGCCGCGCCCGCGGGCGCCGAAGTAGGCGCCGAAGAAGACGAAGCCGGCGATCAACAGCGCGACCGCGGCGTACACGAGGGTGAGCAGACTCCCGGAGAGCCCTTCCGGCACGCCGAAACTCCCGACCGCGAGGAGCGCGACCGCGCCGATGCCGACCGTGATCAGGAGAAACGAGATCGCCCACGTTATCGGTTTCTGGGCGACCTCGCTGAGGGTGCCGGTGATCGCGTCGTACCTGCTGATCGATCCGGCGCCGGGGGCGGTGCGTTTCGCGCCGATCTGCGCGACGGCGACGAAGGTGCCCACGACGAGCAGCCCCATCAGTGCCGTACTCAAGAGCGTGAGTGAGACCATGGTGAGTTCGTTGTAAGCAGGTCCGTTCCCGCGTACAAATAGCCTTCGTATGTTGTGCCGGTCGACTTCCCGTACGCTGTGCCGGTCGGCTCGTCCGCGCTGCCGACAGCCCCTCGACCGTGCTGCCGGCCGATTCGACCGCCCCGCTCACCACACGGGCTGTCAGCACCCCCGGCGGCGACGCTGGGCGACTCACGGGCGAGTTACGCTTTCGCAGTGATACGTTTGCCGGGCGCTACTGTGGCTGTTTCAGGGGGGCACGCCGCGGCCATTCACACAAGAGTTAACTGCGCCTTCGCCAAGGAGTAGACAAGAGCAAAGAGACGAACATGATAGACACACTTATCCTGCAACAGGGGAGCGACTGGCGCGCGCAGGCGGAGGTCTTTGACGAGATTTTCTTCGTCTTCCTCGCGCTGGGAACGCTGGTCGGAACGGTCGTCGTCGCGTACACGCTGTGGAACGTGTACAAGTACCGCGACGACGGCGGCGAACCCAGAGAGGGGTTCGACGCGCCACAGGTCGGCGAGCTCCCGACGGGACAGGGCGGTCCGAAAGCAAAGAAGCTCTTCCTCTCCTTCGGGTTGAGCGCCATCGTCGTCATCAGCCTCGTTGTGTACGCGTACGGGATCCTCCTGTACGTCGAAGACGGCCCGGATGCGGAGGGAGACAACATCGAAATCATGGTCGAAGGCTACCAGTACGGCTGGGACTTCGAGTACCCCAACGGCCACACCCAGACGAATGAGCTGATCGTGCCCGCGGACACCCGCATCGACGCGGTGGTCACTTCGAGGGACGTGTGGCACAACTTCGGATCGTCGGACTTACGGATAAAATCCGACGCCATTCCGGGGGATACCAACCCCGTCTGGTTCTCCGTGAGCTCCGAGGAGGTCCAAGCGCAGGGCGGCGAAGCCACGTACATGATCGAGTGCTTCGAACTCTGCGGTCCCGGCCACTCCGCGATGAAAGGACAGATCACCGTCATCCCGCAGGACGAGTGGGAAGAGTGGTACGAGGGAACCGGTAGCAGCGACGCCAACGTGGAAGGCGGCGTCGGTACCGACAGTCCCGCACGCGTTAGCGGTGCGGCGCTCGGGGGTGTGAGCGCATGAGCGAGCTCCCACCGACGACGTCGGTCAAGCGCTGGTTCGTCACGACGAACCACAAGGACATCGGCATCCTCTACACTATCACCGCGCTGTTCTTCCTGCTTTTCGGCGGGGTGTTAGCGCTGCTCATCCGGATGCAGCTGTGGGACCCGACGAGCCAGATTCTCTCCGGGCTGGCGTACAACGAGGCCGTCACCGCCCACGGGATGATCATGGTGTTCTGGTTCCTCTCCCCGTTCGGGTTCGGGTTCGCGAACTACTTCGTGCCCTTGCAGATCGGTGCCGACGACCTCGCGTTCCCCCGGCTGAACGCGCTCTCGTACTGGATGTACCTGCTTTCGGGCGTCCTCCTCGGAATCAGCTTCTTCCAGGGCGGCACGCTCAGCGCTGGCTGGACGATGTACGCCCCGCTGAACATTCCGATGTACACGCCGAGTATCGGGTCCACCGGGGCGGTACTCGCGCTGTTCATGTTCGTCGTCGGCGTCACCGCGTCGACGGTGAACTTCCTCACGTCGATACACCACTCCCGCGCGGAGGGGATGGGCATCATGGACATGCCGATGTTCACCTGGTCGATTCTCACGACCGCGTGGATGATGCTGTTCGCGTTCGCGGCGCTGCTCGCTCTCGGACTCATCTTGGCGTCTGACCGGGTCCTCGGCAGCGTGTACTTCTCGGCTACTGAGGGCGGCTCTCTCCTCTGGGGCCACCTCTTCTGGTTCTTCGGTCACCCCGAGGTGTACATCGTCTTCTTCCCGGCGTTAGGCGTAATGCTAGAGCTGTTCCAGACGTTCTCCGGACGCCGGCTCGTCGGTCGGAAGTGGGTGATCATCTCCATCTGTCTCATCTCCGTCCAGTCGTTCCTCGTGTGGATGCACCACATGTTCCTGACGACGATCAACCTGGAGATCAAGACCCTGATGATGGCGACCACCATCGGGATCTCGCTCCCCTTCGACCTGCTGGTGTTCTCGCTGATCTACACCCTGATCAAGGGGCGCGTGCAGTTCACGACGCCGTTCCTCTTCGCGTTCGGGGCGCTGCTGCTGTTCATCCTCGGCGGCATCACCGGGGTGTTCCTCGGCGCGATCGTCCTCGACTACGAGTTCCGCGGCACCTACTGGGTGGTCGCCCACTTCCACTACGTGATGTTCGGCGGTGCGACCGCGCTGTTCGGCGGGGCCTACTACTGGTTCCCGAAGGTGACCGGAAAGATGTACGACGAACTGCTGGGGAAGATCCACTTCGTCATCTTCTTCATCAGTTTCAACATGGTGTACTTCTCGATGTTCCTCGGCTGGGAGACCCCCCGCCGCGTCTTCGAGTACAACCCCGAGTTCCAGATCTTCCACCAGTTCGGGACGGTCGGGGCCTTCATCCTCGGGTTCTCGTTCTTCATCATGTTCTACAACTTCGCGAAGTCCTACGTCTCCGGCGAACCCGCCGGCGACAACCCGTGGGACTACTCGCGGACGGCGGAGTGGGCGGTCTCCTCGCCCCCGCCGCTTGAGAACTGGCCGAACCGCCCCTCGTACGCGTCCGGCAAACTCGAGTTCGTCAAAGACTACGTGCCTGACGGCGGCCCGGCCCTGAAGACCGACGCCGACGGCAACGCGGCGACGGACGGCGGCAGCAGCCACGAAGAACACATCACGAAGTACCCGCACTGGGACAAACACCCGAGCCACGCGAGCATCTGGCCGTTCGCGCTCTCGTTCGCGCTCGGCGTGATGCTGCTCGGGCTCTCCGGGTTCAGCGAGGCGCTGTCGTTCGCCGTCGGTGAGTCGCTCGCAGACACCACGCTCACCGTCTCGAACCCGGTGTACCCCATCCTCGTCCTCGTCGGGATGGCCGGGCTGATCTGGACCGGCGTGAAGTGGGGGCTCGAAGACTTCTACGCCCCGCCCAGCGAGTTCGCCGAGCGGTGGCCCTTCGAGGGCGTCGAGAAGGTGAAACTGGGCATGTGGTTCTTCATCGCGTCTGACGTGATCGTCTTCGGCGCGTTCCTCTCCGCGGCCATCTTCGTCCGGTACAACGCCGGCTGGATGACGTGGCAGCCGCTGACGGAGTCGCTGCCCGGCCTCATCAACACGTTCGTGCTGATCACCTCCTCGTTCACGGTGATCCTCGCGCTGGTCGCGGCCCACCGGAACAGCCGCCAGGGGCTCCTCGCCTCGCTCGGGAGCACGATCCTGCTCGGCTTCGTGTTCCTCGGGATCAAGATGTGGGAGTGGCACCACGAGATCTACGACGTGGGAGTCCGCCTCGCACAGAACCCGTACGGCGACCCGGTTCAGGCGTCGATCTACTACGTGACGACCGGGCTCCACGGGATCCACGTGGTGATCGGACTGGTAGTCGCCATCTTCCTGTTCGTCAGGGCCTACCAGGGACACTACCTGGACGACGAGCGGCCGATCGAGTACTTCGGCCTCTACTGGCACTTCGTCGACATCGTCTGGGTGTTCATCTTCCCGCTGTTCTACCTCTTCTGAGGTAGCCGCCGACCCGGCTCGTTTTATTTCGTTCGCGTTCCGAGACGCCTCCCTCACAGCGGCGCGTCTCCTCGGAGCGTTTATGTGGCCGAGTCGCCGAACACGGGTATGTTCGGTGTGCCGACCGGCGAATTCCTGATCGGTATCGGGTTCGCGCTCGCCGGCGTGGGGACCTGGTTTATCGGGCTCGGCGTCGCGTACCTCCTGTACCGTCGCTGGCGCGGTGACGGCCCGCGCGAGAAGTACGACAAGTAACCCGTTCCGGTTCGGTCACGTTTTTGAGGGCGCTACTCCGAGACCCGGTATGACAGCGACGGCACTCGTCATCGGCGGCACGCGGTTTATCGGTCGGCATACGGTCTCCGACCTGCTCGCGAACGGGTACGAAGTCACCATGCTGAATCGCGGCAATCACGAGGACCCCTTCGCCGACGACGGCCGAGTGACCCACGTCGAAGGCGACCGAAAGACCGAACGCGACCTGCGGACGGCCAAACTCTCGGCCGAGCCAGATATCGTGATCGACTGCGTCGCGTACCAGCCGGCCGACGTCGAGACGGCGACCGACGTGTTCGCCGACGTCGACGGCTACGTGTACATCTCGTCGGGCGACAGTTACGCGGCCGAATCGATACCCAAACGCGAGGGTGAGACGCCGCTCCGGCCGTGTTCGCCGGAGCAGGCGACCGACGACACGTCCGACACCTACGGGAACCGAAAGGCGGAGGGCGACCGTGCGGTCTTCGCGGCCGCCGAGGAGGGCGTCCGGGCGATGGCCGTGCGCCCGTGTATCGTCTACGGGCCCTACGACTACACGGAACGGCTCGACTACTGGATCGACCGAGTGCTCGCGCACGAGCGCGTCGTCGTCCCCGGCGACGGCCAGAACCTCTGGCACCGGGCGTACGTCGAGGACGTGGCCAGCGCGCTCCGGATCGTCGCCGAGCGCGGGGAGGCGGGGCGGGCGTACAACGTCGGCGACCGGCGGGCGCTCACGCTCGAATCGACGCTCGAAACCATCGCCGAGGCCGCCGGGACCGACTGCCGGGTCGTCACGGCGAGTGCCGACGCGCTGGCGGCCGGCGGGCTCGAACCGGACGACTTCGTGTTGTACCGGGACCACCCCCACCTGCTCGACACGTGTGCGCTCGCCGACCTCGGGTGGGAGTCGACGCCGGTCGACGAGGCCATGGCGCGGACCGTCGCGGAACACCGCGAGGCCGACCGCGACGGCAGCGAGTGGGATCCGGGACGGGAAAACGAGGAACGCGTGTTGGGCGTCAAAGAGACGCTGTAGGTCGCGAGCGACTCAGTACGCCGCGTCCCACCGAGCCGGCTTGCGCCGGTTCCCGCACTTGCGGCACTCCATCCGGTCCATCGTGTCGATGGCGATGTTCGTTCCCTCGCAGTTCCCGCAGAGGTACCCGTACCGCTGGCTCATCTCGGCGTCCGCGTACGCGACGTAGAAGGGGGCGTGCGAGCCGCGGTCGCTCTCGTCGAAGGCGACGTGGACCGTCTCGCCGTCCTCGGTTTCGTAGATGCCCTCGGAGATGCCGGCCAGCCGACCGATCTGCTTTCGGTACTCTCGCTCTTCGAACGCCTCGTCGCCGATCTCCACCGAACGCTCGCCGTCGAGGTCGTACCCCTCTCGGTCGTAGAAGGCCGTCCCGGCCTCGTTGTCCGCGAGGACGCGCGCCTCGATCCGGTCGACATCGGCCGCGCGAAGGTCCGACTCCACGCGTTCGAGGAGTTCCGAGCCCACGCCTGACCCCCGGTGGTCGGGATGGACGTGGAGCCAGTCGATCTCGCCGACGCGCTCACGTCGGCCGACGACGTAACTCTCGGCGAACCCGACGACCGTCCCGTCGACGAGGGCTACCGGGAACACCGTGTCCTCGTCGCCGATGTCCGCGCTCAGCTCTTCGGGGTCGTACCACTCGTCGACGGCCTCTGCGAGCAGCGCCTCGTCGACCGCGTGCCCGTATGACGCGAGCAGGGATTCGCGTGCGATCGTCCGGATGCTGTCGATGTCGTCGAGCGTTGCGGGTCGCAGATCCATACGTATCCATTTACGCGTATATATAAAAACGCACAGGCAGCCACAGACGCTGCGACAACGCGGTGAATCGGGGGACGGCGCGAGAAAAGCGGGGCTCGGTTTACGAGATGGAGTACGTCGCGGCGGCCATCAGGAGCATGGTGAGCGCGAGCGCGAGCGCCATCACGTAGGTGAGCGAGCGGTTCTCCCACCGGAGGTGCTGGAAGTACGCGACGATGAGGAGCGTCTTGACGGTCGCGATGACCATCGTTCCGGCGATCGCCTGGCCGTAAGTGAAACTGACGAAGTCGGCCTCAAAGAGAATAAAATTCAGCGTCGCCGCGACCAGCAGCGCGACGTAGATGGCCGAGTACAACTTGAGCGAATCGTGCGACATTGCTTGTATTCCCCTTCGGCCGTGTGCTTAAAGAATTAACCATCCGGGGAACCGGCGGCCCCGAGCGGCCGACAGCGACACGCGTCGACCGGTGTGGGCTGACAGATCCGGGCCCGCCGACTCCGGATCCCGAAACGCCTATCCGCGCCACGCGCGCACCTCTCACCGGTCGCAGCCCGGCCGGAATCACCGTGGACCCGCTCGAACCGACAGCCGATCTGCTCGAATCGCTGTACGTCGTCAACAAGGTCGCAAAGCAGTTCGCCGACGAGGCGACAGCCGCCTACGAGCGCGGCGATCTCACCGAAAGCAACGTCCAGTCCGCCCGCAAGGACGCGCTATACCGGACGAAAACCGCCGTCCTCTCCCGCGTCGTCGCCCACGACCCGTCCCGCGTCTCGGGGGAGTATCACGCGATCAACGGCGACGTGTGGCTCTTCTTGTCCATCGACGGTTGGCACTTCCACCAGCCGGCGTACGCGATCGGCGGCGAACTCACCGACGCGATCGAGATCGCGAACGACCGGTCCGCCCCCATCGACGCCCCGTACGCCCGCGATTCGTCGGTCGAGCGCTCGGACCGAACGCTGGCGGAGTCGCTCTCGCGGCTGGCCGACGCCGGCGTCAACGCCAACGACCACCTCGCGCGGCCGACGGTCACCAGCGCGGACGACCGGATCGTCGACGTGCGATGGTCATTCCTCCCGTAACGCACGCCACCGGCGAGACGATCGGTCCAGCCGCTGTCCGGGGTCACGTTCGATAAAACCGAACTGCGGTGCGAGGTCGCGTTACGCTTCGACGACTTCGATGGCGCCGAGCATGCCGTTCGCTCGGTGGGGCGTACACTCGTAGAGTTTGACCCCTGCGGCGTCGAACGTCTGCTCGAAGGTGTACCCCTCCTCCATCACGGTCTCGCCGTTGTCGAACTCGGTCTCGGAGCCCTCGGCGGAGGCCACGTTGTGTCCGCCGCCTTCCCCGGTCCACTCCCAGACGACGGTCGTGCCGGCGTCGACCCGGATCGCGGCCGGGTCGAACGCGAAGCCGACATCGCCCGCGCCGACCGCGACGCTGACCTCGTCTTGCCCGGTGTAGTCGAGGATCGTCCCGTCGTACATCCGAGCCTCGCCCTCGCTGAGGTAGGTGTCGATTTCGCTCGGCACGTCGTCGAGCGCCTCCGGGCCGCTGTCGCCGCCGTCGGAGCCGTCGCCGCCGTCGCCACCGTCCCCGCCCCCCGAACAGCCGGCGAGCGTTCCGAGGGTCAACGCGGCTCCGGTTCCGGCGACGTACCGCCGTCTAGACAGTCTATCAGACATCGCTATCAGGTACGGTTTCTAGCCTTACAAACCCCTTGATGCCGGCCGTTCGGTGAGAATACCCCGCGGGTTATATGTCCGAGACCGTCCGGCTGCCGGCGGGTTTATTCGCGGCCGCCGACGTTGCCTACCTATGCGGGAAGACGACCTGGCGACCCGCGTGGTCGACCACTACGCGGCCACCAACGACGACCCCGAGATCAACGTGGAGGAGCCGTACGACGCCGAGGGGCGGCGCGGGGTCGTCGACGTGTACGTCCGCCGTCACACGCCGGAGCGCGTCGACCACGTCATCGAATTAAAAAGCGACGCGGCGGTGCGGGCCGCGACGGGCGCCAACGAGATTCTCAGGCAGTACCGGCGCATGGAGCGGTACTTCCACGCGGACGAGCGCCACGCGATCCGACCGAAACTCGGGCGCACCCAGCCCGGCGCGCGGTACCTGCTCTGTTTCGCCCCGACCCCGACCTGCGTCTATCACGTCGCGACTCACCGGGCGCTGTACGGCTCGGTCGACACGGCGGCGCGGGTCGACGACGTGCCCGCGGTCAGGACGGTCGGGTTTCTCACCGGGCTCGACGGTTCCCCCGCGGACCTCGGCGTGGTGTCGGTCAACGGGGACGCCCCGTTCGGCTCCGAAGCGTTCCTCCGTGCCGTGCCCGACGGCTCGCGGTTAGCGGAGAGCATTCGCCGGGTCGACGACGACGTGATCGACCCCGCCGTCGACGGATAACGGGAACGCGGCTCAACCCGCCCGGTGCAGCCGTGTCGCGGTCGGCTCAGCGGTGCAGCCGTGTCGCGGTCGGCTCAGTACTCTTCGTACGCGAGATTCATCATCCACTGGGAGAACGCGTCGGCCTGCGCGTCGACCTCTTCCTCGCCGATGAACGGCGAGAGCATGTCGCCGGCCATGAGCAGCGAGAAGTCGAGGTCGCGGGGCGCGGGTTCGAGGTAGTACGTGTTGTGACCGTCGTAGACGGTGTCCGAGCGCTGAATGAGCCCGGACTCCTCTAGCGCCTCCGCGATCCGACTCCCCTTCCGCGAAGAGACGTCGAGTTCCTTCCAGAAGTCGCTCTGGTGGATGCCACCGGTCTCGCGGATGAGGTCGAGGCCGGCGCGTTCGTCCTCCGAGAGGTCGGCCTCGAGTTCGGACACACTCATACGCTAACGGCCGCCCGCGACTCGCTTAAAACTGGCTTTCCGCGCCGTCGCCGTCGCTACGCCGACCTGTCCGCGCCGCGCGAGCCGACGGCCCCGAACCCGGCCGGCAGCGACACGGGCTCCGCGGGCGTCTCGCAGGGCGGGCCGTCGGCGTACGCGAACGCGACCGACCCGTCCGCGTCGGCGGCCGTCCGGATCCGGGTGAACGACCGGGTACCGAACCCGTCGCCGTGGAGACACGCGCCGTAGGCGTGGTCCGCGAGGGTCGCGCTCGCCCGGTCGAGCCACTCCTCGCTCGACTCACCGGGTTCGAGCGGCAGCGCGCTCGCGACCGAGCGCGCGCTCTCGACGCGCTCCTCGCCGACCTCGCGCCGCCGGTCCGGGACCGAAAAGCGCTCGACGCCGTTGACCACGCCGCCGACGTTGCCGACGACGTGGACGCCGGGGTCGAGCGGCGTGACCGTCAACTCCCCGTCGTACGAGAGCAGGAAGGCGTCGTCGCCGTCGGCGATGACGAGGTTGAACCCGTCGTACGACCGACCCGCGACGGCGCGCTCGACCGCCTCGACGGTCTCGGTCGCCGAATCGGTCTGCAGGCAGTCGCGGACGAGCAACCCGCGCGACCGGTCGCCTCGCCGGTCGGCGTCGAGCCAACGGTTCGTGACCGCGACGACGACTCCCGACGCGGAGACGCCGATCCACGTCCCGCCGGCTTCGGCGTCGCGGGGCGCGACGAAGCGGTCGTCGTCGCCGCGCAGCGCCGGCGGTTCGGCGGGCCGATCCGTCGCTTCGTCGCGGTTCGCGGCGAGCGCGACCGGGGCGTCGTCGAACGCCCGCCACGCGAGCGTGAGCGTGCACACGACCGGGGATACGGCGCCCCGCGAGGAAAAGCCCGCGATCGGCTGGGTGAAACTCTTTACTCGGTATAAAAGAAATCTTTTGGTGGCTGGCCGCGAAGGTGGTGATATGAATGCGATCGCCGTGTACGACGGGGAGGGCGAACCGGTCGTCACAGAGAAGCCGCGACCGACGCCGGCCGCCGGAGAGGCACTCGTGCGAACCCTGCGAGTCGGCGTCGACGGGACCGATCACGAGGTCATCGCCGGGGGGCACGGGGGCTCGCCCGAGGGCGAAGACCACCTCGTCTTGGGGCACGAGGCCGTCGGCGTGGTCGAAGACCCGAACGGGACGGCGTTCGAGGTCGGCGACGTCGTGGTGCCGACCGTCAGGCGCCCGCCGAACGGCGAAAACGAGTACTTCGCCCGCGGCGAGCCGGACATGGCGCCGGACGGCCAGTACCACGAGCGCGGGATCGTCGGCGCTCACGGGTTCATGGCGGAGTACTTCACCACGCCGGAGGAGTTCTTGGTTGAGATTCCCCCCGCCCTCGCCGAGTGGGGGTTCCTCGTCGAACCCGTCTCGATAGCGGAGAAGGCGATCGAACACGCGTACGCCAGCCGGTCGGCGTTCCAGTGGGCGCCGGAGTCCGCGCTCGTGTTGGGGAACGGCTCGCTCGGCCTGTTGACCGTGGCGACGCTGGACGAGTCGTTCGAGCGGGTCTACTGTCTCGGGCGGCGCGAGCGTCCCGACCCGACGATCGACATCATCGAGTCGCTCGGCGCGACGTACGTCAACTCGAACGAGACGCCGGTCTCGTCCGTACCGGACGCCTACGAGCCGATGGACTTCGTCTTCGAGGCGACGGGGTACGCCCCCCACGCGTTCGACACCATCGAGGCGCTCGCGCCGAACGGCGTCGGCGCGCTGCTCGGCGTGCCGGGCGACTGGGAGTTCGAGATCGACGGCGGCCGGCTCCACCGCGAGTTCGTCCTCCACAACAAGGCGCTCGTCGGCAGCGTCAACTCCGGGTACGACCACTTCGAGGCCGCCGTCGACTCGCTGTCCCGCTTTTCGCCCGGCTTCCTCGACGATCTCGTCACCGGAGTGTACGGGCTCGACGAGTTCGAGGCCGCGTTCGCGGATGACGACACGACTATTAAAACGGCGGTTGAATTCGACACATATGAAAAACGTTGACGACCTCATCGACAGCGCGGCCGAACTCGCGGAACACGGGCTTTCGAAGGGCGAAATAGCCGACGAACTGAACGTCTCGCGTGAGACCGCAAGTTGGCTCGTCGAGCGCGGCGGCGGCAACCACGCGGACACCGAGACGGCGGCGACGACCACGACGGCCGACATCCACATCGACTGGTCGGCGCTCGGGCGCGACTCGACGCGGCTCGGGTACGCGGCGAGCGCGATGGCGGATCTGCTTGCCAAGCAGGGCGAGGCGGTCGACCTGACCGTCGGCATCGAGAAGGCCGGCGCGCCCCTCGCGACCGCGGTCGCAGACCGGCTCGACACGGACTTGGGAACGTACGCGCCCGCGAAACACCAGTGGGACGAAGGCGACATCGACGAGCAGGGCGGGGGGTTCTCGCGGAACTTCGCCGCGATCCGCGGCCGCGACTGCTACGTCGTCGACGACATCATCACCTCGGGGACGACGATGCGCGAGTCCATCGACGCGATCCGCGAGCAGGGCGGCGACCCCGTCGCCTGCGTCGTGCTCGTGGACAAGCGCGGCTACGACGAGATAGACGGCGTCCCGGTGTACTCGCTCGTCGACGTGGTTCGCGTCGACCGCGAGGAGTAATCGCGGGGCCGTCACCCGTGCGGAACCCATTTGCCTCGCGGGTGCGTACCGCTGTCCATGACGTTCCAACCCGAAAGCGACGCCGAGCCCGAAGAGATCAGCGCCCGCGTCGAGGAGACGCTCGCCGACAACGACGTGGTCTTATTCATGAAGGGGAACCGGCTGATGCCCCAGTGCGGCTACTCACAGCGCGCCGTCGAACTGATCAGCCAGCACGTCGAGGAGTTCGAGACGGTCGACGTCCTCCCGGCGCTGCCGCACTACCGCGAGGCGCTCGAAGCGGAGAGCGGCTGGGAGACGATTCCCCAGACGTTCGTCGACGGCGAGTTCATCGGCGGGAGCGACGTCCTCGCGGAGCTCGACGAGCGCGGCGAACTGGCCGCCGAACTGGGCGCGGAGTAGTCCGACCGCAAGCAGCGTCGCCCCGCCACACCAGCGAATCGTCCCGTCACGACCCTCGAACCGGCGTTCACGTCGCGTACGCCGCCACGCGCGGGAGCGTCGCTCGATTTTGAAGTTCGAAATTCGAAGGGCAGGCGATATAAACCCTCGGGCCGTAGTTAGGGTAGAAGCAGCAGTCGCCGCTGCCGCCGTGTCGATCGGTTCGACCCACTTCACCAACCCAACAATGACAGGCCGCGTGTTCAGACTTCATTCGACGCTCGAACTGCCACTCGAAGACGTGGAGACGTACTTCGAAGAAGATCCCGACCTGCCCCCGGAGATCGAGGACATCGACATCACGCGTCGAAACAACACCCTCATCATCAAGGCCCTGTCCGACGACGAATCGATCAGCAAGTACACCCCGACCGCCCAGCTGAAGGCGTCCGTCACGGAGACGCGCGTCTGGGAGGAGGAGCCGCCGCGCGCCGGCGGTCCCCAGTGGATGGACGACGAAGAAGAGGAGATCCCCTCCGAACTCGTCGAGTTCGCCTGTTTCAAAGGCGACCGCGAGACCGTCCTCCAGAACTCCGCGCTCCAGTACCCGATGTTCCTCGTCCTCCGGAAGATCGCGACGCTCTCCGAGAAGGGGACGCTGACGGCGATCACCGAAGAGGACGGGACGCTCGAAGCGACCCGCATCGTCGAGGGCGAACCGCGCCCCGCGAGCATCGAAGTCGTCGAGAGCCCGCAGGGCGGCGGCGACGGCGACGGCGGCGTCAACTGGCGCGACAACGAGTTCATCTCGGACTGAGCCCGTCGCCTCAGGCGTCGACGCGCGTCAGTCCTCGGCCGTCGGCGTCTGCGCTCGCCCCATCGCCTCGAAGCCGCCTTTTAAATCCGCGAGCAAGTCGTCTGTTCCTTCGATACCCACCGAGACGCGGATGAGCGTGTCCGAGATACCGAGCGCCTCGCGTTCCGCCGGCGAGAGCGGTTCGTGTGTCATCGCGGCCGGCAGTTCGATCAGGCTCTCGACGCCGCCGACGGAGACCGCGAGCGTGAACTCGGACAGCGCCTCGACGAACCGCTTTGCGTCCTCGATGTCGCCCGCCAACTCGAACGAGAGGATGCCGCCGTAGCCGGACATCTGCTCGCTGGCGAGCTCGTGGTCCGGGTGGCTCGGCAGGCCGGGGTAGTACACGTCCGTCACCTCCGGGCGGTCCGCGAGGAACTCGGCGACGGCCATCGCGTTCGCCTCGTGTCGCTCCATCCGGGCGGCGAGCGTCTTCATCCCCCGTAACACGAGGTAGCTGTCGAACGGCCCGCTGACGGCGCCGACGCCGACCTGTTGGAGGAATCGGATCTCTTCGGCCAGCGCGTCGTCGTCGGTGACGACCGCGCCGGCGATGGCGTCGGAGTGGCCGTTGAGGTACTTCGTCGTGCTGTGGACGACGGCGTCGGCGCCCAGTTCGAGCGGCCGCTGGAAGTACGGGCTCGCGAACGTGTTGTCGACGCCGAACACCACGTCGCGGTCCGCGAGCAGGTCGGCGATGGCGGCGATGTCACACAGCGCGAGTTTCGGGTTCGTCGGCGACTCCATCCAGACGGCGGCGGTCTCCTCCCGGAGCGCGGCCGCGACGTTCGTCGTGTCCGTCGCGTCGACGTACGTGACGTCGACCCCGAGACGCGACCGGAACACGTCGTCGAGCATTCGACGGGTGCCGGCGTACAGGTCCTCGAAGGCGACGACGTGGTCGCCCGGCGTCACGCTCGCGAGCAGCGTCGTGAATATCGCCGCCGTGCCGGAGGCGAACGCGGCGCCGTGCTCGCCGCCTTCGAGCGCGGCGATCCGCGTTTCGAGCGCGTGTCGCGTCGGATTCGACAGGCGCCCGTAGACGAACTCGCCGGCGCTCGGGTCCACGTCTTCGAGCCGCATCTCGGTGTCGAGACCGGGAAGCGCGAACGTCGACGCGAGGTGAATCGGCGAGACGACGTCACCCGCCTCGCTGCCGCTCTCGAACGGCGTCTCGCCTTCGGTGACGGTGAGCGTCTCCAGCGTCGGCTTCGATTGGTCCTCCATACGCGGACTCCGACGCAGGGGCGGTAATATGTTGTTATTTTTCATTAATAACGCGCGTTCGTCGGATAACTCACGGGGATACGGGGGTTCGGCCGACGAACCCTCGCCTCTCTCCCGGCTCGGTCGACGGGCGTCGATCCGGACCGTCGACGCTTTACGCGCGCCCGGCCTCGTCCCGCCCATGACCGACGACTGGGTGAGCCTCTTTTCCGGCGGCAAGGACTCCTCGTGGGCGCTGTACCGCGCGCTGGCGGAGGGGCTCGACGTCTCGCGACTCCTGACCGTCCACCCCGCGGGCGACTCGTACATGTACCACACGCCGGCGACCGAACTCGCGACGCTCGCGGCCGAAAGCGTCGGGATCGACCTCGTCGAGGTGTCGCCCGACGACTTCGGCGCCGACGACGTCGACGACGCCGGCGAGCAGGGCGACGCCGAACTGGAGCCGATGGAGGCCGCGCTCCGGGAGATCGCGGCGGACGACGCGATCGATCTCGCGGGCGTCACCGCCGGTGCGGTCGAAAGCGAGTACCAGACCAGTCGCATCCAGGCGATGTGCGACCGACTCGGGATCGACCTGTTCGCGCCGCTGTGGCAGGAGGACCCGGTCGCGCTCGCCGAAGCCATGTTCGACGCCGGCTTCGAGATCCGGATCGTCCAAGTCGCCGCCTACGGCCTCGACGAGTCGTGGCTCGGCCGGCGGTACGACGCCGACGCGCTCGCGGACCTCCTCGAACTCCGCGAGGAGTACGGCGTCCACCCGCTCGGTGAGGGCGGGGAGTTCGAGACGTACGTCGTCGACGGCCCGCACATGGACCGGCGGATCGCCATGGAGTACGACACGGTGTGGGAGGGCGACCGCGGCCACATCGACGTTCGGAACGCGCGACTGGAGTGACCCCCGACTGCCGCCGTTGCGGCTCGGCTGACGCTTTTTAAGTAGGCTCTCTGCTTAAAAAACAGACTGCAGCGTTACGGCCAGTTTCCGGCCTGGTCGTAGGCGTCGACGATCCGGTCGATGGCGACGACGTACGCCGCGGTCCGGAGGTTCGGCGTGTCCCGCGCCTCGAAGGCGTCGACGATGCCCGCGAACGCCTCCGTGATGATCCGCTCTAACTCGTCGTTCACCCGCTCTTCCGTCCAGTGGAACCGCTGTCGGTTCTGCACCCACTCGAAGTACGAGACGGTGACGCCGCCCGCGTTCGCCAGGATGTCCGGGACGACGTACACCGACCTGTCGACGAGCACGTCGTCGGCGCCGGGGGTGAGCGGGCCGTTCGCGGCCTCGACGATCAGGTCTGCGCCGACCTCCGTGGCGAGGTCGCTGTCGATCGCGTTTTCGAGCGCGGCGGGCACGAGCACGTCGACGTCAAGCGTCAACAGCGCCTCGTTCGTGATCGAGTCGGTGTCAGCGTAGCCGTCGACGGTCCCCGTCTCGACCTTGTGGGCTTTTACCGCGCGCGGATCGAACCCGTCGGGGTCGTGAATGCCGCCCGAGGAGTCGGAGACGGCGACCACGTCGGCGCCGAGGTCGTCGAGCAGTTTGGCCGCGACCGAACCCGCGTTGCCGTACCCCTGCACGGCGACCGTCGCGCCGTCGATGTCGCGGTCGAGCCAGTCGAACGCCTCCCGCGCCGCGAGCGCGACGGAGCGCCCGGTCGCCTCGACGCGTCCCTCGCTGCCGCCCGAGTCGATCGCCTTGCCGGTGATGACGCCGGGAGCGGTCGTGTTCTCTAAGGTCTCGTAGGTGTCTTTGATCCAGTTCATCTCCCGCTGGCCGGTGTTGACGTCGGGCGCGGGGATGTCGCGGTCCTCGCCGATGAGCGGGCGGAGTTCGGTCGCGAACGCGCGGGTGAGACGCTCCATCTCGGCTTCGGAGTACTCCTCGGGGTCGATCGCGATACCGCCCTTCCCGCCGCCGTACGGGATGTCGACGACGGCGCACTTGTACGCCATCCACCCGGACAGCGCCTTCACCTCGTCGCGGGTGACGCCGGGGTGATAGCGAATGCCGCCTTTATACGGGCCGCGGTCGCCGTTGAACTGCGAGCGGTACGCCCGGACGGTCTCCAGCGACCCGTCGTCGCGCTCGAACGTGAGATTCGTCTCCAACACTCGCTCGGGGTTTTGCAGCCGCGTGACGACGCCCGGAGCCGGGTCGAGGAAGGCCGCAGCGTCGGCGACCTGCTCTTTGAGGCTCTCAAAGGGATTGGCTTGCTTGGTCATACAGAGAGTTCCCGAGGGACCGCGGTTAACTGTGGCGGAGGGTTCGCTTTTTTGTCTCAATCGGTGTCGTCGCCGTCGCGCTCCGCGGCGCGCTCGGCGATGCGTTCCGCCTGCGCGATCAGGGGCGCGTCTATCATCTCGCCGTCGACCTCGAAGACGGCCCTCCCCTCGCGCTCGGCGGCGTCGCGCGCCTCCAGCACCGCGTTCGCCCACTCGATCTCGTCCGGGTCCGGGGCGAAGGCGGCGTTGATCGGCTCGACCTGTGCCGGGTGGATCGCCATCTTCCCGTCGTAGCCGAGCGTGAGCGCGAACGTCGCCTCCTCGCGAACCCCCTCGACGTCCGAAAAGTCGGGATAGACGGTGTCTATCGCGTCGACGCCCGCGGCGGCGGCCGCGAGGACGACGTGCTCGCGGGCGTACAGCACCTCCGTCCCCTCGTCGGTCCGCGTCGCGCCCACGTCGGCCGCGAGGTCCTCGGCGCCGAACACGAGGGCGTCGGTCGCGTCGGCGGCCGCGATGGCCTGTGCCGAGAGGACGCCGGCCGCCGTCTCCACGAGCGCGAACACGGCCGGGTCGAACCCCCGCTCGGCACACAGCGCCGCGGTCTGCTCGATGCGGGCGGGCGACGCCACCTTCGGGAGCATCACCGCGTCGAGTCGCCGGGCAGCGCGGCGTTTCGGGCCCGACGTCGCTACCGAGTCCGCCCCTCCGTTCTCGCCCTCCGGCGCGCCCACCACCGCGTCGAGGTCCGCCGCCGGATCGGCGGCGGTGAGTCGGACGCACACCTCCGCGTCGGGGTCGAACTCGGGCGACGCAAGTACCGCTCTGACCGCCTCGCGGGCTTCGGCCTTCCGGTCGAGCGCGACGGCGTCTTCTAAATCGAAGCAGATCACGTCGGCGTCGGTCGCGGGGGCCTTGCGCATGAGCTCCGGCCGGTCGCCGGGCGAGAACAGGAGGCTTCGTCGTGCCATGTCGGGCGCTCCGCACGCAGCGACATAAATCGTCCCGACGCCGGCACAGCGGTACCGATTTGTCGCTCGCGGGAGATGGGGTCGGCATGACGGGCCGTTACTTCGAGGAGTTCGCGGTCGGCGAAACGTTCGAACACGAGCGCCGGCGAACGGTGAGCGAGGCCGACAACCAGCGCTTCTGTGACATGACGATGAACCAGCAGCCGCTCCACCTCGACGCCGACTTCGCCGGGGAGACGCAGTTCGGCGAGCGCCTGGTCAACGGGCTCTACACGCTGTCGCTCGCGGTCGGGGCGTCGATTCCGGAGACGACCGACGGCACTATCGTCGCGAACCTCTCGTACGACGCGGTGGAACACCCGAACCCCGTGTTCCACGGGGACACGATCCGCGCCCGCTCGACCGTGACGGATAAACGAGAGACGAGCGACGGCGAGCGCGGCGTCGTCACGATGCACGTCGAGGCGTTCAAGACGGTCGCGGACGGCGACGACGTGCTCGTCTGTGAGTTCGACCGCACGGTCCTCTCGAAGAAGCGCCCGGAGCCGGCCGCCGACGGGAACAGTTAGGACTCCTGAGCCAGCAGCTGTCCGAGGTACGACGTTCTGACCTGCGCGTCGGCGTCGAGCCCCAGCCGCTCTAACACCGCCAGCGCCTCGTCGCGCGTGGCCGCCACCTCGTCTTCGGCCGCGACCTCTCGCTCGATTTCGACGAACTCCCCGAGGCCGTCGACCGCGTCCAGGGTCACGGTGAACGACGCCAGCGACCAGAACTCGCGGCGCTTCTCGACGGTCGCCGCCGGCTCGAAGCCGAGTCCGGAGAAGAGCCCCGCCGTGGCGTCGGCGTCGCTCACTTCGGTCTCGTGTTCCACGCGCGTCTTCGAGTCCGCGTCGATGAGCGGGCCCTTATAAGTGAGTTTGGTCGTCGCCGCCGGCGTCTGCCCGTCGTCCGACGCGTCGCCTCGGTCGACGCTCGCCCCTCCGTGTCGCTCGCCCGATCCGATCCCGTCGGGGAGCGGCGTCTCGTGGCGCACTCGCAGCGCCTCGTCGGTCTCGGCGAAGTCGCGGTGCGGAGCGTCGTAGTACGTGTCGCGCTGCAGTCGGGCGTCGAGTCGCTCGGCGCCCGCGTCGCGGAGACGGTCCCGAACCGAATCGACGTCGGCCGGGACTTTGATCTCGACTTCGAACATACACCGGATTCCGGCGGACGCCTTGTTAAGCGCCGCGGGACGCTGGCTCTCTTCTGGGTGCCCGTCGCCGCGTCGAACCGTGCGCCTTAAGGGTGTAACAGGTGACGTTCACGGTATGAGCGATCAGGAGCAAGCGGACGCGGCCGAAGACGCCGATGAGGCCGAAACCGAAGAGCCCGCCGGACTCGCGGACGGCGACTTCGTGCGTATCGCGTACACCATCCGAACGACCGACGACGACCAGGTTATCGACACCACCGACGAGTCGGTCGCGGAAGAAGCCGACATCGACACCGAGGACCACGAGTTCGAACCGCGCGTCATCACGCTCGGCGCCGGACACGTGTTCCCGTCGGTCGACGAGGCCTTCATCGGCGCCGAGGTCGGCGACGAGGGCGTCGTCGACGTGCCCGCCGAGGACGCCTTCGGCGCGTACGACCCCGACGAAGTCGAGACGGTCAAAGCCGACAAGATACCCGAGGACAGCCGCTACCCCGGCGCGCAGGTCCAGATCGACAACCAGCAGGGGTACTTAGAGACGATCATCGGCGGGCGCGCTCGCGTCGACTTCAACCACCCGCTGGCCGGCGAGGACCTCGAGTACGAGTACGAGATTCTCGAAGCGATCGACGACCGCGAGGAGCAGGCCGCCGGCATGCTCGGTATCTACCTGCAGGAGGCGCCCGAGGTCCGCATCGAGACCGTCACCGAGGAGGAAGAGACCGTCTCCGAAGACGACGACGGCGAGGAGGTCGTCGAGACCGAAGACGTCGAGAAAGACGTCCTCTACGTGACGGCCACGCAGGCGATGCAGATGAACCAGCAGTGGATGTTCCAGAAACAGCAGATCGCACAGGACCTGATGGGCCGTCTCGACCTCGACCGCGTGGTCGTCGAGGAGGTCATCGAGGGCGGCGGCATGGGCGGTCTCGGCGGCATGATGGGCGGCATGGGCGGCGGCGGTGCCGGCGACATCGAAGACGCGCTCGAAGACGTCGACGTCGACGCCGACGAGATCATGGACGAGATCGACGAGGAGTAACGCGACTGTCACTCGGCCCGTCGCGGCTCCCGGACCCGCGTACCGATCCCTTTTGAACTGCGGGCGTCCCACTGCGAGACATGGAGATAGAACGTGCACGCGAGGACCTCGTCGTCGCCGCGAGCGCCGGCGCCACGACGATCGCACTCGCGCTTTTATCTGGCGTCGCCGGCCTCGTCGACGTATCGACCGTCCCGACGCTGGCGCCGCTCGCCGTCTACGCGGCGTACCTCTTCTCGCGCAAGGGCGGCCCGTACGGCACGCTCGACCGGCCGCGGAACTGGGCGGCAGTCGCCGTGCTCGTCGGCGGACTCGTCGTCGCCGCGTCGGCGCTCTCGGCGTGAGGGCGGCTCCGTCGCTACCGGGGTGAAAGCCACTCGAAAAACGCGTCGCAGCCGGTTCAGGCGATGTCTCGGCTCGTGTCGATCGACACGCTGTCGGTTAACTTCAGCTTCAGCGGCTCTTCGAGCGCCGCGCCGCCGCGGAACTTCGGGACGATCAGGCGGTTCACGATTTCGGCGCTGGTGACGGTCGTCCTGAGATCGAATATCACGTCCGCGACCTGCTCCGTGAGGCGCCTGTTCTCGCCGGTGTTGCCTTTAAATGCGTGTATCAGGGCGATGCCGTCGGCGTCGGCGACGCGCTGGCGGAGATCGGTGAGGAAGGAGCCGTAACGCGCTCCGTCGACGGCTTCCAGCGGCTCGATCGAATCGATCACGAGCGTCCCCCGGTCCGGAAGGTCCGACGCGGCCGCCAACACGTCCTCGATCGGGTCCTCACGGTCCGTCTCCGCGACGGTCGTCTCCCTGTCCTCATCGTCATCGAGCGAAAGGGTCGGCTCGACCGCGTCGGCCGCCCGGACCGTCGTGAGGTACCGACACGTCCGCGGCCGCGAGAACCGCTCGACTATCAGTTCCGACTGGCTCGCCGGGTCCGCCTTCAGCACGACGACGCTGCCGCTCGGGAGTCCACCGCCGAACTCCCTGTCCAGCACGGAGATCCCGGTCGGTAGCGTCTCCATATAGTCGCTGCCTGCTCCGGAGGTTTGGCTCTGTCGGTGGGCCGCGCGCGCTCGGTGTGAGTCGACGCCGACGGTCACGCGACTCGCCACCGCTCCGACCCGCACTCGTCGACGAGCCGTCGGGCCGCCTCCTCGTACGCCGACCTGACCGCCGGGGCGGAAAGCGGGTCGGCGTCGGTCGGGGGAACCCCTCCGAGGACCGGGCAGCCGAGCAGGTCGCCCACGCCGTCCGGAACCGACTCCGCCCGGACGGCGACGGCGCCCACCGGCGGGCAGCCGAGCCGCCGCGCGAGCGCCGCGGTCTTCGCGGTGTCGCGGAGCGCCGCCCGCCGGAGCGGCGTCACGAGGAGACACCGGTCGGCCGCCTGAAGCGGTGCGGCCGCGTCGGGCGACGCCCCCGCCGGACAGTCGAGCAGCGTCGGCACGTCGTCTGGGACCGTCGTCGCGAGCGCGGCGAGGGCTCGCTCCGCGTCGGCTTCGCTTGGCGTCTCCGGCGCCGAGAGAACGGTCGGAGCGTGTCGGCTCGGGCGGATCGGCTCCCCGCCCGCGACCGCCTCGGTGACGGTCGTCGCGTCCTCCGCGCGGCCGCGGTCGTCGTCGGTCGCGCTCGCCAACCGCGCTAAGTTCGGGAGGTCCCAGTCGGCGTCGGCGGCGACGACCGGTGCCCCTCGTCGCGACAGGGCGCGCGCGAGTCCCAGCGTGGTGGTCGTCTTCCCGCTTCCTCCCTTACCGCCGGCTACGGCTATCACGGGTGGTCTGTGGCGCGACGATTGAAAAACGGCCGGACGCGAGAGGGGCGGGAACGACGTGGGGTCTCAGTCCTGACAACAGCCGCCGGCCTCGCCGCCGAAGTCGACCGCGAGCGGCTCCGAGATGGCCTCGTTGACGGCCTCCAGCGAGTCGGTCAGCTCCGCCTGCGCTTCGAGGAACTCGCTCATGACGGGCATCGAGTGCAGTTCGTCTTGGGCTTCCTGTACCTTCTTGAGCCCCGAGTTCGTCGCCTGTCCGGTTTCGCGGGCCTGCATAAACTCCGCGCGGATCTGTTCGAACTCGTCGATCTTCGCCTGCACCGCCTCGTCGCGCTGCACCGCTTCGCGAGCCGTCTCGAACCGCTCGTACTCTTGGGTCTGGGCGATGCGCTCGCCGAGTTCGCGACCGAGCTCTTCGAGTGTGGCCTGTTCGTCGGTGGCGGCCTGTTCGACGCTCATACGCGAACGACGGGGCCGATCGGTTTTAACCTGCCGGAGCCGGGTGTACAGCGGCTCGCGTTCGCCTTCGCGTTCGCCCGTGTCGCTACCGGCCGTACCCGGTCACGCCGGTTCGCCGACCTGTTCGTCCACGAACGCGACGAGGTCGCGCAGCTCCTGCTGGCCGATCCCGTGTCCGCCTGGGTAACTCCCCCTCGTGACGGCGGCGCCGACCTCGGCGAGCCGGTCTGCCGCGGCCGCCGACCGCGACTCCGGAATCACGCGGTCCCCGGCTCCCGCGCCGACGAACACCGGCTTGCCGTCGATCCCCTCGGGGTCGAGGGTCGCGTGCGACTCGGCGAGGTACCCGTGAAGCGCGGCGACCCACGCGTAGCGGTCCGGCTCCTCCAACACGAGCGAGAGGCTCGTGATGGCACCCTGACTGAAGCCGAGCAGGCCGATCCTGTCGGCGCCGAGGCCGTACCCGTCGACCGCCGCGTCGATGCTCTCGACGACCAGGTCGAGGCTCCGCCGGAAGCCGTCCGCGTCCGGTTGGCTCGATTCGAGGCCGCCGGCGGACAGGTCGAGGTCGTACCACGTGTACCCGCCCTGAAGCGGGTCCGGTGCGCGCAGGCTCACGACGTGGAGGTGGTCCGGCAGGTGCCGAGCCACCGGCAACAGGTCTTCCTCGTCGGCCCCGCGGCCGTGCAACACGACGACTGCGGGGGCGTTCTCGGACTCGGTGTCGGGCGCGACGTGAATATGTTCGAGTGGTATATCGGTCATCTGTCGCGCGTTCGTCGGCTTACGGGTTGTATCCGTCGACCGCGGCAGCACAGGGGCGAGTGGGCCTGCCAGCGCCCTCGCTTCCACGTGAGTTATTTAAGATATCACGCAGATATCGGAACCGATGCGTCCCCGAACCTACGCCGTGTTGACGGCAACCCTCCTCCTCGTGGCCGGGATCGCTGCCGCGCCATCGGCCGATGCGCGTGCACCGCCGACGCCGATCTGTGGCGTCTGTGACCTCGACAGCACAACGCCAAACGGCACGACCGTCGCCGCCGGCGAAAGTTCGCTGATGATCACCGTCCACGACGACGGGTCGACGACGTGGACGGCGAAGGTTGGCTTAGCGGCCGGTGACGACGCGCTCGCGGCGAACGACTCGCTTCGGCGGACGGTCGTCGCCGATGCGGTTCGTGACGGAATCGCCGATCCGGACGACATCGACTCGCGGATCGACGCTGGCAACCTGCTGGTTACGTACCGCGACCCGACGCTTACCGAGCAACATCTCGGTGTCGTGGTGTTTACACCCCTGACGCCCGCGTCGCCGAGAGCGCCGTTCGTCATCGGCGGGGAGGGTCCGCGATACCTGGGCGCCGACCGCCTGACGGTTCGGGGGTCGCCAGGGTGGAACGTCCACGGCGACGCGAGCGCGAGCGACGCCGATGGCCGTCTCGTTTGGACGCGCGCGGCCGGCGACCCCGACGCCGAAGGGCGGGTGTTCATCGACGTTACCCGCGATCCTGTCGCGGCCGAAGACGGTTCGATACTGCCCGGACTGCGGGCGCGGATCGGCCGACTGCTCACCGGGAACCACTTTTAAGAACCCACTTTTAACCCAGCCGTGTGCGCGGCGACCGTGACCCTCATGAACGTCTCGAACAGTACTGACGGTCGAACGCGCCGTTTAACCGTCCCGCCGTACAATTCGTTCGACATGAGCGGCTCCACGGAGGGCGACCTGACGAAGACGGGGATGGCCCTGAAACACGACCGCGAGTGGGACTACGAACTCGACCGGATCGTCGAGGCGATCGAAGAGCGCGACGCCTCGAAGGTCGGCCTCCAGTTCCCCGAGGGGCTCAAACGCCGCGGCCCGAAGGTCGCCGACGACCTCCGCGAGGTCGCGCCGGACGACGTCACGTTCATGCTGTCCGGACAGCCCTGTTACGGCGCGTGCGACCTCGACACCTACCTGATGCGCCGGACGGACGTGTTCGTCCACTTCGGCCACACGCCGATGAAGGAGTCCGACAGCATCGTCTACGTCCCCCTCTTTTCGAACGTCGACCCCTTCCCGATCATGGAGGACGCGCTGGCTGAGGAGCTGTCGCCCCCGGAAGAAGATCCGGACGTCGGGCTCGTCACGACCGCCCAGCACATGAACCGCTTCGAGGAGATGACCGACTGGTTAGAGGAGCGCGGCTACGAGGTCCACACCCGTCGAGGCGACGACCGGCTCACGAAGGAGGGGCAGGTGCTCGGCTGCAACTACGCGTCCGCGGACATCGACGCCGAGCAGGTGCTGTACGTCGGCGGCGGGAAGTTCCACCCCGTCGGGCTCGCGATGGAACACCCCGACAAGCGCGTCGTCATCGCCGACCCGGTCAACAACGCCGTCTCGGTCGCGGAGCACGACCAGTTCCTCAAACAGCGCTACGCGTCGGTCCACAAGGCGATGGGCGCCGAGAAGTGGGGCGTCATCTTCTGCACGAAGATCGGACAGGGCCGGTGGGAGAAAGCCCAAGAGATCGTCGAGAACAACGAGAACGCCTACCTGATCACGATGGACGAGGTGACGCCGGACCGCCTCCGCAACTTCGACATGGACGCGTTCGTCAACACCGGCTGTCCGCGGATCACGACCGACGACGGCCCGCGGTTCCACAAGCCCATGCTGACCCCCGGCGAGTACGAGGCCGCCATCGGCGAGAAGCCGCTCGACTCGATCGAGTTCGACACGTTCCACGACACCTGGTAACTCCGTCGGGAGCGTCCGACACACCGGAGTCTCGTCACAGCGCGGGACGCCGCGAGACCCCTCGACGACCAGAGTCGGCGAGTCGGACTCCCTTCTCACCGCGATCGGTTCGAGCCGCGAGCCCGGTTCGGGCCGCGGTGATCGCCAATAGTTATGTGCCGCGCGCGCACCGGATCATCACACACCGACATGGGCCCAGCCAGCAGCGGTATCGCCGTCGTCCTCGTCGCGAACGCGCCGGACCGAGCGGCGGCGTTAGCGCAGTCGCTGGAAGCCGCGGACGACCGCTTCGCCGTCGAGTCGGTCGGAGAGTGCGAGACGGCCTCGCGGATCCTGCGCGAGACGGCGGTGGACTGTCTCGTCACCGTCGGCGCACTCGACGACGACGCCGGCGCGTCCTGTATCGCCGCGGTTCGCGACGCCCATCCTGCCCTCCCGATCGTGTGGTGTCCCGACGAGCCGGTCGACGGCGACGCCCTCAGCGCGGCGGTCGACGCCGGCGCCACCGAGGTCGCGCGACCGTGTGGCGACCGCGGTCTGACTCCCGTACTGGCCAACCGACTCGACACCGTCGTCGGCGCCGCGCGCGCGGTCGCCGAGGCGGAGCGACAGCAGGATCGGCTCGACGAGTTCACCAACGGGGTCTCACACGACCTGCGGAGTCCGCTCAACGTCGCGCAGGGGCGACTCGCGCTGGCGCAGGGCGAAGACGACATCGGCCACGTCGACGACGCGGCGGCCGCGGTCGATCGGACGCTCGAACTGATAGAGGACCTGCTGACGCTCGCCAAGCAGGGGTCTCGGCCGGAGGTGTTCGAACTGATCGACCTCTCGGCGCTCGCGGAGCAGTGTTGGGCGAACGTCGCGACCGGCGACGCGACGCTCGTCGTCGACAGCGACCGACAGGTCTTGGGGCATCCGAGCCGCCTGAAACAGCTGTTAGAGAACCTGTTTCGGAACGCGATCGACCACGCCGGACCGGAGTCCACCGTCGTCGTCGGCGACATCGAACCGATGTACACGACGACGCGCGCCGAGAGCGACCTGCCGACGGGATTTTACGTCGAAGACGACGGTCCGGGGATCCCCGCGGCCGACCGGGAGGCCGTGTTCGAGGTGGGCTACACCACTCACGACGACGGGACAGGATTCGGCCTCAACATCGTCAACGGGGTCGCCGACGCCCACGGCTGGAACGTCGCCGTGTCCGAGAGCGCGGACGGCGGCGCCCGGTTCGAGATCACGGGCGTCGAGAGCGGCGACTAACCCCCGCCGTCCGTGACCGCCGCGACGCCGATCAGCTGGTCTCTACCGCGCGTTCGACGTACTCGACCGCCTCGCGCGGCGATTCGACCGCCTCCACGCCGTCGACCGCGTGCGTGTCGAGCCCGGCGACGGCCCGCCCGTGGGCGAGGGCGAGACCGATCTCAGAGAGCGTCCCGTGTGAGCCGTCGACCGCGATAGCGGCGTCGCCGTTCAAAATCACGAGCGCGTTACGGGCGTGCCCCATCCCAGTCGCTATCGGCACGGTGACGTGCGGATTCGCGTCCGCCCGGCGCGCCGTTGGCACGATTCCGATCGTCTCTCCGCCGGCGCTCGCGGCGCCGCGACAGACCGCTTCCATCACGCCGCCGAGTCCGCCGCAGACGACCTCGTGGCCGCGCTCTGCGAGCCGTTCGCCGAGCCGTTCCGCGACCGCGGCCGTCTCTGGCGGGACCGAACTGCCGCCGATGACACTGACGCGCATACCGCGGGACGGGAGCCGGACGCTTATAAGATGGTCGGCGATCTTGTCGCGGCGTTGGTGAAACCCTTTTAAGTACCGAGCGAGTGCAAAGTGTATGACGTACGATACCGTCGTGTTCGACAACGACGGTGTCCTCGTGGGCCGCACGCGATTCGACGTGCTTCGGGACGCAACCCGAGACGCGTTCGAAGAGTGCGGCGTCGAGGAGCCCGATCCGGACGACGTAGAGCGCATGACCATCGGTGCGACCCCCGGCAGCGTGGGGACCGTCTGTCAGACGTACGACCTCGATCCGGGGTCGTTCTGGCGGACCCGCGACGACGTGGTCTCGAAGGCCCAACAGCAGGAGGCGCGCGAGGGGCGCAAGACCCCGTACGACGACCTCGGCGAACTCGAGAGCCTCGACGTGGAGATGGGAATCGTCTCCTCGAACCAGCAGGCCACCGTCGACTTCCTCGTCGACCACTTCGACGGCTTCGAGCGCTTCGGCGCCGCGTACGGCCGTGAGCCGACGATCCACTCGCTTCAACTCCGCAAGCCGAACCCGCACTACATCGAGCAGGCGCTCGGTGACCTCGATGCGGGCAACGCGCTGTTCGTCGGCGACAACGAGTCCGACGTGCGCGCGGCCGCGAACGCCGGTATCGACTCGGCGTTCATCCGCCGACCCCACCGCCGCAACTGGGACCTGAACGTCTGGCCGACCTGGGAGATAGAGCAGCTCTCGGACCTCCACGACATCGTCGGGTAACCGCGTCTCACCCCCTGCCGCCAGCGGTCGGCGAGTCTTGACGCCAGCGGTTGCGTGAGTCTTGACGCCGCCCGACGAGTGGGAACGGCTTTTAGCCCATCGGGGCACTACCGATACCATCCCGTGTCCGAGAGCTCTGAGGCGACGTGGCGGCGCTATTTCGGCTTCGAAGACTCGTACGAGAACCAAGACGACGTCGTCGAGCAGATCATCGAGACCGCTCGCAGCGCCGGCTACCTCGCCATGGAGGGCCCGTGCGGGACCGGCAAGACGATGGCGTCGCTCGCCGCGGCCGGCTACCTCGTCCGCGAGACCGACCAGTTCGAGAACGCCATCGTCGCCACGCCGGTGAAACAGCAGCGCCAGCAGTTCGTCGAGGACCTCCGCGTCATCAACGACGGCCTGGACTCCCCGCTGGCCGGCATCGCGCTCGTCGGCAAGCGGGACCTGTGTCCGTACGAGCGCGAGGACGTCTTCCCCGAGGGTAGCAGCGTTCAGAAGCGGTGTGAGGACCTGCGAGAGACCACCGCCGACCTCGTGAACGAGGACAGCGACCTCACGGTCGACCGGCAGTTCGAGACCGAGACGACCACCGCGGCGGAGCCGGGCGCCGACGAGGAGAAGTGGTGGGACCCGGCGAAGGGGCGACTGCTCGTCGAGCACGCACAGCGAGACCCGCTCGAACAGGACCTCGAACCGCTGTCGACCGCCGGCGAGACCGCGCCGTACCCGCGGTCGCAACCGTCGACGGCCCCCGAGATGACGGCGTCGGGGACACAGCAGCTCTACTGTCCGTTCGAAGCCGACTGGTACGGCCGCGACAAGGGCTCGCCGGTGACGTTCGACGCGGCCGACAACCACGTCGTGACGGCCGAGGAACTCCTCCCGAACGCCGTCTCCGCGGGCACCTGCCCCCATCGCGCGATGACCGTCCTGATGGGCGACGCCGACATCGTGATCGGGAACTACAATCACCTCTTCGACGCCGCGAGCCGTCAACTCACCGCCCCCATCCTCGACGAGCGAACGCTCGTCATCATCGACGAGGCACACCGGATGGAAGAGCGCGTCCGGGACCTGCTCACGGACACCATCGGGTATCACACGGTGAAACGGGCGAAACACGACCTCGAACAGGTCCTCCGCCCGGCGAGGCAGGGACCGTCGAACCGTCGTGACGCCGAAACGCGGCTCGCGGCCAACGACGTCCCCTTCGAGGCGGTCGAGACCGCGGAGCGGTTCTACGACGACGTGTTGGGGTGGTTCGAGAGCCACGTCGACGACGAACTCAGCGCGGAAGTCGAACAGTACGGGAGCGGGAACTCGCGGGAGTCGCTGCCGGACGACGTCGAGTTGCCGCTTCGTGACCCGGACGAACCGGAACCGGACGCGTTTACGCGGTGGGCCGAGCAGGCGGGCCACGGCGGTGACACCTTCCGGATGCTCGCCGAGGTCGGCGGCGCCGTCGAGGACGCCATCGAGCAGACGGGCTCCGAGCGCGACTGCGTCTGTACCGCCGTCGGCGCGCTGTTCGGACAGTGGTGGGAGCGAGACCACGTCGAGTACTTCCGAGAGGTCACCGTGGAGCGCTCGGAGCGCGACGACCGACACGAGCGGGACGCCGCGGCGCCGTGGCTGAACCACTACAACGCGTCGCTCGTGATGTACAACTGTATGCCCTCTGAGAAGATTCGGGGCATCCTCGACGAGTTCGGCGGCGGCGTCCTGATGAGCGCGACGCTCGAACCGCTCTCCATCTTCGAGGAGGTCACGGGGCTCGCGGACTTAGCGACCGACGAGGAGCCGCCCCGCGTCATTTCCTCGCGCACGTACGACCTGACGTTCCCCGAATCGAACCGCGCCAGTTGGATCGTCGACGTCGAGGCATTTAAAAAGCGTAACCGAGGCGCCCCCGATGTCGCGAACACGAACCCGACGCGAGAGCGGTACGCCTACGTCGCCCGCGAGATCGCCCAGAGCCACGGTAACGTCCTCCTCGCGTGGCCCAACTACGCCGAGGCCGAGTGGGCGGCCGCCCGGCTGGAAGACGAGATCGACAAGCCGGTGCTCCTCGACCGGTCCTCGAGCCACGAGGAGACCCGCGCGCTGAAACGCGAGTTCGCCGGGGGCGAGCCGAGCGTCCTCGTGACGAGCACTCGCGGCACGCTGACCGAGGGCGTCGACTACGAGGGCGACGAACTGCACACCTGCGCCGTGTTCGGTATCCCGCTCGTGAACATCGGGTCTCCCAGAATTCAGGCCGTCCAGCACGCCTACGGCGACCGGTTCGGCGCCGATAAGTCGTTCACGTACGCCCTTACCATCCCGGCGGTCAGACAGATCCGGCAGGCGCTCGGGCGCGTCATCCGCGGCCCCGACGAGCGCGGCGTCAGAATCGTCGTCGGCGAGCGGTTCGTTCCCGGCGCGCTCCACTCGGTGTACGACTACTTCCCGCAGACCGAACGCGAGGAGTTCGTCCGCATGAAACCCGACTTCTTAGACGCGCAGTTCCGGACGTTCTGGGGCGAGTGACCCGACCGACTCGACCGTCGAACGAACCGACCGTTCAGACGTGAGAGTGGTGAATTCGACAGTCCAACGCTGGCATTTGACCAAAATCGGAACCCCTCCGCTACCTCTGTGGACACAGTGCGCGCATCGTCCAACGCGACTCGGCACGAATCTGCTGCAAGATAGACAGTGTCCATCTTGCACCGGCGTACCCCACTCGCGCGGTTGCCGCGATCACTTCACATCTGAACTTGAAGCGCGGGACAGCAGATACACCGCGATTCCGCCCAACACGAGGTCGAGTGCGACGAGAACGGCGACACCGGGAACCACGCCGTCGAGCGTCCCGCCGAACCACGATACGTCGAGGACCGTCATCACATCCTGATCGATTATGAGCGAGCGCGCAGCGTCGACGCCGTACGTGACGGGATTGAAACGGGCGAACGTCTGTACCCAGCCGGGAAGCGCTGCGAGTGGGAGGAACGCACTCGACAGGAACAACAGCGGAAACTGCAGCAGGTTCGCACCGATGATCGTCGATTCCTGATCACGCGTGATGATTGCTAACGCGTTCGAGAGGGCAACGAACCAGAGCGAAAAGAGGATCCCGACGGCGACAATGCCGACGACGCCGACGATACCGGTGACGATCTCGGCACCGAGGAGGACGCCCAGTCCGAGAATGATCGCAATCTGAACCGCAATCCGGAACACCTCTGCGGCCGTCTTCCCGACGAAGACGGCCGTCCGGTTCATCGGCGTGACGAGCACCTTCTCGAACATCCCGTTCTCGATGTCGTTGACCAGCCCCACACCCGAGGTGATAGCCGCTGCGAGGGCGACCTGAATCGCAATCGCCGGCACCAGATACGTCTCGTAACTGACCCCTGGAAGCCCCTGATTAACAGCGCCGCCAGCCACGTTCCCGAACACCTCCGTGAACAGTACGAGGAAGATGATCGGCTGGACGAGCGAGACGACCAAGACGAACGGGTTCCGGACGGCCTTGAGGTTCCAGCGTTTGAAGTTCACCCAGACGTCCCCGACGAAGGAGTTCCCCGACCGGGCGACTGGTCGTGCCGAGTCTGCACCCGCTCTCTCGTCTGTCTCCGGCGCACTCATCGTCCAGCCTCCATCTCGTCGGTGTCGAGTTCGTCGCCGGTGATTGCCAGGAACACGTCGTCGAGCGTCGGTGCACGGATGTTGAACCCGGTCACCGTCAGGTCCGCGTCTCGGAGCGTCACGAGCAGGTCAGTTCCATGCTGGCGAGCGGCCTCCGCGGTGACGCTGATACCTTCATCCGTCTCGGTGACGGACGCGTCGGCGAACGCATCGAACTCTCGTGCGATCGTCGCGGCCCGTTGACGGGCACCCGAACCGCCCTCTACTTCCACCTCAAGGACCTCGCCGCCGACTTCGCGTTTGAGCTCCGCGGGACTCCCCTCTGCGACGATCTCTCCGTCAAGGATAACGGCGAGGCGATCACAGAGTTGGTCGGCCTCTTCGAGATACTGTGTGGTCAGGAATATCGTCGTTCCGAGGTCGTTGATGCGCCGGAAGTAGTCCCACAGGCGGTTGCGGGCCTTCGGGTCCAGTCCGGTCGTCGGTTCGTCTAAGAAGACCAGCGGCGGGCGGTGGACCAGTGCAGTCGCGGCGTCCAGACGCTTTTTCATGCCGCCCGAGAACTCCTCGGCCCGCTTGCCTGCGACATCGGCCAGGTCGACGAGGTCAAGTAGTTCGGTGACGCGCTCGGAGCGTTCTTCTCGCGGCACTCCGTGGGCCTCGCAGGCGAACCGGATGTTTTCCTCGGCGGTGAGCTCCGGATCGATGCTCGTCTCTTGGGCCATGTACCCGATCGACTTTCTGATCTCGCGGGGAGCCGAGCGCACGTCGAAGCCGTTGACTCGGACCGCTCCGCTGGTCGGGGACAAAAGCGTCGCAAACACCTTGATGGTCGTCGTCTTTCCTGCTCCGTTCGGCCCGAGGAACCCGAAGAACTCACCTTCAGGGACGCCCATCTCGATTCCTCGGACGGCAGCAGTCCCGTCAGAGTAGACGAGTTCGAGCCCATCGACCGCTATCGCAGTCGCGGAGCCTCCGGCCGCGGCCGTTTCCGCCTCGGAGACGCCGTCATCTTCGGACGAGCCGGCGGTATCCGCCGATCCGGGTGGTGACATACTCTTACTATTGGATATGAAGTAATGTACTTTCGACTTCGAAGTTTGGATCCCACTACAGAAATCGAAGTTAGAGTTCGTACTCGATTGCCCAGTGGTGAAGGTGAGCGAATACGGGGAACAGCGATTCCGCCTTCTCAGTCGGCGTGTACTCTACGCGAGGTGGGACCTCATCGTAGGCCTCACGATGGAGCAGCCCTGCTTCTGTCAACTCCTGTAGCCGCGTCGAGAGCGTGTTCGGCGCGATGTCGAGTTCGGTTTCGAGGTCACTGAACCGGAGGGACCCTTCGGTGAACGCGAACGCGCTCAGAACCGCCATCGTGTGCGCCTTCCCGAGGAGGTCGAGCAGTGCTGCGACGGTGTGGTTGATGCGCTCCTGCTCTTCGGGGGCGAACGATTCACGAAGGGCAATCGCTTCCTCGCGGGACAGTCCCGCACTCAAATCGGGCACGTCCGGCGGATTGCTCGGTCTAGTCACGATATTCAACCATCGTCGCTTGTGAATTTGTATCTTTGGGTCTGAGTCGTCTCAAGCGCTAATACTTCGAAACTTCGAAGTTACAAGTATATACTCTCAGAGGTGGTACTTCGCGTATGCGAATCGCCGTATTCGGTGCGACCGGACGAACCGGGCACCCACTCGTCGAACAGGCAGTCGAACGCGGACACGAAGTGGTTGCGTTCGTCCGGGATGCAACCGGCCTCTCATCCACGCTTCGGAACGACGACCGAGTCGATATCGTCGAGGGAGACGCTTACACCGGCGAGGGTGTCGAACGCGCCATCGCTGGTGACGGCACCCCCGTCGATGTCGTCGTCAGCGTCCTCGCCCAGACGTCCGATGGGCCAGACGATCTGCTGACAGAATCCGGCCGACACATCCTTTCAGCGATGGACCAACACGGCGTCGAGCGGTTCGTGACGCTGGTCGGTGCGGGCGTCCGGGAAGAGAGCGAATCGGTGAGTCCCGGCGGACGCATGATGGGCGCGCTGTTGAAACTGCTCGCACGGTCGGTCCTCGAAGACGCCCGAGACCAGGTCGAACTCCTTCGAGACAGCGACACTCGATGGACGGTGGTTCGGGGACCCCGACTCACCGAAGACGCCCACACTGGTGAGTTCCGCCACGGGACGGACCTGATGCTCGGGATGCGCGACACCGCAGGGCGAGCGAACGTCGCCGAGTTCATCCTCGACTGTCTCGAAGACGACCTGTACGTCCGCGGAATGCCGAAGGTCGCAGACGCATGACGACCGTCGAACACACTGCGGCCCGGCCACCCTCCCTGCCGGTTCGAGGCGGGCTTGCCGTCGTCCTCGCCGTCCTCGCCAACGTGGGACTCGTGGCTGGCGTGGACGCGCTCGGTATCGCTCCAGCGTTCCGCCCGTTGACGATCCCACCCGTTGCGTTTCTGTCGGCGCTCGGCGCAGGCGGGGCAACGGTCGTCTACTGGCTTCTCGGCCGGTACGTCAGTGACGCTGATCGGACGTTCGTCCGAGTAGCCGCCGGTGTACTACTCCTCTCGTTTGTCCCCGACCTTGCGTTGCTCGCAGTCGATCCGGCTGCGACCCCGATCGCCGTCGTCGTTCTCATGGCGACGCACGTGGTCGTCGCAGCGGTGTCGGTCTGGGCGCTCCTCTCTTGGAGGGTCGAACAGTGACAGAATCGATACTCGTGACCGGAGCGACCGGAACTGTCGGTCAGCATGTCGTCGCCGCTCTTTCAGACCGCGCCGTCAGCATCAAAGTGGGAGTTCGTGACCCTGAGACCGTCTCGACCGAGATTGCGGACGCGGGAGAGGTGATTGCGTTCGATTTCACAAAGCCAGAAACGTGGGGTCGTGCGCTGACAGACGTCGACAGAATGTTCCTCGTTCGACCGCCGGTCGTCGACAAATCGAAGATTGCCGAGTTCGTCGAGGCTGCGGACCGCCAGGGTGTCGCCCGTGTCGTCTACCTATCGACGCTCGGTGCAGAGAAGAACGTCCTCATCCCTCACCACTGGATCGAGAACCGAATCACGGCGACGGATATGGAGTACACGCTGCTTCGCGCGTCTTTCTTCATGCAGAACCTATCGGAGGTGCACCGTCGGGACATCGTCGACCACGACGAGATTTTCGTGCCGGCTGGGAGCGGGAAGACCAGTTTCGTGGACGCGCGGGACCTCGGCGCGGTAGCGGCAGTCGTGCTGACCGAGTCCGGTCACGCGAACCAAGCCTACGAACTCACGGGGCCGGAGGCGCTGGACTACGGGGAGGTCGCCACCATCTTCAGTGACGTCCTGGAGCGGTCCATCACGTATCCACAGCCGTCCCTGTTGGCGTTCGCAACCCGCATGCGCCGCCGCGGTGAGCCACTCGGATTCATCGCTCTCATGTGCGGTATCTACACGACTGCACGAGTCGGGTTAGCCGGGCGCGTCACCGGCGATAGCCGGCGGCTACTCGGGCGACATCCGCGACAGATGCGTGCGTTCGTCGAAGACTACGCGGCGGAGTTTCAAACCGCTGGTGACGCGTATACGCGTCACCAGCCGTGACCTTGAACGACCGAGGCGACACCCCCCGCGATTCGTCGTCCGACCGGACGCGAACAGAGCGGTGCCGACGGCGGATACGTCGAAACGCGTGACCCGTGAACGTCCGAGGCGGCGTACAGAATCAGCACTTCAGTGGTGTACTGTATCGTCGCTGTCGGGCGATTTTATCCAAAAGCATGGGCGCTGCAGGATTTGAACCCGCGACAGCTTGGTCCGAAGCCAAGCACTCTATCCAGACTGAGCTAAGCGCCCGTACGATTTGATTTCCCGGAGAGGATGTTAAGTCCCGCGATTTGAAATCGCGCCTGCTCTCCTCGCCCCGGTCTCGGTACCGTCGGCACACCGACCGATCAAAAAGAATATTATCAGGACCGAGTATGGTTTCCGTAGTAGATGTGTCTTGGTCGAACGGTGTCACAGCCGAACGAGTGGCCCGAGTCGGTCTTGTCGTCGCTGAGGTGCGCCCATGTATGACCTGAGGCCACACTTCGAGGAGGAGGTCAGTCCCGGAACGAACCTCCTCCTCACCGGCCCGCCCCTCACTGGTAAGCGCTCGCTGATGATGGATCTGCTGGCGGAGGGGACCGATCGCGGAGACGGCGCCATCGTCGTCACCACGAAGGACGGGGCCGACCGCGTGCTGAAAGACTACGAAACGCGGACGCCCTACGAGGGGAAGCCGGTCGCGGTCGTCGACTGCGTCACCCGACAGCAGGGTGTCAACGACGCCCGCGAGTCGGACCGGATCAAGTACACCTCCTCGCCCGTGGACATGACCGGTATCGGGATCAAACTCTCCGAGTTCCTCCAGGCGTTCGGGGACCGCGGTATCGAGGAGAACCGCGTGATGGTCCACTCGCTGTCGACGCTGTTGATGTACTCCGATCTGCAGACGGTGTTCCGGTTCCTGCACGTGTTCACGGGCCGCATCCAGAGCGTGAACGGTCTCGGCCTGTTCAGCATCGACTCGACGTCGCACGACGAGCAGGCGATGAACACCCTCAAGCAGCTCTTCGACGGCGTCATCACCGTCCCCGAGGACGGCGAGCCCGAGATCCGGCTGGCCTGATCGCCGGGCGTTTTAATCGGCGCGACCGCGTACTCGCGAGTATGCCCCTCACCGACGACGAGGACCTCGACCGACTGTTGGACGCCGACACCGTCGCCGTGATCGGCTGCTCGACGACGCCCGGCAAGGCCGCCCACGACGTGCCGGCGTACCTCCAGCGGAACGGGTATCGGGTGATCCCGGTGAACCCGTTCGCCGACGAGATTCTCGGTGAACCCGCGGTCGATCGGCTCGCCGACGTGGACGCCGATGTCGACCTAGTGAACGTCTTCCGCCCGAGCGAGGAGGTGCCGGAGATACTCGACGCCGTCCGCGAGCGACACGGAGCGCGTGGCGACGCGGCGGCGGCCTGGCTCCAACTCGGGATCAGTCACGACGAGGCGGCCGAGAGCGCGGAGGCAGACGGCGTCGAGGTGGTACAGGATCGCTGTATGAAAGTCGAACACGGGCGGCTTCGCGGGTAGCCGAGAGACGAGACGCCGCCCGCGGGGACGCCTTACCCCTCCCACTCCTCGAACGAGCGGTAGACGCCCTTCGAGAGGTAGCGCTCGGAGGAGTCGCAGAATATCGTGGCTACCGTATCGTGGGGCGCGTCGATCGCGCCGTCGCGAATATCGCGGGCGACCCGCTTCGCCGCGATCGCGTTCGCGGCCGCGGAGGAGGCGACGAGCTGTCCCTCCTCGGCCGCGAGCCGGCCCATCTCTTCGTGGACCTCTCGGTCGGGGACGGCGAGGATGTCGTCGACTAGCTCCGGGTCGAAGAGGTCGTTGCGGTCTATGTCGTGGGTGCCGATCCCCTCCGTCTTGTACTCCGCGTGTTCGACCTCCTCGCCGAGGAACTCCCGGTAGGCGGAGCCGGCGGGTTCGACCGCGACGACGTGGGTGTCGGGATCGCGCTCGCGGAAGTACCGGGCCATCCCCATCAGCGTCCCGCCGGTGCCGCAGCCGGCGACGACCGCGCCGACCTCCCCGTCCAGCGCCTCGTCGATCTCCGGGGCGGTCGTCTCGTAGTGGGCCTCGGCGTTGAGCGGGTTCGAGAACTGCTGTGGAACGACGGCGTCGTCCAGTTCGTCGGCGATCTCGTGGGCCCGGTCGATGGCGAATCCCATCCCGTCTTCGCTGGGGGTGTTGACCACCTCCGCGCCGAGCGCGCGCATCAGTTGCTGTTTCTCCACCGAGAACCGCTCCGGGACGACGAAGACCGCGTTCAGCCCCAACTGCTCGGCGGCGACGGCGATCCCGATCCCGGTGTTGCCGGCGGTCGGCTCGACGACGGTCCCGCCCGCCCCCACGTCGCCGCGTTCGAGCATGCGTTCGAGCATGTACTTCCCGATGCGGTCTTTGACGCTCGCACCGGGGTTGAACGACTCAAGCTTCGCGTACACCGGCACCGCGTCCGGTGAGTCGTGTACCCGGACGAGCGGCGTCTCCCCTATCGTCTCCAGAACCGACGACAGGGGCTCCTGGTGGCTCGTCATGCCGCCGGAAACGGTTCCGCCTCTCTTGTGTGTTTCCATGCCCCGTCGCGGGCGCGAGAGCGTACCGGGGATCGAACAAACTTATGGCCCTCGTCCGGTTCCGGAGAGGTATGAGCGAGACCGACGGGCAGGCGGACGTGACGGTCGTCCTTCCGGACGGATCAGAGTTAGCCGTTCCGGCGGGCGCGACGGTCGAGGACGTTGCCTTCGAGATCGGCCCCGGACTCGGTCGCGACACGGTCGCGGGGAAGATAGACGGCGAACTCGTGGAGAAACACGCGTCGGTCCACGACGGCGCGCGGATCGAGATCGTCACCGACCAGTCCGACGAGTACCTCACCGTGTTGCGCCACTCGGCCGCCCACGTGTTCGCGCAGGCCCTCCAGCGGCTCCACCCCGGCGCGACGCTGACCATCGGCCCGCCGACCGACGAGGGGTTCTACTACGACGTGACCGACGTCGACCTCGACGAGGACGACCTCGACGCGATCGAAGACGAGATGGACGCCATCATCGAGGCGGACTACGACATCGAGCGCGAGGTCCGGTCCCGCGAGGACGCGAAGGCGATCTACGCCGACAACGAGTACAAACAGCAGATCCTCAGCGAGGAGGCCGACGACGAGGAGGTCACCTTCTACGTCCAAGACGGCTGGCAGGACCTCTGTCAGGGCCCGCACGTCGAATCGACCGGCGATATCGGCGCGGCGACGCTCCTGGAGGTCTCTGCGGCCTACTGGCGCGGCGACGAGGAGAACGACACGCTCACGCGAGTGTACGGGACGGCGTTCGCCTCCGAGTCCGACCTGGAAGAACATCTCGAACTCCGCGAGGAGGCCTTAGAGCGCGACCACCGGAAGATCGGCCAGGAGATGAACCTCTTCTCGATCCCGACGGTGACCGGGCCGGGGCTCCCCTTATACCACCCGCCGGGCAAGACCGTCCTCCGCGAGCTGTCGAACTTCGCGAACGAGCTCAACCGTGCGCAGGGGTACGAGGAGGTCGAGACGCCCCACGTGTTCCGGACGGAGCTGTGGAAGCAGTCCGGCCACTACGAGAACTACAAAGACGACATGTTCCTCCTCGACGTCAACGACGAGGAGTACGGCCTGAAGCCGATGAACTGTCCGGGCCACGCGACCATCTTCGACCAGCAGTCGTGGTCGTACCGCGACCTGCCGCAGCGCTACTTCGAGAACGGGAAGGTGTACCGGAAAGAGCAGCGCGGCGAGCTCTCCGGACTCTCGCGCGTCTGGTCGTTCACCATCGACGACGGCCACCTGTTCGTCCGTCCGGACCAGATCCGCCAGGAGATCGAGGCCGTCATCGAGATGATCTTCGAGGTCGTCGAGACGCTGGACTTAGAGGTCGAAGTCGCCTTAGCGACCCGCCCCGACAAGTCCGTCGGCGGCGACGAGATCTGGGAGTCCGCGGAAGAACAGCTCCGAGACGTGCTCGAATCCGGTGGCTACGACTACGACGTCGAGCCGGGCGACGGCGCCTTCTACGGCCCGAAGATCGACTTCGGCTTCGAGGACGCGCTGGGCCGCGTCTGGGACGGCCCGACCGTCCAGCTCGACTTCAACATGCCCGAGCGGTTCGATCTCACCTACACGGGCGAGGACAACGAGGACCACCAGCCGGTGATGATCCACCGCGCGCTGTACGGCAGTTACGAGCGCTTCTTCATGGTCCTCATCGAGCACTTCGACGGCGACTTCCCGCTCTGGCTCGCGCCCGAGCAGGTCCGCATTCTCCCCGTTTCCGACGAGACGCTCGGCTACGCGCACCGCGTGAAAAACGAGTTGGAGTCCGCCGGCTTCCGCGTCGAGGTCGAGGACCGCGACTGGACCGTCGGCCGCAAGATCCGCGCCGGCCACGACGACCGGCTCCCGTACATGGTCGTCGTCGGCGAGGACGAGCAGGAGGCCGGCACCGTGTCGGTCCGCGACCGCTTCGAGAACCAGCGCGGGGACGTCGACCTCGACGCCTTCCGCGACCACCTCGTCGACGAGCGCGGCGAGAAGCGAACGACTCCCGACTTCATCGACGCCGAGTAAGTCGCGACCGCCCGAGCGACACCGCGGCGCTCCCCCGCGTTGCGCCGGATCGTGCCCGCGTCGTGCGCTTCGCACGTGCGCCCCCGCGTTTCGTCGCGTTTTTGCCACTCCTCCGGATACCTCTCGCCATGCCGGACACAGCCGCGGTGACCGAACGAGACAGCGACGCACCGGACGTAGGCGAGTTGACGCCACCCGACCGGACACTGATGGGGCCGGGGCCGAGCGACGTTCACCCGCGCGTGCTCAACGCGATGAGCACGCCCCTCGTCGGCCACCTCGACCCGTCCTTCGTCGAGATCATGAACGAAGTCCAGGAGCTGTTGCGGTACACGTTCCGGACGGACAACCAGTGGACCATCCCCGTGTCCGGAACCGGCTCCGCGTCGATGGAGGCGGCCGTCGGCAACCTCGTCGAGCCCGGCGAGACGATGCTGGTCCCGACGAACGGCTACTTCGGCGGGCGCATGCAGTCGATGGCGGAACGCGCCGGCGGCGAGGTCGTCACCGTCGACGCCCCGTGGGGCGAGCCCCTCGACCCGGTCGACGTGCAACGGGCCTTCGACGAACACCAGCCGGACGTGTTCGGCTTCGTCCACGCGGAGACCTCGACGGGCGTCCTCCAGCCGAACGTCTCTGAGCTGACCGACATCGCGCACGACCACGACGCGTACGTGATCGCCGACTGCGTCACCTCGCTCGGCGGCGTCGAGATGCGGGTCGACGAGTGGGGCGTCGACGCGGCCTACTCCGGGCCACAGAAGTGTCTTTCCTGCCCGCCCGGCGCCAGTCCGCTCACGCTCAACGACCGCGCGATGGACAAGGTGCTCGACCGCGAGGAGCAGCCCCGGTCGTGGTACCTCGACCTCTCGCTGCTCGAGGGGTACTGGGGCGACGACCGCTCGTACCACCACACCGCGCCGATCACGAACGTGTACGCGCTCCGTGAGGCGCTCCGGCTCGTGGCCGAAGAGGGGATCGAGGAGCGGTGGGCGCGTCACCGCGCGGTCGCCGGCGAGTTGAAGTCCGGGCTTCAGGAGCTGGGCCTCGCAATGAACGCGCCGGACGAGTACTGGCTGCCGAGCCTGAACGCGGTTCGCGTGCCCGACGGCGTCGACGACGGCGCCGTCATCCAGCACCTGCTCGACGAGTACGACCTCGAAATCGCCTCCGGCCTCGGCGATCTGGCGGGCGACATCTGGCGGATCGGCTGTATGGGCCACTCCGCTCGCCGGAAGAACGTCGAGTACGTGCTGGCGGCCTTAGAAGACGCCTTGGCCGAACAGGGGTTCTGAGACGCGAGCGCGCCCTCCGGCCCAGGACCGAGGGCAGACACCGTGCGCCCGCGTGACGAGCGCACGAGCGATTTTTGACGGAGACCCGAGTTGGTCGAGACATGACCGACGCGTTCGGGCGCGCAATCTTCGACCACCACCGGGGTGAGCGGGACGCGCCGCTCTTACACCGGGACGGCGACGAGACCGTCGAACACCCCATCGAGGCGTTCTACTTCACCGAGTTCGACCCGGAGGCGGACGCGACCCACGAGTGGCTCGCCTCGTGGCTTCACGGGCCGCTCGTCGACCTCGGCGCCGGCACGGGTCGCCACGCGCTGTACTTCCAAGAGCGGTTCGAGACGGTCGCGCTCGAACCGAGCCCCGCGCTCGTCGAGACGATGCGCGACCGCGGCGTCGAGGACGCCCGCGAGGGGGACATGTTCGCGCTCCGCGAGCAGTTCTCGCGCGACCGGTTCGGCTCCGCGCTCGCGAACGGGACCCAACTCGGCCTCGCGGGGTCGATGCGGGGCCTCTCCGCGTTCCTCGGCGATCTCGGGTACGTGACGACGCCCGATGCGACCGCGGTCGTCGACTGCTACGACCCGACCCATCCCGCGACGGCCGACCTCGTGGGCTACCGGGCGGACCCGACGCCGGGGCTCGCACACCGGGTCATGTTCTTCGAGTACGAGGGCGAGACGAACCCGATCCTCCAACTCCGGCTCTTCAGCCCGGACCGGCTCCGCGAGGCCGCCGTCGGGACCGGCTGGGCGGTCGCGGACGTCGTTCGCGGCAGCGAGGGGAACGAGTACCACTACCGCGCCGCGCTCCGGAAGCGGTAGCCGACGACGACGCCCTCAGACGGGTCTCGGTCACCACGTCGTCAGCGCTCCCCGCCCGTGGTCGCGCGCGAGTACCGCGAGGACGCCGGTCGCGATCCGGCCAATGGACTCGGGTACGTCCCGACCGTGAATCCGGGGGAGACAGTGACGCCGAGGACGGTCGTCGCCAGCGGGTCTAAGACGGCCAAACGCGTGATGCCCGCGACGAAGTTGAACCCCTCGGCGAAGGGGAGACGACCCGCCACCAGCGGCTAACCGGATTTATACGTGAAGCGGGACGGTCGAGATCCCGCCAAAGCGGGTCGATACCCGTCTCGCTGTGGCGTCGAAGATGCGTGGGTTGCGTCGTCATCGTTTCGTCGACCATTCCACATCCAACCGCTCGGCGTGCTCGCCGCGATTCTCCCCCCGACCGCGGTAGCGCATCTGATCGACCAGATTTCAACAAACCCAATAATCCGACAACGGATCTCTTCGATGATGCCCTCCACGAACGACACCGAGCGACCACAAGAGGCGCTCGACGTTGCAAAACAATATCTCAGACGTGAACGCCCGCTCAGCGCACTTGTCGTCGCACTCGCAGTATCGCTGTTCTCCGGGACGTACCTTGCGAGTTCACTGCTTCCAGCGGTCGCTGTCGCGGCTATCTTGCTTGTCGCCGCGCGCGCCCCAGTCCTTCAATCGAGCGGGACGATTCGACTCCGAACGGACGACGACCTGGAGACGGTCGTCGCTGAGTTCACCGGCCCGACACCCCCCGTGTTGGCGCTCCAGTGGGGTGTCGCCAGTGAGGTTACCACAGAGGACGATACGGCGATATACCCCGTCTCGTATCTTTTCGGACTCCGATCTGTAGCGGTCGCCGTTGACACGCATACGGATACTACAGCACGCGGGGAGTGTCTGGTTGCATCCGAAGTCACGGTAAACGGTCAGCCTTGGGCAACGTACACTTCGACGATCAGGTCCACGGACGAACGGACGATCATCGAGGTAGAGTATCTCTCGAACCGACGTTTTGGTCTGCGACGCATCCCACAGGAACTACTCGCGAAACGGTACCGCGACGAGGTGCTCACCGCTCAGGGATACACGGTCGTTGAACGCGACGCGCACTTCGGTCTCTGAGGCCGGTACCATTCCCTATCCCGCTGCCTCTCTCGGCCAGCGTGAGCGATCAAAGCCTTTCGGCAGTCGTTCGCTTCGCTCGCGCTGCGACTTCGCTACTTCAAACCGCTTCCGTCGGGTTCCGTCACCGCATCGCTGTCGCTCTGCGGTTCGGAACACGGGCCGGGCGCGATTTGTAACACACGGTCGGACGTGCTCACTGCGTTGCGCGCGACCTCCCTGCGTTCAAATCGTGCCTGCCGGTTCGCGTCGCTCACCGTCTCACTGTACGGGCCGGGCGCGATTTGAACACGCGACCGACGGATTAAGAGTCCGTCGCTCTCCCTAACTGAGCTACCGGCCCTCATCGAAACGTACCCCTGTCGACGTAAAAGGCCTTTTCATTCGACGACGGGGCGACGGCCGCCCGCAGTCGCCGTCTCGCGTACAGAGCGCACTCGTTAAGTGTCGTCCCCCGGAAATCACAGCCAATGAGTGGGGCATCCGGATCGGCGCGAACGCGATACGCGATCCTCGGCTGTGGGAGCGTGGGCCACGCCGTCGCGGAGGACCTGACCGGTCGCGGCAAGGACGTGCTCATCCTCGACCGCGACGAGAGCCGCGTCGAGGCGCTCCGCGACCAAGACCTCAACGCCCGCGTGCAAGACGTCTCCGACCCTGACGTGGTCGACGAACTCGACAACCGCGACATCGTGTTGATCCTCGCGAGCGACGTCGAGGCCAACAAGGCGGCCGTCTCGGCGGTCCGCGACACCGGCGGCGACCACTACGTCGTCGTCCGCGCCTCCGACCCCGTCAGCGAAGACGAACTGCGCGAACGCGGCGCCGACGTGGTGATCAACCCCTCGACGGTGATCGCCGACAGCGCCCTCCAGTCGTTAGAGACCGGCGAACTGGAGTACATGGCGCGCCAGCTCGCGGAGATCATCGAGGGTGCCGACGGGCGGATGGCGATCCTGACCCACGACAACCCGGAGCCGGACTCCATCGCGTCGGCGACCGCGCTACAGGCCATCGCCGACGCGTTCGGCGTCGACGCCGATATCCTCTACACCGGCGACGTGGGCCATCAGGAGAACCGGGCGTTCGTCAACCTCCTCGGTATCGATCTCGTCGCGCGAGAGGACGCCCCCAACCTCGCGGAGTACGGGACGATAGCGGCGGTCGACCTCGCGAAGTCCGCCGAGGACGGCTTCGATTTCGACGTGGACATCGACATCTACCTCGACCACCTCGAAGCCGAGGTCCCCTTCGACGCCCGGTTCGTCGACGTCCGGACGAACGTCTCGTCGACGTCGACGATCCTCACGAAGTACCTCCAGGAGTTCGACCAGTCGCCGACGGAGGCGGTCGCGACCGCCCTCCTCTACGGGATCCGCGCCGAAACGCTGGATTTCAAACGCGACACCACGCCCGCGGACCTGACGGCGGCCGCTTACCTCCACCCGTTCGCGAACCACGACACGCTCGAACAGGTGGAGTCGCCGTCGATGAGCCCGGAGACGCTCGACGTGCTCGCGGAGGCGATCCAGAACCGCGAGGTGCAGGGGAGCCACCTCTTCTCGACGGCCGGCTTCATCCGGGACCGCGAGGCGCTCGCGCAGGCGGCCCAACACCTGCTCAACTTAGAGGGGATCACGACGACGGCCGTGCTCGGCATCGCCGACGACACCATCTACCTCGCGGCGCGCTCGAAGGACATCCGCCTCAACATCGGCAACGTCTTAGACGAGGCCTTCTCCGAGATGGGCGACGCCGCCGGGCACTCGACGCAGGGGTCGCTCTCCATCCCGCTCGGCATCTTCACCGGCATCGAGTCGAGCGGCGACAACCGCGACACCCTCCTCCATCTCACGGAGGAGGCCGTCCGGCGGAAGCTGTTCGACGCGCTCGGCGTCGAGGGCGGCAGCGAGAGCACCAACGGGTCGTAGCTCGGCGACGAGAGCGAGACGGTCATCTGGCCGGCGGAGCGGTTTTTACGTTTCAACCCGTAACGCTGGCACCGCCGACGCCGACCATGTACGTCCCCGACGACCCCCCGGAGAACTGTCCCGCCTGCGGCGCCCCGTACGCGTCGGTCTCGCGGCACGCCGGCGGGTTCATGGTCAACCTGATCGACAACGAACGGTACCGACGGGTGTGTTTTCACCCGGTCGGCACGAGCGCCGGCGCGGCCTTCGACTGCTTTCATCACACGCACCGCCAAGCCGGCGGCTCGGTGGACGAGTAGTCCGCTTCGAACGCGGCGAAAAGGGGGCGACAGCCGCGAGTGACGCCCACGGAACGCCGCCATCTGGTCGGCCGCGACGCTCGTGGGTTTAAAAGTCGTCGCCGGCCGTAATCGAGGTGTACGAGCCGATCAGCGCGCCGGACAGGTCCACGTCCTCCAGCGTGGCTCCCTCGTCGACGACGGAGTTGCGAACGGTCGAGTCGGTGATCGTCGCGTCGGGGAAGACGACCGCGCGTTCGAGCGTCGAGTCGGTGATCGTCGCGCCCGACATCACGTGGACCACGTCGCCGAGGTCGCTGTTCTCGACGGTGGCGTCGTCGGCGACGAGCGTGCCGCCCTCAAGCGCGTACTCGACCGCGTCGAGGTAGCTGTCGGCGGTCCCGATGTCGAACCACGCGCCGTCGAAGGTGTACGCGTGGACGCCGCCGCGCTGTTGGAGCCACTGTAGGAACCAGCCCGGCTCGTCCGGGTTGTTGCCGTCTTCGAGGTAGGTCCCGAGGTCGGGCAGCGTCTCCGCCGGGAACGCGTAACACGCGATAGAGACGAGCGTGCTCTTCGGGTCGTCGGGCTTCTCTTGGAAGTTCACGACCTCGTCGCCGTCGAGTTCGACGAGCCCGTACGACTTGGCGCGCTCGCGGTCCTCGACGTCGTAGGCGGCCAGCGTCGGGGTCCCCTTCGATTCGAAGAAGTCGGCGAACTCGCCCAGATCGAAGCTGATCATGTTGTCGCCGGCCACGACGATCAGGTCGTCGTCGACCCCTTCGCGGTCGACGAGCTGTGCCAGCGCCCCGACGACGCCGAACTTCTCGTCCTCCTCGACGGTCTCTTCGACCGAGAGGGTGGGCTTTTCGAACGGGCTGTCGGCGAGGTACTCGTCGAACGTGTCGGCGAAGCGCTCGTTCGTCGAGACGAACACCTCGTCGACGCGGTCGTCGGCCTCCAGATCCTCGAATATCTCGTCGATGACGGTGTTTTCGCCGACCGGGAGGAACATCTTCGGCCGGGTTTCGGTGATCGGCCAGAGCCTGGTCGCGTAGCCACCCGCGAGTACAACGGCTTTCATATCACCTCCGTCTCACCCCGGTGGCATACTTCTTGCGCTCTTGTCAACGCCGATAAACGGTCTGTGGGTTTCCCAAGCCCGACCCCGACCGCGAGAGGGGCGCGCTACTCGCTCAGTCGGTCGGTGTCTATCGAGACGCCCGGCGGGGTGACGACGAGGAACCCGCGGAAGTGCATCAACTCGCCGCCCATGTCTTTCACGTCGCGCGCGAAGCCCGCGGCGAGTTCGTTGAGGTCGCCGTCGATGGACAACACGAGGGTGTTGCCGTAGTCGACGCTGCGAACCCACTCGTCTGGGTCGGTCGTTCCGTCGAGGACGCCGAGGACGACGTCGCCAGCGGCCGCGAACGCCTCGTCCATCTGCTCTTCGGCGTCGCGCAAGTCGAGGTCCCAGTCGCTCATACCTCAGGGTCGCGAGGCGGCGGCAAAAGCGTTCGGACGCGGGCTGCCGTCCCCGTCGCGGTGTCGTTAAGTGCGCACCGGCCCCAGTCGGTGTATGAACCACACGCGGCGGGCACTCCTCGCGGGTGCGGCGTCGGTCGGCGTCGTCGGCGCGGCAGGCTGTCTCGGCGGCGGGAGCGCCGGAAGCGGCGGAAACGAACTCGACACGGGGTCGTACGACTGTTCCCTCTCCGAGCCGTCGAGCCCGGACCTTGAATTCCGGCCGACGCTCGGCGACGCGAACGCCGACGTCGTCGTCAAGGCGTTCGAGGACTTCACCTGCGGCCACTGTGCCACGTATAAACTGGACCACTTTCCGACGATCCGCGACGAGTACGTCGCCACCGGTCAGATCCGATACGAACACTGGGACTTCCCGATTCCCGTCAACGAGGCGTGGGCGGTCCCCGTCGCCAGCGCGGCCCGCGGCGTCGGGGCCCGTCAGGGCTCCGCGGCGTTCTTCGAGTTCGCCTCGGCGGCCTACGAGTCACAGGGGAACTACAGCGGGGCGGCGATCGGCGACGCCGCCGAAGCGGCCGGCGCGGACCCCTGTCTCGCCATCGCCGACGCCCAGTTTGCGGCCTACGAGGAGGCGTCGATGGACGATCGAAGCGAAGGCGAGGCGATGGGCGTCTCCGGGACGCCGGCGATCTTCGTGAACGGCGAGGCGGTCGCCGACTACAGAGCCGAGACGATCGCGGCGGCGATCGACGACGCTTTATAAATGATTGACCACGAATTATAAATAACCGGCGGCGGCTCGCTCGCGGTCCC
>Ga0209917_1000006_pt1 | contig 106974 bp, 121 predicted proteins | sample SalPon2_C_H2O_MG_FD_185710 | JGI IMG/M metagenome (GOLD analysis project Ga0209917, IMG submission 185710) | Salt pond water microbial communities from South San Francisco under conditions of wetland restoration - Salt Pond MetaG R2_C_H2O_MG... | ecosystem: Environmental > Aquatic > Non-marine... | reverse complement strand
GACGAACACGATATCGACGTGGAGCAGGTCGCGGCGACGGCAGCGATCGAAGAGGCCGAAGGCGACAGCGAGAGCGAGACGACGAGCGGAGAGTCGACGGACGACACGACGAACAGCGAGTAGAGGAGACAGCGGTACTTTTCGGCGTCGCGCCCCAACTGCGGGTATGCGACCCAGAACGCTCGCGCTTGGCGCAGCCGGCGCTGTCGGCGGACTCCTGCTCGGGAACCGAACGCTGCGTGCCGACGAGTTCGAACCACCGCTAGGCCAAGAACAGACCACGTTCCGCTGGCGCGGCTTCGACATCGCCTACACCGAACTCGGCGACCCGGAGAATCGTGACCTCGTCCTGTTGCACGGGCTGAACGCCGCCGGCTCCTCTCACGAGTTCGTCCACGTCGCCGAGACGCTCGCCGAGGAGTACCACGTCATCGCACCCGACCTCCCGGGGTTCGGTGGCTCCGAGCGCCCACCGCTCCTCTACTCGGGGTCGCTGTACACCGCCTTCGTCACGGACTTCCTGCGGGAACAGAGCGACGAGCCGGTCGTGGTCGGCTCCTCGCTCACGGCCGCGTACGCGACCCGCGCCGCGAGTGAGGTTTCGGTCGCGGAGCTGGTGCTCGTCTGTCCGACTCCGACGACGATACCCGGCGAACACCCGTTCGTGCGGTCGCTGTTTCGCTCACCCGTCCTGGGCGAGGGGCTGTACAATCTGCTCACCTCGAAGCCGTCCATCCGGTGGTTTCTCGCGGACCACGGCTTTTCGGACGCCGACGCCGTCACCGACGAGTGGGTCGAGTACGACTGGCAGACGGCCCACCAGCCGAACGCGCGGTTCGCACCGGCGTCGTTTATCGCTGGTTTCCTCGACATCGACGCCGACCTCGGCGTCGAACTGGAGACAGTCGGCGTGCCCGTCACCATCATCTGGGGAAGCGAGGCGGAGATGCCCGAACCGGAGGTCGGGCGGGCGATGGCTGACACTGCCGGGGCGTCGTTCACGAGTATCGACGGGACGGACCTCCTCCCGCACGCAGAACAGCCGACCGCGTTTCTCGACGCGTTCGCGTCGCGTTAGAAGTCGCGCCGCATCGCGATCTCGAACCACGGACACAGTCGGAGCTGACGGTACCAGCGCGGATGCTCGTGGAGCCGCTCGTACGGGACCCACATCGTGCCGGCAATCTCTTCGGGGTCGGGGTCGAGGGTCCGGTCGTCGAGCGTACACTTGAGGACCGCACACACCTCCCACTCGAGCCCCTCTTCGAGGTAGTAACGCTTGTACTCGAACCTGTCCGTCACGCGGAGGTCGTCGTACTGGTCGGGGGTGACCCCGAGTTCCTCTTCGAGCCGCTGTCGGGTGGCTTCCTTCTGCGTCTGGCCCTGGACCGGGTGGGAGGCGACGGTGCCGTCCCAGTGGGTGTCCCAGAGCCGCTTACCCGGCGCGCGCTGGCCGAGCAGGACGTGGCCGTCGCCGTCGAAGACGAGACAGGTGAACGCGCGGTGGCGAATCCCGTCGCCGGTGTGGGCATCAAGTCGGTTGACGAGTCGCTCCTCGTTGTCGTCGGCGTCGACCGCGATGACGTCCTGGCCGGCGTTCTCGTGGGCGGCGTCTTCGTTGACCGCGCCGGTCGGGTCGGAGTCCGTACTCATACGCGTGGGGACGGCAACAGCGGTTAATTACCCTTCGACTGCCCACGGCGTTCAGACGGACTCGACGCGACCGAACAGCCACGCGCCGACGGCGACCATCACGGCGGCCGACACACCGAGTGCGAGTACATCAAGGGCGAGCGGATACGTCGAGGCTCCGACGAGTGCACCACGGAGCGCGTCGACGCCGTAGGTGAGGGGGTTCACGCGGCCGAGATACTGCGCCACGGCGGGCAGTTCGCTCAGCGGGAACAGCGCCCCCGAGAGGAAGAAAATCGGGAAGACGATGAACTGGATGAGCAGTCCGAATCCCTGCGTGTCGGAAAACTGCGAGGCGAGCGCGACGCCGAAGCCGACGAACGTCACTGCGAGCAACAGCAGGACGACGGCGACGACGGGCAATAACAGCGGGTTCGCCACCCGGAAGCCGAGCGGAATCGCGATGAGGAAGACGAGCGACCCCTGAATCAGCGCCGTCGTCGCGCCGCCGGCGATCCAGCCGAGGACGATGGAGGTACGGCTCACCGGCGCGACCAGAATCTCCTTCAGGAAGCCCGTGTCCTGTGCGCCGAGGATGGCGAGTCCGGCAAAGGAGGCACCAAACAGCATGGTGAATCCGACGATGCCGGGGACGAGATACTGGATATACTCGACGCCCGCCGGAATCCCCGGGAGGGCCGCGTCGCTGAACCCCGTCCCGAGGAAGACCAGAAACATCAGCGGGAAGACGAGTGTCCCGGCTACCTGCGAGGGCGTTCGGACGAACCGCTTCACGTCGCGCAGCCATAGCGCGTACACGGCCTGTGGGTCGAGGAGACTCACTGTTTTCCCTCTGCTGCGGCCTCGGCAATCGTGTTCCCGGTCAATGCGAGGAAGACGGTTTCCAGGCTCGGCCGGTGGACCTCGACCGCCGTGATGGTGACCCCGGTCTCGTCTGCCAACCGCACCACGTCCGGGACGCGCGTCCGGTCGCCCGCGAGCGCGACCTGTACGCCCGCGTCCGTGGCGGTGACGGATTCGACCCACGGCGTGTCCTCGAGTCGGGCTGTGAGTGTCACCACGTCGCCCTCCAGCCCGAGTTCGAGCATGTCACCTCCCTGCTGAGCCTTCAGCGTCGTCGGGGTGTCGAGTGCGATGACGTTTCCGTCGTCGACGATGGCGACCCGGTCACAGAGGTGGTCGGCCTCCTCCATGTAGTGGGTCGTCAAGACAACGGTGACGCCGCGCTCGTCGTTCATGCGCTCGATGTAGCGCCACGTCGCGCGTCTGGTCTGTGCATCGAGCCCGAGCGTCGGTTCGTCTAAGAACAGCACCTCCGGCTCGTGAATCAGCCCGCGGGCGATTTCGAGGCGGCGTTTCATCCCGCCTGAGTACTCCCCGACGGGGTCGTCAGCCACGTCGGCGAGTTCGACGAGATCGAGCAGGTCACCGATGCGCTCGCGGCGCTCTTCCCGGGAAAGCCCGTACATCCGGGCGTGAAATGCCAGATTCTCCGCCGCGGTTAGCTCCTCGTCCAACGCCGGCTCCTGGAACACGACGCCGATGCTGTCACGGACCGCATCGCGCTCGCTTCGAATGTCGTAGCCGTTCACGGTTGCCTCCCCGTCGGTCGGCGTCGAAAGGGTGCACAACATGCCGATGAGCGTCGACTTGCCGGCACCGTTCGGTCCCAGCATGCCGAACACCTCCCCCGATTCCACGGTGACGGAGAGGTCGTCGACGGCCACGGTCTCGCCGTAGCGCTTACTCAACCCCGTCGTCCGTATCGCATTCATGACTGACTGAACGTTCAGTACCCGATTAACGGTGTCGGTCAGCCGAGCCGTTCGTTGAGGATGAGCCGCGTCTTCGTCGAGACCACGTCGTCGAGTTCCCGCGCCTTGGTGATGAGTTGGTTCAAGGCGCTGGTGTCGGTCGCGTCGACGACGAGGACGATATCCTCCTCGCCTGACACCTGCCAGACGTAATCGACGGCGTCCCAGTCGGCCATCGACTCCGAGACGGCGCGGGTGTCCACGTCGACGGCGACCCCGACCTCGACCATCGCCTTCACGTTGCCAGTTCGGGTGGCGACGGTGAATCGCTCGATAGCGCCCTCTTCCAGCATACGCTCGACGCGGTTGCGGACCGTCCCCTCGGAGGTGCCGACCCGCTCTGCAATCTCGGTGTAGGGCGTGCGTGCGTCTCGCCGCAGGATGTTCAGTATCGACCGGTCGAGGTCGTCCATTGAGGTGTGAGAGTTCGACCGGCAACACTTGATGGTTGCGAATTTCGTAGCTTCGCTTCGAACCGAACGATTAACAACGGTGCGAGAGTACGAGTCTCGTAATGGAAACGGCATACGTCGCACTGGAGAGCGGCCGTGTGGTGGAAGCCCGCAGCCGCGCACCGGGGACCACCCGCGGAGAGCTCGTCTTCACGACCGCCTACACCGGCTACGAGGAGTCGCTGACCGACCCCTCCTACGAGGAGCAGGTGCTCACCTTCTCGTACCCGCTCATCGGGAACTACGGCGTCCGCGAGGAGCGGTTCGAGTCCGACCGCGTCCACCCGCGTGCGGTCGTCGCGCGCGAACTCACCGACGACGTGGCCGAGTGGCTCACCGAGGAGGACGTGCCAGCAATCGACCACCTCGACACCCGCGACCTCGTCACCGGAATCCGCGAGGAGGGGGCGATGAAGTGTGGTATCGCCGCCGGACCTGACGCCACCGAGGCGGCCGCCCGCGAGGAGCTGTCGGCGTGCAAGGGGATGAGCGAACACACCGACATCGGCCAACAGGTCTCCGTCGCAAAGCGACACACGCACAATCCGAACGGAGACGGCCCTCACGTCGCGCTGGTCGACTGTGGCGCGAAAGGCTCCATCACGTCCTCGCTCGTGGAGCGTGACGCCGTCGTCGACGTGCTCCCGTACGACGCGACCGCCGCCGACGTGGAGCATCTCGACCCCGACATCCTGTTCATCTCGAACGGGCCGGGCGACCCGGAGAACTTCACCGCCGCCCACGCGCTCGTCGAGGAGTTCGTCGGCGAGGTGCCACTCGCGGGCATCTGTCTCGGCCAGCAGGTCATCGCGGGCGCGCTCGACGGCGAGACCGAGAAGATGGACTTCGGTCACCGCGGCGTCAATCAGCCGGTGCGTGACCTCCGGTCCGGACGCGTCGTCATGACGACCCAGAATCACGGCTACACCGTCTCCGAACCCGGCCAGCTCGAAGTGACGCAGGTGAACGTCAACGACGACACCCCCGAGGGGCTGGAGAGTGACGAGCTCGACGTGCTCACCCGCCAGTACCACCCCGAGGCGAATCCCGGTCCGAACGACTCGCTGGACTTCTTCGACGACGTGCTCGCGCTCGCCAAGGACGCCGAGCTGGCGGCGTAATCACTGTCGTCGGTCAGCACACGGAACGCGACGCAGGAAATCGCTTCTCAGGGGGCCGTTACTGAATCGAAAGCGTGCCCGTCGCCGACTGCTCGTCGTTGAGCGTCAGGTCGACCTCGTACTCGCCCGCCTCGTCGGGATTGTCGACGGCGGGGTACTCGACGACGACGACGTCTCCCTGCTGGAGTTCGTACCCGGTGTCGAGACCGATGTTGAACGAGTACGCGTTGTTGTTTGCACCGCTCACGTTCGATTCGTCGAACGACTCGTTGACGGTCCCATCGCCCGTCGTGTCGACGCCGAGCGACAGCTCCTCGTGTTGTGCCGACTGAAGCGTAAAGTGCTCGCGCGGATACTCGGCCGCGATCGAGGTCCACTCGGAGCCGGCGACGCTCTCACCGACGGTCATCCGTAGGGACTGACGGGAAGTCACACCGGCAGAGGGGTCCTCCGCGGCGACCGTCTCGTTTCCGCCGCCGCCGGGGCTCTCGCTGGTTCCGGAGCAACCCGCCACCGCTGCGGTCGCTGCCGCGGTCGCCGTAATGACGATTTCCGTCAATTCATACGCCACCGTTTCATAACGGGCGACACAAAAGGTCGGTGGGGGAGACATCGAGTGCGTCGCGACCGGCCGGCAGAGTCGCGGTCACTCCGTCTTGGAGAGCGAGACGACGTTCTCGCGTCCGATGCGAAGCTTCTCGACCCGCCCGTCGTCGGCCAGCTGCGAGACCACGCGAGAGGTCTTCGAGGCCGACCACTCGAACGCCTCCGCGATGTCTCCCTGTTTCAGCCGGCCGCCGTTGTCCGCGAGCAGTTGCTCGACCCGCTCACCGTCCGTGAGGGTCGGGTCCGACGCTGCCGTCGTCGTTTCCGCCCCGTTCGGTACTGGACCGGAACCGGGACCAGCGTCCGGCCGATCGGTCCCCGGCGGCTCGGCCCCAGTACTCCCGTCCCGACCGCGGTACAGATACACGCCGAGCGCTGCGGCGACGAGAGCGAGCAGACCGCCCAGCGCTGCGAGCGGTAGCCCGCCACCGCCGTCCGCCGTCCCCGTCGTCGTTTCCGCTGGGGCCGGTTCGAGCCGGAGCGCCGGGCGACCGTCACTGAAATCGCGCTGGCCACGCCACCGAACCGTGTCGCCGTCGCGGCTGTCGGGGGTCGGCTCGACCTCCGCGAGCGTGTACTCCGGCGGCGTCGTAACGACGAGCGTGTCGTTCTCGGCGATGAAGAAGCCCCCCGCGAACACGTCACCGACGGCGAGGACGTCCCGGTCGGCGGCTGCAAACTGCGTCCACGTGAACGAGTAGGTGACGACTCCCCACCGACGGGGGAGTTGGCGGATGTCCGTCGCGGCCGTGACGTTCCGTGCGCGCATCTCCCGGTCGGTCGCGGTCGCGCTCGACGCGACGACACCCTCGATGCGGGTTCGGAACGGCGAGACGTACTCGGAGGTGTTGGCTCTGAACCGCGACTGGAACTCCTCGTACGCGCGCAGCTCCTCTTCGGTTTCGAGCCGCGTTCGAACAGTGACCGTCCACTCGGCGTCGCCGTCCGGCTGGACCGCGATGCGCGTGACGGTGTTGTCGGCATCGGGCGTCTGCTGGACGCCCCCGACGACGATGGTGCTGGCCACGAGCAGCAGCGTTGCCACGACGACCAGCCGTCTCATAGCCGAGCTACTAACGTCCGAGATAAATATCTTGAGACGTGTGCAAGCAATTGAAATTCAGTTGATATATTTGGGAAATCAACACCGGGCGACGGGGTACAACCGTCTGCAAACGTCTGCAAACGTTCGAAATCGACCGCAAACTACCGCCAGCGTCGACCCGGTTGATATGGGTAGCGCTACTTGGGGGAGATATGGTTCGCAAACTGACCGCGACACTGTTCGCGATGCTCATGCTCACCGCAGGGGCCGCGGGCGGTGTGGGGGCAGTGACCCCGTCGGACGCATCGACCACAGACCAACTGACCGAGCTGCAACAGGACGACAACAGCAGCGTCAACGTCACGACCGGCCAGCAGCTCTCGACCGTGCTGGCGGTGACGAGCGACGACGTACAGAGCGAGGTCGAAGAGACCGAATTCGAGGTGGAGTACGACAACGCGAGCGAGGAGGCGCGTGCACGAGCGCTCGCTAACCGAGCAGCCGCGCTCGAAGAGCGGACAAACCGCATCACCGACGCCTACGAGACAGCCACCGAGGCCTACGAGGACGGCGAGTTGACGAAATCCGAGTACGCACAGCGCATCGCGACGCTGAACTCTCGAGCGTCGAACCTGCTCGCCTCCTACGACGCACTGTCGGAGCGCTCGAACGCGTTCTCGGCGCTTGAACTCCGCGCGGCGGGGTTCAACGAGTCGGCGCTCGACGGCGCGGTCGATAGCCTCGACAGCGTCAGCGGCACGGGCGCGTCGGCGCTGCTCCAGCAGTTCACCGGCGAGCGCGAGGGCGAAGTCGAAATCGAGTCGGCGAACGGACTCACCATTGAGGTGGAAAGCGAGGACGGCGAACAGTCGCGTGAGCTCAATCGTCCGGGCGACGAGTCCGCGAACCTGACCGTCAACCAGAGCACAGCACTCGATACCGCACGCGACGCGCTCCCGACGGTCGAGAAGCAGTGGCGGCTCGTGAACAGCCGGATCGACAGCGAGGACGGCAACTACGAGTTCCGCTTCCACGTGAACACGAACACGACCGTCGGACAGGCCAGCGCGACCGTCGACGGCTCCGCGGGCACGGTCGTGGAACTGGAATCGACCACGCGACAGAAGGGTCCGGCCAACGCGGACGAGGCGAGCGAGAACAACCCCGGACGCGGCCCGCCGGAGGAAGCCGGCGAACGCGGTGACGACGAAGACGACACCGAACAAGAAGACGAAGAGCGTGAACTCGCACTCGTCGTCGCCGAGGGCGACATCGCACCGAACAGCACCATCACCGTCCGCGCGCTCGCAGACGGCGAGGCGGCGTCGAACGTGACGGTGACGCTCAACGGTGAGCCGGTCGGCACGACCGGTGCGGACGGCACCGTGTCGGTGACGCTGCCCGAGAGCGGCGAGGTCGAACTCGAAGCCGGCGAGGGTGAACTCGAGTTCGAACTCGGCGAGGACGACGACGAGGTGTACCGGAACCTGACTGCGGACGCGACGCTCGAGGGTGACACGGTCACCGCGACGGTCCAGTACGAAGGGAGCGGTGTGGCCGGCGCGTCCGTCTACGCGAACGACGAGCAGGTCGGCACGACCGACGCGAACGGGACCGTCTCGTTCGCCGTTCCGAACGGTACGGAGTCGTTCGAAGTGGAAATCGTGAAAGGCGAGTTCGAGGCGGAGTTCGAGTACGAACTCACCGACGGGACGCTCTCGATGACGGAGAGTCCACACGCCGGTGACAACGGTGACCGTGGCCGTAGCGACGAGGCCCCCGGTCACAGCGACGACGACGCAGACGACGAGGGTGACGAGGACGACCGCGGTGAAGGCGACGATAATCGAAGCGAGCGCGCGCCGGAGCGCGATGACGACGACGGTGAGCGCGGCCCGCCGGACCACGCGAACGCCGGCGATGAAGACGAAGCGGACGACGAAGCCGAGACCGAGGAAGATGACGACGAAGACGACGATGACGATGACAAGGCGGACGAAGACGACGACGAAGTGGACGACGAGGAGACGGACACGGCGAGCCAGACGGAACAGTGAACCGTGACACCACAGTCGGAACGGCACTACGGCGAGCCGGTATCGCCGCGCTGGTCATCGCAGTCGTCGCGAGCGGAGCCGGTACCGCGACAGCGGCTGATTCACACCCCGGTGAGGCGTTCGTCGTCGACCTCGCGGCCGACGGCGACGCCGAGGTGACCCTCCGGCTGACGTTCGACCTGACGACCGACAGCGAGCGCGAGGCGTTCGAGACGCTGCGGGCAAACCAGACGAACGTAAACGAGATGCGTGACTCGTTCGCGAGCCGGCTCGACGGCGTCGCGTCGTCGGCCGCAGCGGAGACGGGTCGACAGATAGAGATAACGGACCCGACCGCGACCGTGCGGACGGAGTCGGACACCGGCGTGGTCGAGCTTTCCGCCACGTGGACGAATCTCGCAGCGGTCGACGGCGAGCAGTTGACGCTCGCAGAGCCGTTCGCCAGCGACTACAGTCCCGACCGACAGTTCGTCGTCACGGCACCCGACGGCTACCGGCTGTCGGCGATGCCGACCCCTGACGCTGACGTGGCCGGTACCCTCCGCTGGAGTGCGAACACGTCACTCGACGGACTCGAGGTCACGGCGAGTCCGAGCGGTCCGGATGGAACGACCGCCGCCGGACAGCCCGGCTTCACCGCCGTCGGTGCGGTGGCCGGACTCCTCGGCGCCGGACTGCTCGCGCGGCGAGCGAACTGAGACTCAGCCCCAGGCTACGGTCACAACGTCCCCCAATCGCGACGCTCTGTCGGACGCTCCGACAGGGCGAGCACGTCGAGCGGTTCGTCTTTCGTCTCGATGGCTTCCATCGCGGCGCGGGTGCTCGGCACCGTGGAGAAGTACGTAATCTCTTCTTCGACCGCAGTTTCGAGCAGGTCGCGGTCGCGCGAGCAGATCAAATCGAGTTCGCCGCGCTGGACCGCACTCGCGAGGTCGTCGTAGTCGTCGGGCGTAGTCACCTCGAAGTTGCGGACGAGACGCTCCTCGATGTCCGAGAGGTCTTCGTTCTTCTGTGAGAGGCCGCGCAGCGTCTCGATGTCGAGCAGCGCGGTCCCCTCGGTCGGAATCGGCTTGCCGGTGGCGTCCTGCGCCTTCAGATACGCCTTGCCGAACGAGCGGGCGGTTCCCATCACTTCGCCGGTGGACTTCATCTCGGGACCGAGACGCGGGTCAGAGCCGGGCAGGCGGTCGAACGGCAGGACGACCTCCTTCACGGAGACGTGTTCCGGCACCTGCTCGTGGACGCCGAGGTCGGCGAGCGACGCTCCGGCCATCACCTTCGCCGCCAGCTTCGCAATCGGGACGCCGGTCGCCTTCGAGACGAACGGGACCGTACGCGAGGAGCGCGGGTTCGCCTCAAGCACGTACACCTCGCCGTCGCGGACCGCGAGCTGGACGTTCAGCAGGCCGACGGTGTCGAGCGCGGTTGCGATGTCTTCGGTCACTTCGCGCACGCGCTCAAGGGTCTCGGCCGACAGGGAACGGGGCGGAATCATGCACGCGGAGTCGCCAGAGTGGACACCCGCAGCTTCGACGTGCTCCATCACGCCGCCGATGAGCACGTCCTCGCCGTCGGCGACCGCGTCGACATCGAGTTCCACAGCGTCGGCGAGGAACTCGTCGACGAGAATCGGCTTGTCCGGGGAGACGCGCACCGCCTCTTCGATGTACTCCTTCAGCTCCGCGTCGGAGTAGACCACGTCCATCGCGCGGCCGCCGAGCACGTACGACGGGCGCACGAGCACCGGGTAGCCGAGGTCGTCGGCGAGGTCCAAGGCTTCGTCCTCGGAGGTCGCCGTGCCGCCTTCCGGCTGTGCGATGCCCATCTCGTCCATCAGGACGTTGAAGCGGTCGCGGTCCTCCGCGAGGTCCATCGCCTCGGTGCTCGTGCCGAGAATCTCACAGTCGAGACCGCGGCGGTCGAGTTCGCGTTCGAGCGGCTCGCCGACGTTCACGGAGGTCTGACCGCCAAACTGCACCATCACGCCGTCGGCGTTCGTCGCCTCCACGGCGTCGGCGACCTCTTCTGCCGTGACCGGCTCGAAGAACAGTCCGTCGGAGGTGTCGTAGTCAGTCGACACCGTCTCTGGATTGTTGTTGACGACGTGGGCATCGAGTCCCTGCTCGCGGAGGGCACGCACCGCGTGCACGGCACAGTAGTCGAACTCGACACCCTGCCCGATGCGAATCGGACCGCCGCCGACCACGACGACGCTCTCGGCGTCGGTGTCGACTTTCACCTCGTCGCGGGCGATTTCCGAGAGCGGCTCGCGCGCCGAGTAGTAGTACGGCGTCGAGGCAGCGAACTCGCCGGCGCAGGTGTCCACCTGCTTGAAGCGGCGGTCGATCGCCGTCTCCTCGACGGTCTCGACCTTCGCGCCGGCACCGGCACCGTCGGCCGCCACCTCGTCCGGCTCGTCGCCGGTCTCGACGTGGAGGGCCGCCGGTAGCCACGAGGCGTGGGTGTCGTTGAACTCTCCGCCGGCCAGCGCCGTCGCCTCCTGGTTCGTGAAGCCGATGGCGGTCGCGGCGTCGGTGTCGCCTTCCATCGCCTGCTTCGCCGCTGTTGTGACGTTGCCGAAGCGCTCGACGTACCACTCGTGGATGTCGGTCAGCTCGACGAGTTCGTCGGTGTCGTAGCCGCGATAGAACGCCTCGAACAGCGCGTACGGACGGTCTGGCGTCGGCTTGGTCAGATACTCGGCTTCGAGCGTCTCGTCATCGACGGTCGCGAAATCGACCGCCGGGTCGTACTCCGAGGAGCGCAACGCCTTCAGCAGCGACTCCTCGAAGGTGCGGCCGATGGACATCGCCTCGCCGGTCGATTTCATCGCCGTCGACAGCTCGAACTCCACGTCGCCGAACTTGTCGATGGGCCAGCGGGGCACCTTCGTGACGACGTAATCGATCGCCGGCTCGAAGGCGGCGGTCGTCTCGCCGGTGATCTCGTTGTCGATTTCGTGGAGGCGCTTCCCGAGCGCGACCTTCGCGGTGACGCGGGCAATCGGGTAGCCGGTCGCCTTCGATGCGAGCGCGGACGAACGGGAGACGCGGGGGTTCACCTCGACGACGCGGTACTCGCCACCGGGGGTGCCGTCGTCGTGCCACGCGAACTGGATGTTACAGCCGCCCTGAATCCCGAGCTCGCGGATGACGCCGAGCGCGGCGTCGCGCATCTCCTGGTGGCCCTCGTCGGGGATGACCTGCGAGGGCGTGACGACCGTCGACTCCCCGGTGTGGATACCCATCGGGTCGATGTTCTCCATGTTGCAGATGATGATACACGAGTCGTCGGCGTCGCGCATCACCTCGTACTCCAGTTCTACCCATCCCGAGATGGACTCGGTGATGAGCACCTCGGAGTTGCGAGAGAGACGCAGTCCCTTGCGAACGCGCTCGTACAGCTCGTCGATGTCGTCGACGACGCCGGAGCCGGAGCCGCCGAGGGTGTAGGTGGTGCGGGAGATGACCGGTAGCCCGCCGACGGCTTCGACCGCCTCGTCGACGCGGTCTTGGAGGCCCTCGGTCGTGAGGTCGGTGACGGACTCGCCCTCGTCCATCTCGATGGTCGTCGACTGCGGGACCGGCTGGCCGATGGCCTCCATGCGCTGGCGGAAGAGGTCGCGGTCTTCCGTCGCGTAGATGGTGTCGAGCGGCGTGCCCATGACCTCCACATCGTACTCGTCGAGGACGCCCTCCTCGGCGAGTTCGGCGGTGACGTTCAGCCCGGTCTGACCGCCGAGGCCCGCGATGACGCCGTCGGGCTGTTCGGTCGCGATGATCTCCGAGATGGCGTCGACGGTGATGGGTTCGACGTACACCTTATCTGCCATCTCGGAGTCGGTCATGATGGTGGCCGGATTCGAGTTGACGAGGACGACCCGCGCGCCCTCCTCCTGGAGTGCGCGACACGCCTGCGCACCGGAGTAGTCGAACTCGGCGGCCTGTCCAATCTGGATCGGTCCACTGCCGATGAGGAGGATGGTCCTGTCCTCGGTCTCGTCGCTCATTACGACGAGGAAGTTCGTACATCGCAATAAGCCCGGCGAAGTACTACGAAATTCGCAATCACATTCCGCGTTTCGTACTCGAAAAGCGCGAGACCCCGGGCTCTCGGTCACTGCGGGGACAAAACGCACACTCAGCAGTTGGTGAACCGGTAACGGTATGGCTGGTCGCGGACGACCTCGACTCCCGCATCGCGTTGGGCCTCTCGACCGAGCACGGTCGCCACGCGGTGGGCGCTGTCGAACTCCTCGCCGTTGGCCTCCAGTAACGCGAGGATCTCCTTTGCCGTCAGCGGCTCGTCGGCGTCGCTCTCGGCGACGATACGACGAATCTGGTCGAACTCACCCCGGCGTATGCGCATGTGTGCACATCACACGCTAACGGCTTATACCCCTGTCAGACAGGCGTCTGACGACCGTTACGTGAAATCCGGAGACGAAGCGGGCACGGACTGTCTGTCGGCGTCGGACGCTACGCGGGCGAGTCGTGCTCGCTTGCGAACTCGCGGTCCCGGCGATACGCCTCCACGAACGCGTCCACGTCGAACTCGTGCATCTGGTCTTCGAAGTTCGAAATCGCGCTCTCGTCGTCGGCGTGGCTGATAGCGTGTTCCATCAGCTCCACGACGAGTTCGACGACGACGGCGTGGAGCCGCCGGGAGTCGAAGTCGGTGACCCACACCATCGCGTAGCCCACCTCGCCGTCGTCGCTCACGTCGGCGGCGACGACCTTCTCGGGAAACTCCTCTAAGACGACGCCCATCAGGTGCGTCATGGAAAAGGCCGCGCCCGAACTCGTCTCGATTGCGCCACGGAGCACGTCGGCGAGCGACTCCGGCACGAACCGCGAGAGCGGATGCACGTCAACCACGACCGCGTGGGTCGCCCCGCAGTCGCACTCGAACTCACGCAGTCCCATGTCGAGGTCGTAGACGGGCTTGTCCTCGCCACACGGCAGCTCCAACACCTCGCCGCGACCGCCGGGTACGCGTGGCTCAGCCATTGTCCGCGTTCCGACCGCCCGACGTAAAAGCTCTCTCTTACTCCGGCTCCGGGAGGTCGTCCGGGCCGAGCGGCGCGTCGTACGGGTCCGCGTCGTCGTCCTCCGTCTCCTCGTCGGTCGACTCGGCGTCCGGTTCGCCGTCTCGCAAGGCCAGATAGGTCCGCCCGACGACGCCCGCCGAGAGGAGGACAGCCAGCCCGCTTGTCGCACCCATGACGACCACGCCGGCCGTCCCGGGGATGAGCGGGGCGAACGCGCGCGGCGTGGCGTACAGCGCGACGAGCATCAGCCCGACGCTCACCACCTCGAAGCGCCGACCCGAGGTGAGCTCCCACGAGTGCTCGAACGCCGCCAGCGGTCCGGTGTCGTCGATAACGATGCTCGCGTGGACGAACAGCAGCGACACCCCGATGAAGAGACCGGGGAGGATGAACAACACCAGTCCGACGACGGTCAAGAGTCGGACGACCGTTCCGGCGAGGAAGCCGAAGACGAGCGTCCGGCCGATGCGTCGCGTCGCGGCCTGTCGGGGCGACTCGCCCGCGACGACGCGGAGCACGACGATGGTCCCGAACTCGGCGAGCAGCGCGGCGACGAACAGCAGTGCAACGCCCGCACCGTAGGAGATGTCGACGGCGAGTGGTGTCGCGAATTCGGTCAGTTCCGGCAGTTGGCTCCGGTCGATGCCGGCGTCGGCGTAGGCGGCGTATATCGAGTCGAGCAGGTCCTGTTGTTGCGTGATAGCCTGTAGAATCGAGTCGCGCGCCACGAGCGTCGTGACGCCGACCGCCGCGAGGAAGGCCGCGAGCACGGCTCCACCGCGGTCGCGGAGTTCACGGACGGCTTCGGTGAGTGCGGTCGGTCCGTCCATCTACGGCCAGTCGTCGCGGTCGTCGTCACCTTCGCGGGCTTTGCGCGTCGCCTCCGGGTCGCCGAGCTCCCACTCGGCGGCCTCGGCGGCCTGCTCGATAGGGACGAACTCCCAGCCGACCTCGGCAGCTACGTCCTCGTCTTCCCCGGGTGGGGCGATGAGGACGTGGCGGTCGGTATCGAACTGTCGTTTGACGTTCTCCAGCGACTCCGCCTTGCCGCGGGGGCCGGAGAAGAAGTCCTGTCGGATGCGGTTTTTGCGCGTGAAGTTGGTCACCACGTAGGTGGGTTTGTCACTGACGACGCCGACGTACTCACTCCACGTCCGAGCGTCCGCGAACACCGATTCGGGGTCCGCGAGCCGTTTGAGTGCCGACAGCTCGAACGCGAGTGTCATGTCCGTAGAGCCTCCACCTTGCATACCCGGACGCCGGCCCGCGCGAGAGAAAACGCTTCGGTCTGTGGCTGGCGGGCTACGCGAAGCCGACAGCGAGGTCAGCGGCCACCCGTCCGGATTCGAGCGACCCCTGAATCGAACACCAGCGCGTGTAATCGCCCGCGAGAACGACGTTCCCGTCGGGTGAATCCGGCGCGGGCAGCCCCGCCCGGTAGCCCGGCGGCTGTGGGAACTGTGCGAACTTGACGCGGTCGGTGTGGCGAAGCTCGAACTCGTCGAAGCGCGTCTCCGGATACCACGACGCCATCGCCTCGCGCACCTGCGTGGCCAGTTCCTCGTCTGATTCGTCGCGCTCGCCGATGAAGTTCGCGACGAATAACTGTGTATCGTCGGGCGTGTAGGCGGGCTGTGCGTCCGTCGTCGGCGAGACCGTGTTCGGCTGGCCGTCGGCCATGTTCAGAATGATGCGCCGTCCGGTCCTGAGCTTCCGGTGGGCGGGGAAGGTGAAGTGTTGGGTCACACACGACTTGGCACCGTCGGGCGTCGAGACGCCGGTCAGGTCTCCCGCCGCGTGCGGGTCGGTCGCGACGACCACGCCATCGGAGTCGACTGTCTCCGAGCCGACCGTGACCGTCGCGCCCGAGTCGTCGGCCTGCACCGCCTCGACACCGCGACCGAGTTCGATGCGCGCGCCGGCCTCGCGGGCGCGTGCGGCCAACTGCTCGGGGATAGCTCCCATCCCGTCGGCTGGAAGCCCGACTTTCCCGTCGGAGAGCGCCTTGTACGTGTATTGGAAGACGTTCGTCGCGGTCTGGAGCGAGCGGTCGAGCGTGATACCGCCGTAGAAAGGGGCGACGAACCGCTCGATGTAGGCGTCCGAGAAACCGAACTCGCGGAGGTACTCGGCGATGGTCTGGTCGTCGCGGTCGAGCAGGTCGGCGTAGTCGTCGCGTGCGAGCGCGCGCTGGAGACGGAGGGTGTTCAGCTTGTCCCGGAAGCGCACGTCGCGGTTGAGCGCAGAGTCGACGAGCGTGGAGGGGGCTCGCAGCGGGTCGGCGAGCGTCGACCGGTGGTTGTCGCGAGAGAGAGTCGCCCCCGGCACGAACGAGCCGACGTCGAGCGCGTCCACGTCGAGTTCCCGCTGGACGGCGGGATAGCCGGTGAAGAGGACCTGATAGCCGCGGTCGAAGGTGTAGCCGTCCGCGCGGGTCGAGCGGACGCGACCGCCGACCGTCTCGCGCTCCTCGAAGACCGTGACCTCGTGGCCGGCCTCGGCGAGTCGGGCGGCTGCCGTGAGTCCCGACAACCCTGCGCCGGCGACGGTGATATGCATACCCCGGATACGGGACCCCCGAGGAAAAACCACCACCATCGAGAGGGATAGAGGTTAGTTCGCGCCGCGACTACGATAGGTATGGAGACGACGGACGCGTTCACGGGACTGCGGTGTACGGACTGCGAGACGCTGTTCGACGCGGCCGAGACGCCTGGTCGGTGTCCCGACTGCGGCGGCATCCTCGACCCCGAGTACGATTACGACGCGCTGGACGTGACCCCGGAGACCTTCTCCGGAGAGGGACGCGGGCTGTGGCGTTACGAGTCGCTGCTGCCGTTTCCCGAGTCAGTCGCCGTCACCCTCGACGAGGGGAACACCCCGCTCGTGGAAGCGCCGAACTTGGCCGAGGAACTCGGCGTCGGACAGATGTACATCAAAGACGAGGGGCGAAACCCGACGGGGACGTTCAAAGACCGAGGGCAGGCGATGGCCGTGACCGCGGCCGCCCAACACGACGCGGAGACAATCGCCCTCGCGACGGCGGGCAACGCCGGCCAAGCAGCGAGCGCCTACGCCGCCAACGCGGGCATGGACTCGGAGACGTTCATTCCGACGCGCGCCTCTTTCATCAACAAGGCTATGATCAACGTCCACGGCGGCGAGATGACGGTCGTCGAGGGGCGCATCGGCGACGCCGGCGCGGCCTACGACGACGCCATCGCCGACCACCCGGAGTGGCACTCGGTCAAGACGTTCGTGACGCCGTACCGCCACGAGGGGAAGAAGACGATGTTGTACGAGACCGTCGAGCAGCTGGACTGGGAGCTGCCCGACCACGTCGTCTACCCGACGGGTGGCGGCGTCGGGCTCGTCGGGATGCACAAGGCCGCGACCGAACTCCGGGAGTTGGGTCTCACCGACGACCTCCCGGCGATGTGGGCCGCCCAGTCGGAGGGGTGTGCGCCCATCGTGAAGGCGTTCGAATCCGGGGCGGACGAGCACGAACCGTGGGAACAGCCCGACACCATCTGTGGCGGCATCGAGATTCCGGACCCCGGCGCGAGCCCGCTCATCCTCGACGCGCTCGAAGAGTCGGGCGGCGGCGCGGTCGCCACCCCGGACGAGGAGATTCTGGAGGCCGCACTCACCGTCGCACAGAAGGAGGGCGTGGAGATGGGCGTCACCTGCTCGGCGGCGACGTCGGGCGCACAGAAGCTTGCCCAAGAGGGTGAGTTCGGCGAGGACGACACCGTCGTCTTACTCAACACCGGCGCGGGGAGCAAGGACGCCGACGTGATTCGCTCACACCTGATGAGTAAGGGAATCTAGGCCATCGGGAGACCCTGCTCGGCCTCCAGCAGCTCGTGGTAGCGGTTTCGGATGGTGACCTCGGAGATGTCGGCGACCTCCGAGACGGCAGCCTGCGTCGTCTTTTCGTTCGTGAGCAGCGCGGCCGCGTACACCGCGGCAGCGGCGAGTCCGACCGGCGACTTGCCGGAGTGGACGCCCTGCTCTTTGGCGTTTTTCAGGAGCTGGCGCGCGCGGTTTTCGGCCTCGTCGGAGAGCCCGAGCGATGAGGCGAACCGGGGGACGTAGCTCTCGGGGTCGGCGGGGGCGACTTCGAGCCCGAGTTCGCGCACGACGTACCGATACGTTCGGGCGATTTCGTCCTTCTCGACCCGGGACACGTCGGCAATCTCGTCGAGGCTTCGGGGGACGCCGGCCTGTCGTGCGGCGGCGTAGACGGCCGAGGTGGAGACGCCCTCGATGGAGCGACCGGGCAAGAGATTCTCGTCGAGCGCGCGGCGATAGATAACGGAGGCGGTCTCGCGGACGTTCTCCGGCAGCCCGAGAGCGCTTGCCATGCGGTCGATTTCGCCGAGCGCCTGCTTCAGGTTCCGCTCCTTGGAGTCGCGCGTGCGGAACCGCTCGTTCCACTTCCGGAGCCGCTGCATCTTCTGGCGCTGGTTCGAAGACAGGGAGTTGCCGTACGCGTCCTGGTCGCGCCAGTCGATGTTGGTCGACAGTCCCTTGTCGTGCATCATGTTCGTCGTCGGCGCGCCGACGCGGGACTTCTTGTCCTTCTCGGCCGAATCGAACGCGCGCCACTCCGGCCCGCGGTCGATGTTGTCCTCGTCGACGACGAGCCCACAGTCCTCACAGACGGTCTCGTGGTCGCTGGTCGTGGTGACGTTGCCGCCACACTCGGGACAGCCGGTCTGGCTCTCGCTCGTTTCTTCGGTCTCGGTCTCATCCTCGGACGTGTGAATGCGAAGGTGGTCGCTCATGGATGGTAGCTGGCGGGGGCTACCGGACGTGCATACTCCAGACGGCCCGATAGCGAACGCTTGGCTTGACATTCACGAACCCAGTATAAGAGAGTTCTGGTCGCGTGTTGTAGACGCCGCGTAGCTGGCGAAAACAACGCCGTCGCTCCGACAAACGCCGCCTATTTATCAGGATAGTTGTGTGCAAACACACAACCGCACTCAGCGAACAGAGGAGGTATGCATATCGCAGTCGGCAGTGGGAATCCGGTGAAGCGCGACGCAGTCGCGACGGCACACGACGCGGCGACCGTCGAGGCGGTCGGCGTCGAGTCGGGCGTGAGCGAACAGCCTGTCGGGCTCGCCGAGACCATCGAGGGGGCGGAGACGCGCGCGGCGAACGCGCTCGCCGCGGTCGACGCCGACCTCGGTGTCGGACTGGAGGGCGGCGTCGCACGACTCCCGAACACGGACGGCCTCTGGCTCGTCATGTGGGCCGCAGCGGTCGACGGAGACGAGTGGGGTCGTGGGAGCGGGCCGTCGCTCCGGCTCCCCGACGCCATCGCCGCGCGCGTCGACGCGGGCGAGGAGCTCGGCCCGGTGATGGACGACGTACTGGGTGAAGACGACGTGGCCGAAAGTCAGGGCGCAGCCGGTGCACTCACGGGCGGCGTGACGGACCGGACAGAGGCGCTGCGGACGGCGACGGCAGGGGCACTCGGTCGCTTCCTCACTGCTCACTACTGACCGACTCTTCCACCTCGGCGGCTCCTTCGACGGCCTCGACGAGCGAGACGTTGAACACGAGTGTGGAGGCGATACCGCCGACCATCGTGACGATGTTCTTGACTGCGTGGTCGAGGACGGCGACCGCGATGGCAACCGCCGGGGTGATGTTGGCGGTGAAGCCGACGACGATGAGGGTGAACGCCCCCTCGTAGAGACCGATACCCCCCGGCGACAGGGGGACGATTTTTGCGAGGTTGCCGACGCTGACGGCGAAAAAGGAGACCGCGACGAGATACGGCGTCACCGGCACCTGGAACGCCGCGAGCACGACGATGGCCGTCACCACGTCGATACCCCACACGAGGAGACTCGACAGGCCGATGCGGGCGAAGGCGCTACGGTCGCCGGCGACCGCCTGTACGTCGCCGACGAACTGACCGATAGCCGTCGAGACGTAGTCGGCGTACGAGTCGTCGCTGATGGTGCTGACGAACCGGTGGACGAGGTCGGTGTCTCGGCGCGCGCTCGCGACGATGACGGCGACGCCGGCGATGGCCAGCACCCCGACCACGGCCGCCACCCGGAGCGCGGTTCTGGCCGCTGCACCCGGGGCGATGGATTGGCCGCCAATCTCGACGGTGCCGATGTCGGCCGCGATTGCCTCCGCCAGCCCGTCGGCACCGCCGGTGGCGAGCAGCCCGACGAGGACCGCGCCCGCGAGCACCGTAATCGCGAGCAGATCGAAGACGCGTTCGACAGCGAGCGAGGCGAAGCCGCTCGGATACGGAATCTTCCGGCGGGCTTTCACGACGTACGCGCGCACGGCGTCGCCCGCGCGGGCCGGGAAGACGAGGTTTCCGGTCTGTGAGATGAACACCGCTCCAGTCATGAACAGCAGGTCGCCGTCGTAGCCGAGTTCGCGCAAGATGTCGCGGTAGCGCTGTCCGCGCAGCGGCCACGAGAGGGCGTAGACGCCGGCAGCCAGCGCGACGAGCCGGTAGTCTGCGCCCCGGATAGCATCGAGAATCGCGTCGGGGTCGAGATACACCGTCATCAACGCGAGCGCGGCGAGGGTGAGCAGGATTCCCGCGACGAGTCCGGCCCGGCGGGTCGCCCGCGGCTTAATCGAGAACTCCCACCAGACGCGGAGAATTTGGCTCCCCATCCCGAACACGTCCCGGACGAGATCGACCTTCGTGTCGCCTTTCGGCGTCCACCGGACGGGAAACTCCTTGATGTCGTAGCCCGCCCGCTGTGCGCGCACGAGTACCTCGGTGTCCCAAAACCAGTGGTCGTCTTCGGTGTCCTCGAGCAGGTCGAACAACACCGCGCGGTCGAACGACTTGAACCCGCACTGGTGGTCGTGGAGGTCAGAGCGCAAGAACAGCTTGACGAGCGCGTTGTATCCGGTCGAAGCGAGCCCGCGTTCCGGTTCTCGGTCCTGCTTTTCTCCCGGGATTCGGCGAGAACCCGTCGCCACGTCGTACCCGTCCGTACGAACGGACTCGACCAGCTCCTCGAGGTGCGACATATCGGTCGCGAGGTCGGTATCGAAGTAGACGAGCGTCTCGCCCCCACTCTCCCGGAAGGCGCGTTCGAGTGCGCCGCCACGGCCCAGTCGCTCGTCTGAGTGGAAGTGTCGGACGCGGGAATCCTCGGCCGCGAGCCGGTCTGCGATGTCGGGGGTGGCGTCGTCACAGCCGTCCTCGGCGACGATGACCTCGAAGCTCCCGTCGGGGAGAAACGTCCCGAGGGTCTCGAGGGTCGTCCGGACGGTGTGTTCGATTGTCGCCTCCTCGTTGTACGCCGGGAGGACGACGCTCACCGCGACCTCGCTCATTACCGTCGGTTGTAAACAGGCGGGTATGAACCTTCTGGGAGCGAGAGACGTGCCGAGGACGCAAACGCTAACTGGTCGCGCACTCGCATCTCGTGTATGCATCCGTCTCCGGGTTCTGGACCTGTCGCCGCGACCCCCACCCGCGACGGTGACCGCTCGAAGTCGAAGCGCGTGCAGTTTTGACTCTCGGCGGGCTTACACCCCGTCGTTGGTCGCGCCGAGTATCGCCTTCGAGTACCTACCGAAACCCCATGACACACGACACATTCACCGGCGCGATGCCGGCACTCACGACCCCGTTCCACGAGGACGGCAGCATCGACTTCGAGACATTCAAACAGAACGTCCGACGCGTCGAGCGCGAGGGCGTCCACGGCGTCGTCCCCGTCGGCACCACCGGGGAGTCCGCGACGATGACCCACGACGAACACGTCGCCGTCATCGAGGCGGCCGTCGAGGCGGCCGACTCGATTCCCGTCGTCGCCGGCTCCGGCTCCAACAACACCGACGAGGCGCTCGACCTCTCCCGGCGTGCAGCCGAGGCCGGTGCCGACGGGCTTCTGCTCATCTCGCCGTATTACAACACGCCAGAGCCGGCGGGCATGGAAGACCACTTCCGCACCGTCGCCGACGAGGTCGACCTGCCACAGATTGTCTACAACGTTCCCGGGCGGACGGGCCGCAACATCGCCGTCGAGACGGCCGAATCGCTCGCGACCCACGAGAACGTCGTCGGCTACAAGGCCGCCTCCGGCGACCTCGGCCGCGTCGGCGAGGTCATCGAGCGCACCCGCGAGGAGAACTTCGCCGTGCTCTCGGGCGATGACGCGTTGACGCTCCCGATTATGTCGCTCGGCGGGAAGGGAGCCATCTCCGTCGCCGCGAATCTCGTCCCCGAGCGGACGAGCCGGCTGGTCGAGCACGCACTCGAAGATGAGTACGCGGCCGCCCGCGAGCTCCAGTTCGAGCTCGGGCCGCTGTTCCGGACCCTGTTCGTCGAGACGAATCCCATCCCCATCAAGGAGGCACAGGCGATGTGCGACCAGCAGCCGGTGAGGATGCGCCCACCGCTGTCGCGGCTCCGCGGGGAGAACCGCGAGGAGCTGCGGTCGGTCCTCGCCGACCTCGGGTTGGACGTATGAAGGTCGCCGTCGCCGGCGCGACCGGGCGCACCGGCAGCGAGTCCGTCGCCGAGCTCCGCGACCGCGACCACGACGTGCTCGCACTCTCGCGCGACCCGACGGGCGGGCAGCGCGACATCGGGGACCTTGCGACCGTCCTGACCGAGACCGACCCGGACGCACTCATTGACTTCACCGTGCCCGAGGCGACCGTCGAACACGCGGCCGTCGCGGCCGAGACGGCGGTCCCCCTCGTCGTCGGGACGACCGGTTTCGACGACGACGGCCTTGCCGCGCTTGCCGACGCCGCCCGCGAGATTCCCGTGCTCCGGGCGTCGAACTTCGCGAAGGGGGTCCACGCGCTGCGCGACATCGTGCAGGCGGGCGTCGAAGCCCTCCCCGAGTACGATATCGAACTGACGGAGACGCACCACAACGGGAAGCGCGACGCCCCCTCGGGGACCGCACTCACCCTGCTGGACGACATCGACGACGCCCGAGGGACAACACTCGACCGGACGCACGGCCGGGAGGGCGAACACGAACGCGCCCCAGCGGAGGTCGGCGTCCACGTTCGCCGCGCCGGCAACGTCCGGGGCGAACACGAGGTGCTGCTCGCCGGCAACGACGAAGTGGTGACGCTCACGCATCGCGCCGAGTCGCGCCGCGTCTTCGCGGCGGGCGCGGTCGATGCGGCCGAAGCACTCGCGGGCCGACCCGCCGGCGAGTACGACTTCCCAGACGTACTATGACACTCGAATCAGAGATTACGACGCTGTGGGACCGCTATCAGACCGACGCCGTGGACGCAGACTCCGCCGACACGGACGCCTACGACACGCTCGACGCCTTCCTCGACGCGTTAGAGTCGGGAGAGGTGCGCGCCGCCGAGAAGCGCGACGGCGAGTGGGAGGCGAATACGTGGGTCAAACGGGGGATTCTCCTCAACTTCGGGCTGCGGGCCATCCAGACCTTCGAGCACGGCGGCGTGGGCTACCACGACGTGCTCCCGCTGCGCGACACCAACGACCTCCCGACACGAGGAACGCGAAACACCCCGAGCGGGACCGTCATCCGTCGCGGTGCACACGTCGGCTCGGACGCCATCATGATGTCCCCGAGCTTCGTCAACGTCGGCGCACACGTCGGCGACGGCACGCTCGTGGACTCGTGTGACACGGTCGGCTCCTGTGCCCAGATCGGCGACGACGTGAAGCTCGGTGCGAACACGCTCATCGGCGGCGTCCTCGAACCAGTCGAGAGCGCGCCGGTCATCGTCGAGGACGGCGTCTCGCTCGGCGCGGGCTGTCGGGTCACCTCAGGCTTCGTCGTCGGAGAGAACTCCGTCGTCGGTGAGAACACGCTGCTCACGCCACGGATCCCGGTGTACGATCTCGTCGAGGAGGAGATTCTCTACGGCGAACTGCCGCCGGAGCGGCGCGCATTCATCCGATACGTCGAGTCCAGCGTCGGCGACCACGACCTCTTCGAGGGCGGAGCCTACAAGCCGGCGGTCGTTGCCACGCACGTCGAAGAACAGACCCTCGAAGCCACCCAGCGCGAGGACGCCCTCCGCGAATGAGCGACCTCGTCAAGCGGCTCGCGGACTGGGACCACGACCGCCTCGGACGGCTCGCCGCCGAGCACGACACCCCGCTGTACGTGCTCGACATCGACCGCGTGCAGGCCAACTACGAGCGGTTCGACGCCGCCTTCCCCGACGCACACGTCACGTACGCGGCGAAGGCACACACCGGACAGGCAGTCCTGTCAGCGCTACTTGAATCCGGTGCAGACATCGAGTGTGCAGCGTGGGGGGAACTCCAGCGCGCCGTCGACGCCGGCGCGGACCCGAACACGCTCCAGTACACCGCCGTCAATCCGCCGGACCGCGACCTTGACCGTGCAGTCGAACTCGCCGCGGAGTATCCGGGGCTTACCATCACCGGCGGTGCTCGCGACACCTTCGACCGGCTCGAAGCACGCGGCTACGACGGCCGCGTCGCCATCCGCGTCAATCCGGGCATCGGGACCGGCCACCACGAGAAGGTCGCCACCGGCAAGGACGCGAAGTTCGGGATTCCCGAGGCGTACGTCGAGGAAGTGGCCGACGACGTGCGCGAGCGGTTCAACCTCGTCGGCATCCACGCCCACATCGGGAGCGGCGTGCTCACCGACGACGTAGAGGAACACGCACGGGCCGTCGGTAAGGTCGCAGACATCGCCCGCGCCGTCGGCGACGGCGGCTTGGAGTTCGTCGACGTGGGCGGCGGTTACGGCGTCCCGTACCACGAGAACGAACCGCCCCTCGACATCGAGGCCGTCGCTGACCAGGTCCGCGAGGCCGTCGGAGACCTCGACGCACAGCTCAAACTCGAACCCGGACGGTACGTCGTCGCCGATTCCGAACTCATCCTCACGGAAGTGAACACCGTGAAAGAGGCACCCGAATCGACCGTCGTCGGCGTGGACGCGTCGCTCGCGACCCTCATCCGCCCGGCGATGTTCGACTCGTATCACCCAATTCGCAACGTCACCGCGCCGGACCGAGAGCCGATACCGGTCTCCGTGGGTGGCCCCTGCTGTACGAGCGCCGACGTGTTCTGTACCGACCGCCCCATCGCCGAGCCGCGGCGCGAGGACCTGCTCGCCATCGGCAACGCCGGCGCGTACGGCTACGAGCTCGCGAGCCAGTTCCACTCGCAGCCGCGGCCGGCGGAGGTCGCTATCGAAGGCGGCGAGACCCGCGTCGTCCGCCGCCGCGAGACGCTGGACGACGTGACGCGCGTCGAACAGTAGCTCGGGCGATTTTTGCTGTCGGGGGCTGAGTAGTAACCGTGCAGTTCTCCAGACGGGACGCGCTCCGGGCCGGTGGTGGATTCGTGGCCGGAGCCGGCTACGCGACGACCGGCCCGCTGCTCGCGGCGTCGACGACGGTCGCGGCCCAGAACCTCGGGCTCGGCGTTCCGCTGCTCGATTTGCTCACGCGGGAGCGACTCGACCCCGAACTCGTCGGAGAGCGATTCACGCAGCTGGCAGCGAGTCCCGTCCCCGAGCGGATGGCGGTCCTCGCCGCCGAACTGACGGCCGAGTCGCCGGCTATCGTCGGCGTACAGGAGGGCGCGCTCGTCGAACGCGACGGCGAACCGGTGTTCGACTTCCTCTCCCTGCTCGAACGGGAGTTCGAGGAAGCGGGCGGGAGCTATCGCCGGGCGGCCGTCTCACCGAACGCGGACATCACGCTCCCAGCAGCACACGACGGCGAACGGTTCGACGTGCGGTTTCACGATCGGGACGCGGTGTTCGTCCGCGAGGACGTGGCGGTCGAGGCCACCGACGCCGCACAGTTCGCTGTCAACGCGAGCCGGCGGCTCGACGGCCGACGACTGGTCGCGACGCGCGGCTTCTGTCGAGCGGACTGTCTGGTCGACGGCGTGCCGGTCGTCGGGGTGTCGACGCACCTCTCTGCAGCCGACCGGCGCATCCGCTACGTGCAGGCGCAGGCGCTCGCTAACCAACTGCCCGAGGAGCGAGCGCTCGTGCTGCTCGCCGACCTGAACAGCCGCCCGCTCGCCGAAGACCCGTCGGCGTACAACCTACTCGCCGGGGAACTCACCGACGCCGCGACCGCGACCGGCGAGCCGGCACTCACCTGCTGTCGCGAGCCGACACTCGACGGTGGCGGACTCGGCTTCCGGCTGGATTTCGTCCTGACGGGCGGGCCGGCACGGCCGCTCGGGACCCGGCTCACGGCTGTGGACGACGGCTTGCGCGTACAGACGGGGGACCGACGGTTGTGGCCGTCCGACCACGCCGGCGTCGTCGCTGACCTGCGCGTCGGCGTGGAGCCGGACCGGCTGGGTGACGTGGCACGGGCGCTGGTGGCGCGCGCGCTCGGAACGGACCCGTTCGCGTGAACGCGAAAGCCGTATCACCCGGACCGCGCATCTCGTGGTATGGACGCTACCGAACGCCGACAGCTCGCGACCGTCGCCGACTACCAGTTCGGCCGCGGTGCTGGCGCGGCGCTGTTTCCCGACGACGAGGAGCCGGAGGTGCGACGCACCACCTCGGGGCGACCCTCACAGATTCACGTCGGGCCGGACGCCGGCGGCCACGACGACCTCGGCCGACCGGCCGGCGAGCGGCTCGTCTCCTACGGCGACGACGGGCGGTTTCGGCTGGGGCTGGCCGGTGGTCGCCGACTGGTCGAGTCGCTCCCGTCGCCGACCGGCCGGATAGTCGTCGGCGACGAGTCCGAACCGTTCGTCCGCGAGGGAAAGAACGTGTTTGCGAAGTTCGTTCGGGCCGTCGGCAGCGAGATTCGACCTGGCGACGAGGTGGCTGTCGTCCACGAAGAGGGGCGACTGCTCGCGGTCGGGCGCGCAGAGCTTCCGGCGTCGGCTATCGAGACGTTCGATACCGGGATGGCGGTGAAGGTGAAGTCCGGAAATCGGGGCTAACAGGCCGGCGTCGCCTCGCGGGACTGCCGGCACGACCGCGAACCCCCGCGAGTGGGTGTCACGTCACGCCGGCCGTGGTGCGGCATCCGACTTGAACCCCGGGAGCCGGACAAAGGGAGCACTTTTCAGCGACGCGAGCCACCGGTCGTGTATGTTTGGAGGAGGCGGCGGCGGCATGAACCCGCGCAAGATGAAGCAGATGATGAACCAGATGGGTATCGACCTCACCGAAATCGACGCCAATGAGGTCATCATCCGCACCGACGACGAGGAGTACGTCTTCGAGGACGCGGAGGTCCAGAAGATGGACGCTCAGGGACAGGCGACGTATCAAGTCGTCGGCGAACCGGACGTTCGCCCGCGTGACGCCGATGCCACCGAGGCCGGCGACGCGTCCGCTGAGGAAGACAGCGACGAGAAGGAAGCCGCAATCCCCGAGTCCGACATCGAAATCGTCGCCGGGCGCACGGGCGTCACGTCGGAAGAGGCCCGCGAAGCGCTGGAGGCGACCGACGGCGACCTCGCGGCGGCCGTCGAACGGCTGGAGTGAGCTACCTGTTCGTCCGCGAGAACCGCGAGCTCCTGCTCGCGCCGGGCGACCGCCACGAGTCCGACCTCGGCGTGTTAGAGGTGCCCGAGGACGTGCAACCGGGCGACACCGTCGAGACGCACATCGGAGAGGCGTTCGAGGCTCGCGAGCCGCGTGGTCCGGACCTGTTCGACCACCTCGACCGCACCGGCGCACCGATGATGCCCCGCGATATTGGACTCATCCTCGGCGAGTTCGGGCTCGGTGACGGCGACCGTGTCCTCGACGCCGGGACCGGCACGGGCATCCTGTCCGTGTATCTCGCCCGCCACGGCATCGAGGTCGTGACCTACGAACGGGACGCCGACTTCGCCGACGTGGCTCGCGAGAACATGGAGACGGCGGGCGTCGCCGACCGCGTGGACGTGCGGACGGGCGACGTGACCGACGGCCTCGATTCGCTTTCCGGGTTCGATGGCCTGACGCTCGACACCGGTGACGCGGCGTCGGTTGTCGCGCAGGCCCCCGACCTACTCGTCCCCGGCGGCCCGGTCGCGGTGTACTCGCCGTTCATCGAGTCCTCGCGCGAGTGTGTCGAGACGGCCCGAGAGGTCGGTCTCGTCGGCGTGGAGACGGTCGAGACCATCCAGCGGGAGATGACGTTCGATAATCGCGGCTCGCGACCGTCGACGCGTGGGGTCGGCCACACCGGCTACCTCACCTTCGCGCGGACGCCTATCTGACGTTTCGGAGCAGGTTTAATAATTCCTCGCGGTAGTTTCGCTCGGTGTCGATGTTCGGGTAGCCGCCGCCGGCGACGAAGAACGTCTCATTTTGCCAGACGGCCAGCCAGCCGGTCGCGTCGAGCGTCCGGTCGCCGACGCGACACCGGCCACGAACGGTCGTCAGCTGTCCGGCGTGGCCGTCCGCGGTCCGAAAATCGTCGTCGGTCCGGTACTGCAGGTCGAGAAAGCCGCGCTCGCGGAGGTCGCCCAGAAACTGCGAGCGGGCACGCGTCCGAATCATCGGCTCGACGAGCCGGCTCGCCCCGCCCGGTAGTTCCGGCTGAAAGGCGAGTCGCGTTGCGAAGAAGAAACACAGCGGCTCGTCGATACCGAACTGCTCGCCGACGCTCGGCTCCTCGTACAGGCGCGTGTGGCCATCGACGGTGACTCGTGGCAACTCGAACAGGCGCTCACGCGTCCGGTCGGCGAGCCGCCACCCACCTCGTTCGAGTTCACCGTCGGGCACCGTGGGCCACTGGTCGCTCATACCGGAGCGAAGACCCACAGCTATGAAAAGCTACGTCCGGTCAGTTGTCGTCTTCGCGCCACTTCTTCCCGCACTCGACGCAGGTGAAGAATCGAGTCTCGGACTCGTCGGCGGCGCGAATCTGCTTCATCTCGTAGCGTGCGCGCTCACCGTCGCAGTCGTCGTTCGGACACCGCGCGTCTGTCGTCGGGCCGATCTCCGTGTCGTCGACCTCGGACATGTCGACGACCTCGTTGCCCTCTTGTCCTTCGGTCGTTGTCATCTCGCTCTCGCTTGCTGAATCGCGCAGCTCTTCGTGCCCGCAGGAGCGACACACCCACGTGTCGCCGTCGGCGTGCATCATCGAGCCACACTCGTCGCAGAACTGCATCGTACCCTGGTTGACTCGGGACGGAACTTAAACCCGGGGTTGTGGAGCCGCCAGGGCGGACGAAACACCTTCCTTCGTGGCTACGGAGAGACGTGTGTGCCCTCCCGCCGTGATGTGCTCGCCGCCGGTGCCCTCGGCGTCACCGCCCTCGCCGGCTGTACGGCCCTCGACGACGGCCCGCCCCGTTCGGCCCGCTGGCACCACGACGCCAGTGCGGTGTTCGACACCGACAGCTACCTCTACGCGGGTCTGAACGTGCCGACGCTGCGCGCGAACAGCGACCGACTCCCACCGGAACTCCAGTCGGGACTCGACCGCGCGCGAGAGTTCTCCGAGGCAATCGCGCTCGACGACGTGGACCGACTCCTCGCGACGGGGTACGGCCGGCCTGAGCGCGGACAGGCAGGTCTCACCCTCGTCGCGACGGGAAACTTCGACGCCGACGCCATCGACGCCGAGATACAGGACACCTTCCGCCCCGTCGAGGGTGGGCTCGTCACGCCCGAAGGGACGTACCGCGGCTACCAGTGTTACGCCTCCGCTCCCGCACTGGGGCGTAACTGGCCCCAGTTCCAGGGACCGGACCAGCCCGAGCCGCCGGACTTCACGTTCGGCGTCGGCTACGACTCGAACGCGCTCGTCGCGAGCGTCACGCTCGGACTCGATTTGGACGCGCTCGAGGGCGTCCACGCAGCTATCGACGCCCGGACGGGCAACGGAACGCGACTCACCGAGCGCGCTCCCGTCCGGCACTGCCTGTCGGTGACGGACGGCCACCCCCTCGTGGCCGGGGTCTCCGAGGCGGGGCTGGCGGTGCTCCAACAGGAGACGGCGGGAGACAGCGGGAATGCGCTCGCGCTGGCGAAGGGACTCGTCTTCAGTTATCGGTTCGACCCCGACAGACTGCGGGTGGCCGTCGTCTTCGACCCCGCGGACCTGCTGTCGCGCGACCGGCTCCGGTCGCTCCTCGACGATTTGTTTGCCGACGAAGACGAGGAGCGAGACCTCGATATCGAGCACGTTGGCGTCGCGCGCGACGGCCGGGTCATCTACGCCGACATCGCCGTCGGCCCGGAGGCAATCGGACGGCTCAACGACGGGACGGCGACGCCAACGCCGACGACAGGCGTCTGGATTTAAGACCGACTCGCCGCTATGTCGGGTGAATGGTTCTGAGGACAGACAACCGCGTGCTCGCGCTGGCCTTCGCCCGGATGGCAGACTCGCTCGGCAACTCCTTTCTCATTATCGTCCTCCCGCTGTACATCGCTTCAGGGGAGATATCGCTCGTCGGTCTCGACGGCTTCTCGACGGAGCTGCTCATCGGCGTCGTGCTCTCGCTGTTCGGTCTGCTCAACAGTTCGCTCCAGCCGTTCAGCGGCCGACTCTCCGACCGGACCGGCGCGCGGAAACGCTACATCCTCGCCGGGCTGGTCGTGCTCGCGGTCGGGAGCGCAATCTACCCGTTCGTCACCTCCTACTGGGCCGTACTCGGCGCGCGGGCGATGCAGGGTATCGGCGCGGCGCTGACGGTCCCCATCGTGCTCGCGCTGGTCAACGACTACAGCGACGACGCCGGCCGCGGCAACGACTTCGGGATCTTCAATACCTTCAGGCTCATCGGCTTCGGCTTCGGTCCAATCGTCGCCGGACTGCTCATCACGGGCGGGGTCGCCTCGGAGACGGTCGTCAGCTATGACCTGCTCGGGGCGACGGTGTCGGGCTTCGACGCCGCCTTTGCCGTGGCGGTCGTCGGTGCGCTCGTCGCGTTCGTCCTCGTCTCGGTTCTCGTCGATGACCCAGAGGACCTCGAAGGCTCCGCGAGCGAGGACCTCTCGATTCGAATCCGCACCGAAGACGGACTCGACCCCGTCTTCGTCGTCGGGATCGGCACGTTCTTGATGGCGACGGGAATCGGTATCTTCGCGACGCTCCAGGAGGTCATCAACGCACAACTCAACCAGACGCCGTTTCTCTTCTCAGTTCAGTTCGCGGCGGTCGTCATCGCGAACGTGCTCTTTCAGGTGCCAATCGGTCGGGCGTCCGACCGCTACGGCCGGCGACCCTTCCTCGTGTGGGGGTTCGTCCTCCTGATTCCCTCGCTCGCGTTACAGGGGCTGATTCCGTCACTCGCGGCCACACTCCCGGCGACCGTCGCCGGCGTCGGCACCGGCTCGCTGTTGATGCTCGCGTTTCGGCTCCTCCAGGGAATCTCGGTGGCTATGGTGTTTGCCCCCGGACTGGCCGTAGCGGGTGACCTCGCCCGCGAGGGGGAGTCCGGCACCACCTTGTCGGTCCTCACGACGGCGTTCGGCTTCGGCATCGCCGCCGGGCCGCTCGTGTCGGGCGTGCTCGTCCGATTCGGCTTCGCGTGGCCCTTCTTCGCGGTCGCGGCGCTCGCGGCCGTCGCGCTCGTGTTGACCTACTCAGAGGTGGAAGAGACCGCACCCGCCGTGACCTGACGCGATCTGCTACTCGAAGTCGGGGTCGCGGTCGTCGAGGAACGCCGCCATCCCCTCGCGCTGGTCGTCGGTGTCGAACAGCGACGCCCAGGTCCGGCGCTCGAAGTCGAGACCAGCAGCGAGGTCGGTCGTTCGGGCCTGGTTGAGTGATTCCTTGGCGGCCCTCATCGCGGTCGTCGGCTTCGCCGCGAGGTCGGCTGCCATCGCGGCGGCGTGGTCGTCTAAGTCGTCGTGGGCGATGACCTCGCCGACGAGTCCGAGGTTGTAGGCGTCGCTCGCGTCGATCCGCTCGCCGAACATGATGAGTCGACGCGCCGTCTCGTCGCCGACGAGTCGGGGGAGCCGCTGTGTGCCACCCCATCCCGGCGTGATACCGAGGTCGATCTCCGTGTGTCCGACGACGGCCCGCTCGCTCGCGACCCGGAAGTCACACGCCAAGGCGAGTTCACAGCCGCCGCCGATTGCGTAGCCGTTGATGGCCGCGATGACGGGCGCGGGGAACGATTCGACGGCCGACATCACGTCGTGACCGAGCCGGGAGTACGCCTCGGCCTCGGTCGTATTCATCTCGGCCATCTCCGCGATATCCGCGCCGGCGACGAAGGCGTCGTCACCAGCACCCGTGATGACGAGCGCTTGCGCCTCGCCGCGGGCCTCCTCCAGTGCCGCATCGAGCGCCTCCAGCGTGGCGGTGTCGAGCGCGTTCAGGTGCGCGGGCCGGTCGATAGTCAGCGTCGCTACGTCGCCGTCGAACGCCAGTGCGACTCGCTCGCTCATACCCGAGGGTCTCCGGCCCGGCAAATAAGTCCACCCACGCGATCAGCGAAGTAGAGTCATTAAAGTCGCTCGTCCGCCTCGTGTCGGTAGATGGAGTTGGGGATTCCGCAGTCGTTCTCGCGCGTGCTCTCTTCGATGTGTACGGAGCCACACCCGGCCGCCCGTGAGGCCGCAGAGCGGTTCATCGCCACCAACCCGGGCGACCCCGGAACCTACGACACCGTCGCCGACCTCGAATCGACGGTGGTCGACCGGCTCGGCGAGGTTGCCGGGCTCGATGAGCCGGCGGGTTACGTCGCTTCCGGCGGCACCGAGGCGAACGTTCAGGCGCTCCGGCTCGCCCGAAACCGCGCTGACACTCCCGACCCGAACGTCGTCGTCCCGGCCTCGGGGCACTTCTCGTTTACCAAGGCCGCCAACGTGCTCGGTGTCGAACTCCGGGTCGCCCCGCTCGACGGCTACACCGTCTCGCTGGAGGCAGTCGAGGAGCTACTCGACGCGGACACGGTCGCCGTCGTCGGCGTCGCCGGCTCGACCGAGTATGGGCGCGTGGACCCGATTCCCGCCCTCGCCGACCTCACCGCCGACGCGCCCGGCGACCCACTCCTCCACGTCGACGCCGCGTGGGGCGGGTTCGTCCTCCCGTTCACCGACTACGCGTGGGGCTTTGCCGACGCCGCCGTCGACACGCTCACCATCGACCCGCACAAGATGGGGCAGGCGGTCGTACCGGCCGGCGGGCTGCTGGCGCGCGAGGAGTCGCTGCTCGCCGAGCTCGCCGTCGACACGCCGTATCTCGAATCTACCAGCCAGATCACGCTCACGGGGACGCGCTCGGGAGCGGGCGTCGCGAGCGCGGTCGCGGCGCTCGACGCGCTGTGGCCGGACGGCTACCGCGAGCAGTACGAGACCTCACAGGCGAACGCGGAGTGGCTCGCGGCGGAGCTTCGTTTGCGGGGCGACGAGGTCGTCTCGCCGACGCTCCCACTGGTCGCGGCCGACATCGGTACCGAGGCAATCGACGCAGTTCGCGACGCCGGGTGGCGGCTCTCGCGCACCGAACGGGGCGAGGCCCGGTTCGTGATGCAGCCGCACGTCACTCGCGAGACGCTGTGTGCGTTCCTCACAGACCTCGATAGACTCCGGTAGAGAGCGATACGCTTAGGCAGGCCCCGGGCAAGTGATTCGATGTGTCACTGATCCCGTTGGTTTTCGGCTTCGACTTCTCGCCGCTCGTGGAGTTCGTCGAGTCGTCGAGCGGTCTCCTCTCGCTGCTCGCCGTAGCCGTCTACTCGTTTCTCATCGCCGTCGTCCTCCCGCTGCCGAGCGAGATTGTCCTCTTTGCGACGCCGAATCTCGGTCTCCCGCCGGCTGTCGAGTTGACCATTCTCATCCTCGTTTCCGGGCTGGGGAAAGCCGCCGGCTCGGTGTTCGCCTTCCGCGTCGGTCACGGCGTCAAGGAGTCCGGCCCCGTAATTCGCGCGCTCCGGCGCTCGCCGATCGACGTGGTCGCGTGGTCAGAACGCAAGACCGTCGAGGTCGCACAGGAGTACGGCTACATCGGGCTCGCGTTCGCACTCTCGATTCCCTTCTTCCCCGACACGATCTCCATTTACGCGTTCACCGTCTTAGAGGAGAACTACGCGAAGTTCGCCGCCGCCACCTTCGTCGGCAGCGTCGGCCGACTGCTCGTGTGGATTGCCTTCTTCGATACCCTCACCTCGGTGTTGTGAGAGTCCCGAATCGGGGGGGTTTAGGTCGCCCACGGGACTAGCAGAAGTATGACACGCGACGACTATCCCACCGACGAGCCGGCGGTGGTCACCTGCGGGCTGCCGTACGCCAACGGTGACCTCCACGTCGGCCACCTGCGCACGTACGTGAGCGGGGACGCGCTCGCTCGCGCGCTCGACAGTCTCGGTCAAGAGACGGCGTTCGTCTCCGGTTCGGACATGCACGGGACGCCCATCGCCGTTAACGCCGCCGAGGCCGGCGTCGACCCCGAGTCGTACGCCTACGAGTACCACGACCAGTACGAACGGACGTTCCCGAAGTTCAACGTCGAGTTCGACCACTACGGCGACACCCACGACGCGACCAACACCGAACTCACCCAGTCGTTCGTCCGGTCGTGGCTCGACAACGACCACGTCTTCGAGCGGGAGATTCAGGTGGCGTGGGACGCCGACGAGGACCAACCGCTCCCGGACCGCTACGTCGAGGGGACCTGCCCCTACTGCGGGGAGACGGCCCGCGGCGACGAGTGCGACGACGGCTGCCAGCGTCACCTCGAGCCGGGCGAAATCGAGGACCCGGTCTCGACCCTCACGGGAAATCCGGCCGAGTACCGCACCCGCGAGCACAAGTTCCTCCGGCTCGGCGACTTCCAGGAGTATCTGTCCGGATTTCTCGACCGACTCGAAGGAACCGACAACGCGCAAAATCAGCCCCGCGAGTGGGTCGAGGGCGAACTCGAGGACCTCTGTATCACCCGCGACATGGACTGGGGAATCGACTACCCCGGCGAAGGCGAGGAGGACCTCGTGCTCTACGTCTGGGTCGACGCCCCAATCGAGTACGTCGCCGCGACGAAACAGTACAGCGAGGAGTCCGACTTCGACTGGGAGGCCGCGTGGCAGTTCGACGGCGAGACGCGTCCCGGCGTACAGTGGGACGAGACGTGGAATGATGACGGCGGCGATCTCATCCACGTCATCGGCCAGGACATCATCCAACACCACACCGTCTTCTGGCCGGCGATGCTCCGCGGAGCGGGCTACAACGAACCCCGTGCCGTGATGGCCTGCGGGTTCGTCAACCTCGCGGGAGAGGCCTTCTCCACGAGCCGAAACCGTGCGGTGTGGGCCGACGACTACCTCGAAACCGGTCTCGACCCCGACCTGTTCCGGTACCAGGTCACCACCGGCTCGGAGTTCACCGCCGACGTGAACTTCTCGTGGGACGCGCTACAGGAGCGGACGAACAACGACCTCGTTGGCGTGCTCGGCAACTTCGCCTACCGGTCGCTGCTGTTCGCCGAGCGCAACTTCGACGGCACGCCCGACGCCGACGTGAGCGAGGACGTGCGCGAACACATCGACGGGGCAATCGGTGCCGTCCACGAGGCCGTCAACGACTACTCGGTGCGGGGGCTGGGCGAGGCACCCATCGACCTCGCGCGCTTCGGCAACGAGTACATCCAGCGCAACGAGCCGTGGAAGCTCACCGACGAGGACCCCGAGCGCGCGGCACAGGTCATCCGCGACTGCGTCCAGCTCGTGAAGGCGACGGCCGTGCTCATGGAGCCGGTGCTGCCGGGCAAGGCCGAGGAGCTGTGGGCGCAGTTGGGCGAGGACGGCAGCGTCCACGAGGCCGCCCTCTCGGACGCGCTTGAGGCCCCGCCAGCGGAGTTCGGTGAGCCGACGGAGCTGTTCGAGCAAATCGAAGACGACACCGTCGAGGAACTCAACGCCGACCTCGAATCGCGCGTCGAGGACGCGAGCGAGGAGAGCGAAGAGACGGACGACAGAGATGCAAGCGAGGGCGAAGATGGTGACCTCGAACCGATCGTCGAGAACACCATCGGCTTCGAGGAGTTCCAGGACCTCGACCTCCGTGTCGGCGAGATTCGAGCCGCGGAAGGTATCGAGGGGGCCGACGAGCTCGCGAAACTGGAGGTCGACATCGGCCACGAGGTCCGCCAGATCGTCGCCGGCATCAAACAGCTACACGACCTCGACGCGCTTCCGGGAACGAAGGTCGTCGTCGTCGCGAACATGGAGCCGGCCGAGCTGTTCGGCGTCGAGTCGAACGGGATGGTGCTCGCGGCGGGCGGGCAGGCGGACCTGTTGACGACTCACGACGACAGCGCCGTCGGTACGCGCGTCCGGTAGCCCGCGCACTTTTCTTATCGAGGGCAGTACTGCGGGTATGACCGACGACGAGCGCGAGTGGGACGACCCGCCCGGCGTGTGGGACGACGAGGAAGACGACGGAGCCGACGAAGCCGATGACGCCGGTGCGTTGAACGTCGCGACGGAAGGCGAGTCGTTCGTTCGGAGCGACGAGCGCGACCCGATAACGCCCGGCGACATCTCCGCCGAGCACGCGGCGTTCGTCCTGCTCGGAGCACTGTTCACGACGCTGGTGTTGGTGCGGCTCGCGAGCGGGGTGCTCTGAGGCGAACGCTTACGCGACCGGGGAGCCTATCGGCCCCATGGTCGATATCTTCGGGCTGCCCCTGTCGATGGTGTTGCTGTTGGTGGGGGCGGGGTTGATGTTGGCGGAGGCGCTCGCGCCGGGTGCCAACTTCATCGTGCTCGGCTCGGGGCTGACGGTGGCCGGACTCGTCGGCGTCCTGTTGAGTCCACTCATCGGCGGCGTGGCGATTATCCTCCTGATGACGCTCGTCTTTCTGCTGGCGAGCGGCGCGACCCTCGCCGGCTACCGACGGTTGGGCATCGGCACTGGTGGGTCGGGGAGCAAGACGACCGACTCCTCTTCGCTGCGAGGGAACACCGGGACGGTGACGGAACGGGTGACGAGCGACGGCGGCGAGGTCAAGCTCGACGACGGCGGCTTCAACCCCTACTACCGGGCGCGAGCGATGGACCGCCCGATCGAGGTCAGTACCGAAATCGTCGTGATGGACCCCGGCGGCGGAAACGTCGTCACCGTCGCGCCGGCCGGCGAGGACGACATCGACCGCGCGCTCAGGGAGGGCCGCGAACAGGGCCGAGCCACGAGTGCGACGGAGGAGACCGGGACGACCCGAGCCTCGGCATCGAACGGGGAGGCAAACTCCGACGGCGAATCAGAGTCCGACGGCGAGACGGACTCCGAGCGGGAGCCGGAATCGGCCTGAGCGACGGAACGGGGGGAATCCTTATGCGCTGTTTGGCCTAACATGAGACCATGCTGATAGCACTCCAAGCGGGCTTTGTGGGACCGGTCGTCGCGTTGGTCCTCCTCTCGCTCGCCATCATCACGGTGGCGTCGTCTGTCGTCATCGTGCAGGCGTACGAGAAGAAAGCGCTCACGCGGTTCGGTGAGTTCCAGAAGCTGCTCGAACCCGGGTTCAATCTGGTCGTGCCGTTCGTCTCCGCGACGTACGCGTTCGACATGCGGACACAGACGCTCGACGTGCCCCGACAGGAGGCAATCACCCGGGACAACTCCCCGGTGACGGCCGACGCCGTCGTCTACATCAAGGTGATGGACGCCAAGAAGGCGTTCCTCGAAGTCGACGACTACGAGCGGGCCGTCTCGAATCTCGCACAGACGACGCTGCGTGCCGTCATCGGCGACATGGAGTTAGACGACACGCTCAACAAGCGCCAAGAGATCAACGCGCGCATCCGGAAGGACCTCGACGAACCGACCGACGAGTGGGGTGTCCGCGTCGAGTCCGTCGAGGTACGAGAGGTGAACCCGAGCAAGGACGTCCAGCAGGCGATGGAGCAACAGACCTCCGCAGAGCGCCGCCGCCGTGCCATGATTCTGGAGGCACAGGGTGAGCGACGCTCTGCCGTCGAGGAGGCGGAGGGTGAAAAGCAGTCGAACATCATCCGCGCACAGGGTGAAAAGCAGAGCCAGATCCTGGAAGCACAGGGAGACGCCATCTCGACCGTGCTGCGCGCGAAGTCCGCCGAGTCGATGGGCGAGCGGGCGGTCATCGACAAGGGGATGGAGACGCTCGCCGAGATGGGGACCAGCGAGTCCACGACGTTCGTGCTCCCGCAGGAACTCACGTCGCTCGTCGGTCGCTACGGCAAGCACATGACCGGCTCGGACGTCCAACAGTCCGAGAGCGTACTCGACTCGATGGACTTCGACGAGGAGACCCGCGAGATGCTCGGACTCGACGACATCGAGGAGATTCTCGGCCGCATCGACGAGGACGCCGAGATGGATGTCCAACAGATGGAGGCCGAAGCGGAGGCCATCAAGGCCGGCGCGGACGACGCAGACATCAAGAGCGCCAACGACGTCATCGAGGAGATGGACTCCGACATGGACGCCGAGACGAAAGCGGAGATGCGCGAGGCGATGGGCGACGCCGAAACGGAACAGGAGTAGCCGAAGCCGTTTTACCTGTCACTGACTCACGCGGAGTATGGACGGGGTGGACGAGAGCAAGCGGGCGACGCTAAAGCGCTTTGGCGCAATTGGCGCAGTGTCGCCGTTCGCCCGCTTTGCCGGCGACAACGACGACGACGGGCAGGAGCGCTCGGACCGTCGTGAGGCCATCGTCGGCTATCTCGCCACCACCCCCGGTGCACACTTCTCGAAGCTACGCGACGGCCTCAAGCTCGGCACCGGCGAGGCGCAACACCATCTCCGGCGGCTCGAATCCGACGGGAGAGTCGAGTCCGAGAAGGACGGCGACTACCGGCGCTACTTCCCGAGCGGTCGCTTCTCGGCGTTCGAGAAGCGCGCACTCGGCTATCTTCGGCGCGATACGGCCAGGAAGCTCGTGCTCGCGCTGTTGGCGAATCCCGACGCGACGGGCGGGGACCTCGCGGCGGAGTTGGGCGTCTCGCGCCCGACCGTGAGCCGGTACGTCGGCGAACTCGAGTCGGCCGGCCTGCTCTCGCGCGAGGACGGCTACGCGCTCGTCGCGCCCGAGCGGCTGCTCGTGCTCGTGGTTCGGTACGCGGACTCCTTCGGGCCGGAGACGGTTGCGTTTGCGGCCGATGCGAGCGACCTGCTCTCGTATGACCCTACGTCGTGACCATCCAGGTCGTGCCCGACGAGTAGCCCCACTTCTCCACGTCGATACCGAAGTCGCCCTCACAGATCGCACTCATGTTGGTACCGACCTCTTTTGCCGACAGGTCAAGCTCCTCGCCGATTGCGCGTGACTTGAAATACGTCTCCGTGGCGGCCGCCTCGCGCAGATACGCGAGGATTCGCTGTTGTTTCTCGCTCAGGTCGGTCGCGGTCGCCGGGGTAGCTGTCGCGCTCATACCTCACCATACCACCAGCACATAAAATGCCGTTTGGTACAGCGTGTTAATTTCGGCGCTGTCTTGCGTTTTCAGGCACAAATACGGGACCACCGAGGTCGGTGGCGGGTGGGTGAGCCGCGTCGCTGGTAGAGGAGAGAAATCGGTGACGGAACGCGCGTGGCTACTCGATGACCTCGCCAACCGCGAAGTTGGACTTCACTTCCGTCACCTCGATTTTGACGCGCTCGCCGATGTCCGTGTCGGGGACGATGATGACGTAGCCGCGCTCGACGCGAGCGATGCCGTCGCCCTGCTTCCCGATATCTTCCACCTCAACGTAGCGAATCTCGCCCGGCTCGACGGGCGGGCGCGGTTCCCCACTTGCGGTTTCACCGGCGGTCTCGGCGCGGTCGCTCTCGACGCTTGCGGCGTCGTCCTCGCCGGCAGCGATGAGGGCGACGCGGTACGTCTCACCCGCTTCGATTTCACCGGTGTCGAGTTCGCGGCGCGGCACCTCGACCACGTATCGGTCGTCGTCGCTCTCGACATCGGCGCTGAACAGACAGAGGAGTTTCTCGGAGATCTCCATAGACGCGCGATACATCTCCCGGGGAGTTTAAAGCTCTTTCACTGCCCAGCAGGGGTGCCGTCCGGCCGCTTCGGTCCCTCGGAGTCGTAGACCACCACTTCACCGGCGTCCGTCGCGACGGGTTCGTAGTTGTCGCGCACGCCGATCGCCTCCTCCAGTTCGCGCACGGCCCGTTCCTTGAGCGCGGCGGCCAACTCCTCGGCTTCGGCTCGGGAGATATCGCGGCCGAGTCCCTCACACTCGTGGGCGCGGACCATTCCTTCCGAGTCGACGGCCTCGCCCATCGGCTGTGAGGTGCCGCCCAACGCGACGGAGAAGGGGTAGGTGTGACAGATGAGCGGCCGGTCGGCGTGGACCGTACAGCCCCCCGACTCGTCGCCGTCGTAGAAGACACAGTCGCCACAGGCGTCCGTCTGGAGCGCCCACTCGAACGTCTCGCCCTCGGGACCGTCCGGCCCGTCTTCCAGACCGTACGGCATCGGGCGGGCCACGTCGCGCCACTCGTCGTCGGTTAGCTCGCGCACTTCGTCGGGAAACACGGTAGCGGTGTGGTCGTCGTCGGGTTCGGCCGTACAGCAGGCTCCACAGTGGGTACACTCGAAGCCGATGGATTCGATTGCGTCGGCGAGACTCGCGGTGTCAAGCTCGCGGGCGCGGGCGAGTTCGGTTTCGAGTGAGTCCATATCCGGTGTTCGGCCCGCGGGGGGAGAAAGATTCCGCTCAGCCGGTGTGGGTGACCGAGTCGGGTGAGATGCGGACGAGGACGCGCTCGCCGTCCTCCTCGCCGTGGTGTGGGTACTCGTCGACGCCCATGTAACGGGCCGCGAGTTTGTCGATGTGGTCAACCGCGCCATCGGTCGTGAGTTCGGCCGTCCCGCGCACGGCGAGGTACCGATAGCCGTCTTCGGGGTCCGTCATGCTGACGGCAACGCGCGGGTCCTTGCGGATGTTCTTCTCCTTGCGGCGACCCCGCGCCGTGTTGACGAGGAGTTCGTCCGCGTCGGCGTCGTAATCTACCCAGACGGGTGTGGTCTGTGGTGCACCATCAGGCAACAACGTCGAGATGTGTGCGAAGGTCCGTTTCTCGAACAGGTCGTGGAACTCGGCGGGAATACTCGCCATACACGCCCGACCACGCCGTCGTAGGTAAGTATTGCACACAGTTTCGGTGTTGGCAAGATATGACAGCGTGCTATGTATAAGGGGCAATTATACACTTGGTGGTGTTTCGAGTGTTATGACCTGAATATAGGGAACACTTACCACCGTCCACAGGCAGCGGTTGGTATGAGCGCACTAACCGAGAAGTCCGTCGAAGAGAACCCACTGTCCGACCCCGAGTTCCGCGAGACCCTGCGCGAGCTCCCGCCGAGCGCGAAGCTCGTCGCAAAAGTGCTGGACGACGAGAGCCCGCTCTCGCAGGGCCAACTCGCCGAGGAGTCGCTGTTGCCCGACCGCACCGTCCGCTACGCCCTGAATCGTCTGGAAGAGGAGGGTCTCGTCGGCTCCCGCTACAGCTTCCACGACGCACGCAAGCAGGTCTACTTCCTCGCCAACTAAGTCCGGGCGACGCGTTCGGCCACCGTGCACGTCCATCGCGTCCCGGTGACGTTTCCGAACGTCCCGACCGGCTCCGTCAACGCCTATCTGCTCGCCGGCGAGTCGACGACTCTCGTCGACCCGCCCGAGCGCCACCCCGAACTCGACAGCCTCGTCGCCGACCACGACCTCGATTACGTGCTCGCAACACACCACCACTCCGACCACGCGGGCGGTATCGCCCACTACGCCCGCGAGTACGACGCGACCGTCGCCTGCCGTGCCGGTCGCGTTGCCGACTTCCGAGCGGCGACCGGCGTCGACCCCGACCGAACCTACCGCGAGGGAACCAGTCTCGCCGGCATACGCGTTGTCGACACGCCCGGCCACGCGCCCGAACACGTCGCGTTCGCCACGCCCGAGGGGTTAGTTGCCGGCGACCTCGCCATCGGAGAGGGTTCCGTCGCCGTCGCCGCCCCGGAGGGAGACATGCGCGCGTACGTCACCTCCCTGCGCCGGGTCTGGGCACGCGCCCCGGACCGTATCTATCCGGGCCACGGCCCGACCATCGAGGACGCGCGCGACACCTGTGAGCGACTCATCGCCCACCGACGCAAGCGCGAACGCCGAATTTTCGACGTAGTCACGGAAGGTGCCTACACCCTCGACGCCGTGACCGACGGCGCGTACACGAAGGACATCTCCGCCGTTCGCGAGCTCGCGGTGGCGACCGTCGAGGCCCACGTCGAGAAGTTGGCCGTCGAGGGCCGACTCCGGTGGGACGGCGAACAGGTCCGGCCGGCCTGAGTCGGGACTCGAAATCCCCAAGCCTCCGGGGTCGTTCGAGGCGGTATGGACGACCCGCTCGCCCGCTACGAGCCGCTCATCGACGACTACGAGCAGTTCCGGGCCACCTGCGCGGAGCCGCTCCCGCAGGTCGTCCGGGTGAACACCGTCAAGGCGACGACCGACCGGGCGACGGCGGCACTCGACGACGCCGGTATCGCCTACGAACAGGCCGACTGGTACGGTGAGCTGCTTCGCTTGGAGCTCGAAAAGCCCGGCAACACGTGGCCATACGTCCACGGCTGGCTCTACGGACAGGAGGAGGTCTCAGCGATTCCCGGTCTCGTCTGTGACCCGCAACCCGGCGAGCGCGTCCTCGATCCGTGTGCAGCACCCGGGTCGAAGACGACACACCTCGCCGCGCTGATGGACGACACCGGCTTGCTCGTCGCCAACGACTCGAATCTCGGGCGACTGTCGGCGCTCCGGTCGAACACCGAACGCTGCGGGCTGACCAACGTCGCCGTCGCGAAGTCCGACGCGCGGAACTTCTCGCTGAAACCCTTCGGCGGCGAGCAGTTCGACCGCGTGCTCGCCGACGTTCCCTGCTCGTGTGAGGGGACCGTCCGGAAGAACCCAGACATCTTCGACGAGTGGACGTTAGACCACGTCCACGGAATCGCGGGTATCCAGAAAGGCGTGCTCTCGCGGTCTATCGAGGTGACCGAACCCGGCGGCACGGTCGTCTACTCGACGTGTACCTTCGCGCCCGAGGAGAACGAGGCCGTCCTCGACCACGTGCTCGGCGAGCACGACGTATCCCTCGTCGAGTACGACCTCCCGCTGGAGACGCGCCCCGGCGTGACCGAGTGGGACGGAGCGGAGTTCGACGGCTCAGTGCGGAAGGCCAAACGCGTCTACCCGCACCTGAACGACACGGGGGGCTTCTTCTGTGCGAAGCTGGAGGTGCACGCATGAGAGACAACGACGGCCACCAGTTCGGTCGGCTCCCCGCGACCGAGCGCGACCGCGAGGTCGAGGGTCGCCCGACCCGCGAAGCAGTCGTCGACTTCTGGCAAGAGCGCTACGGCATCCCGGCCGCGACGTGGGGCGACTACTCCTTCTGGGAGCGCGGCTCCGGCAAAGTCTGGGCGTTTCACGGTGAGGTGCCCTCACCCGCCCGGATTCAGGGACTCGGCATGTCGGTGCTTCGGACCGACCACGAACACTGGAAGCCGACGACCAACGCGGCCCAACGGTTTGGCGGACTGGCGACCGACTGCGTCATCCACCTCGAAGAGGCGGAGGCGACGGCCTTCCTCGCGGGCCACGACCAGGAGATAGACCGCTGGGACGGTGACTGGGGGTATCTCGTCGTCACGCACGACATCGGAGGCGAGCAGGAACCGATCGGGACCGGACTGTATCTGTACGGCGAACTGCGCTCGCAGATACCGAAGGGTCGCCAGCGCGACCTGTAGTCCGCATACTGATACGGGTGGCCCACGACGTACGGGTATGGACCGGCAGTTCCTCGCAGTGACGGCGGCCTCCGTACTGTTGCTCGGCGGCGGCATCGGCGCGGGCGTCTATCTCGACTCGACCGGCACGTTCGACCAGCGTGCCGAAGCCGCGCCCGCAGTCACCTACTTCGAGGGCGGCAACGCCACCTGTCTGCCCGCGGACACAGACGCGCCGATGGTCACCATCAACAACGACACCGAGGGGAGTTACGTCTCCATCGACGGAGTGATACCGGTCGACCGGAATCGTGCCCGCGTCACGAACGCCACGCTCGAACAGCTCGACCGCACCACCTACGAGCTCACATACACGACCGCCTCTCGAACCCTCGACTGTCCCGAGGGTCGCGCGCCGACCGTCGATGCACAGACCGCGGTGCAACTCCCACACCCGGGCCCCGAGCTGTTCGGAGTGGAACTGCTCTACCCCGACGGCACGGAGTACCGCATCCGCAAGACCGGGGGCGACCCGAGCGTCGAGGAAATCTAGTCTTTCTTCTTGAGGACGCCGCCACCGAGCCCCTCCCACTCGACTCGGTAGCCGAGCCGCGACAGGACGGCACTCGTGTCCGAGAGGTCCTCTCCGGCAAGCGTCGACTCCACTGCGTCCAGCGACTGCCCGGCCTCGATTGTCTCCGCGACGGTGTCGAGCACGGCCGGCCGGACGAGCGTGCGCCCCACGATTTCGTGGTCGGGGAACGCCACCGAGTCGAGCGTCTGTTCGCTCACACCGTGCTCGTCGGCGAGGTCGGCGAGCGAAATCACGTCGTCGTCGGGCCGCAGTTCGTCGGGGAGTGACGCCCGCGCCTCAGTGAGTAGGTCAGCCTCGTACTCGCGGAGCGCGTCGACCACGTCCTTGACCCGGACCGTCCCCGAGTACGGTATCGCGCCGTCGGTGAGCGCCTCGACTTCTTCGCCGACGCCGAGTGATTCGTCGACGGCGACCAGGAAGGCCACGTCTTCGAGGTCGCCAAAGCGCGAGAGCTTCTTCGCGACGTATTCGGGCGTCCAGAATCCCATCACCTCGAAGAAGACGCGGAACTCGCCGTGGTTCCAGTCGAAGGCGAAATCCGGGATGACGACGTGTTCACCGGCGGCGAGTGGTTCGGGTTCACGCACCAGCGACCAGTCTAAATCGAGCGACTGGAACCGGGCGGCGAAGTCGGCTTCCACCCCCGAGTCGAAGGTCATCTCGGTCACCGGTTCGACGCCAGGGACCGACACGTCGGACTCGTCAAGTCGGAGCGTGCGCTCGGTGTTGCGGTCGTCGATAGTCGCCTCCAGCGTCCACTCGCTCGCGCTCGCGACCGTCCGGAGCAGGCGCGCGAATCGCGTCCCGTAGCGGCGCGACCGTCTGAACAGCGCGTCCGGGCCGGTGACGACGACCTCCCGACCCTGGTCGGTCCGGCGAATCTCGTACAGCAGACGGAGCCGTTTCACTGTCGAGACGAGCGTCGCCGGGTCCGACGACCGGACGCACACCTCCGTCGCGTCGAACAGCGCAGTCTGGGCGAGTGAGAGGTCATACTGTTCACACAGTGTCTCGGGTGTCCATCGAGAATCGAAGTTCACGAGCACCTGCTGCACCTCGCGGTCGGCGTACAGCGACTGCTCGATGCCGTCGGTCGGGACGCGCATCCGCTCGGCGGCGCGGTCGAGCGCTTCTCGCCGGTCGGCGTCGGTCGCGACACTCACCGACTCGGCACACTCGAAGACGAGACGCCGGGTTCGCTCGGGGTCGAGTGGCGCGCGCGTCTCGAAGGCGGTCTCCCGGTCAAGGAGCTTGGCGAACCCGCGCACGAGCTTGAACGCGAACTCGGCTTCAAGCTCGTCGAGCGCCGAATCGAGGTCGCCGCGCGTCTCCCCGACGTGACCCTGATACACCCCGAGCACGCGGGCCGCGAGGTCGCGCGCCTCGGCGTCGTCGCCGACGAACTGTGGGTGGTAGCCGCCGCCACGTCGCGAGACGCGAAGCAGCTCTTTCGTCAGCATTAGCGCCTCCGTGCCGCGACGCGTTCCTCGCTCGTTTCCTCGCTCACGACCTCATACAGCAGGGCGCGTCCGCCGTCTTCCTTCGGGCGGAGCACGCGACCCAACCGTTGGGTGAACTCTCGCTGGCTCCCCGACCCCGAGAGCACGACCGCGACGTTCGCGTCCGGCACGTCGACGCCCTCGTCGAGCACGTTCGCCGTCACGACCCGCGAGTAGTCGCCCTCGCGAAAGCGGTCGAGTATCTGGCTGCGCTCCGTCGTTCCGGTCTCGTTCGTGATCGCCGGCAGGAGGAACCGTTCGGAGAGGCGATACACGAGGTCGGTGTAGGCCGTGAAGACGATGATTCGGTCCTCGGCGTGGCGGTCGAGGATGTCGGAAAGCGTCTCCACCTTCGCGTCGGCGTTGGCGACGATTTCGCGAGCATGCTGTTTCGCCAACAGCGCTTCGCGTGCCTTGGGGTCGGTCCCGGAGCGCTTGACGAGTTCCTGATAGTCGCTGCCCGACCGAAGCTGGATGTCCGACTCGCGGAGGTAGTCGGTGAAGATGCCTTGCGCCTCGTCGTAGCGGGCGCGTTCTTCGGGACCGAGCGACACCTCGATGCGCTTGATGTCGTAGGGTGCGAGGTGGTCGCCCGCGAGGTCGTCCACCTCGAGGTCGTACACCAGCGGGCCGACCAATTCCTCAATCGCCTCGTGTGCGCCGTCGGGACGCTCGAAGGTGGCAGTCAGCCCGAGTCGTGCGGGGGCGGCCATCAGCCGCGCGATATCCCGATACCCTTCCCCGCCGAGGTGGTGTACCTCGTCGAAGACGAGTAGGCCGAACCGGTCGCCTAGCTCGTCAGCGCGGAGATACGCCGAGTCGTAGGTGGCGACGGTGACGGGTTCGACGCGCTGTTCACCGCCGCCCAGCTGTCCGACCGGTACGTCGAACTCGGCTTCGAGCTCGCCGCGCCACTGATTCAGCAGGTCGATCGTCGGGACGACGACCAGCGTCGGCGTCGCGAGTCGCTCGATTGCGCCGATTGCGATGACCGTCTTCCCGCTCCCAGTCGGGAGCTCGAGAACGCCGCGGCGGTCGCTCTCCTCCCACGCGTCCAGCGCGTCCCGCTGGTACTCGCGGAGGTCGTACGACGAGTGAAGCTCTGACACGTCGACGAGATCGAGCACGTCGTCGCGCACGTCCGCCGCGAGGGGGCGGAGCGCGTCCCGGAGCTGGGCGTACCGATACGCGGGAGCGCGTCCAGATTCCGAGCGGGGGTCGCGCTCGACTCCCGGCAGCGGGACGGACACCTCGCCGTCAACGCGAATCGTCCCCTCGTCGTACGTGAGCGACGCCATCGTCGGAAGGTCGACGCTTGCAGATAAAAATCCGCCGCGTCGGGCCGAGAGGTTTTTTATCCCCGCCGGCGGGAACCAGAGGTAATGCGGATTGCCGTCGTCGCCTTCGAGACCACACACCGGACAGCTAGGGCCGGCCTCAAACGTACGGAGGCGCTGGCGCGGGCGCTCTCCCGGCGCGGGCACGACGTGACCGTCTTCTGTACTCAGTGGTGGTACGGTCCCGACGCCGGTCCGTGGCGCGTGGACGACGACCTCAGATACCGCCGTATCGACATCGCGCCAGACCTCCCCTCCTCGGTCGTCCGCCTCCCGGTCCAGTTGGCGCGGTTCCGTCCGGACGTGATTCACGCCGCGCCTGCGCCGCCGGAGCTGTTACTTTCGGCTCGCGTCGGGGCGACGCTCTCGCGCGCCCCACTCGTCTGTGACTGGTACGGCGACGAGCAGTTCGACTCCCGGTTGCTCGGCCCGGCCCGACGCGCACCGAGCCACACCGTCGTCCCCTCCGACTACGTCGAGTCCGGCCTTCGCGAGGATGGTATCGCGGGCGAGCATCTCACGGTGCTCCGCGAGTTCTTAGAGTTCGAGGCAATCGAGGCAGTCGAGCCGGCCGGCGAGGAACACATCGTCGCGGGGCGGCGGCTCGATTCGGACGCGAATCTGGAGTCGCTGTTTCTCGGCTTGGCCGAACTCAGACGGGAAGACTGGTCCGCGACCGTCATCGGCGACGGGCCGGCACGCGGGGAGTTCGAGCAGGCGGCCGCCGACCTCCGAATCGGCGACCGCGTCGAGTTCGTCGGCGACGTTCCGCGCGAGGAGCGTATCGCCCACTACCGGAACGCTCACACCTTCGTCCACACGGCTCGCCGGGAGTCGTTCGCCACGGAACTCATGTGGGCGCTCGCGTGTGGCTGTACCGGCGTCGTAGAGTATCAAAGCGACTCGGCGGCCCACGAACTCGTGGAGCGGCGACCCCGCGGCTTCCGGGTCACGACCTCCGAGGAGATCGCCGGCGCGATTCAGGACTCTCGCGACCTCGACCACCGAACCATCGACGACGACTTCCGCGAGTTCGACCGCGAGCGGGTGCTCGAGTCCCTGCTCGCGCTGTATCGCGACCTCGGCGCGGGTCAGTAATCACCACTTCTTGTACGGGAGAAACTTCCCCTCGTAGGTGATTCGAACCCGGTCGCCGTCGTCGTGGTCGACCCTGTCGACGTGACACTCGAAGTCGATGGCCGACATGATGCCGTCACCGAACTCCTCGTGGACGCAGGCCTTGATGGCGTCGCCGTACACCTGCGGAATCTCGTAGAGCCGGTACAACATCGGGTCCGAGGGGATGGTCGCTTCCTCGTCACCCTTGTACGGTTCACGCTGGAGTGCAGCGACGACCGCTTCGTCCTCTATGTCGAGTCGGGTACACAGGGCGCGTGCTTCCGCCTCGCTCGCGCTCACGTCGCCGAAGACGAGCGAGGCCGTCCACACCTCGTCGCGGTCGATTGCGTCGGTGAGGTCGACGAAATCGAGGTCCTGTTCGTGTTTTGCCTGCTTCAGTCGCGCCGTGGCGTCGGCTCGCGAGAGCATACCCGTCGTTCGCTCGGCGCGGGCATGAAAACCGGTGGCCGCACGCGTTCGCCACCACCTTTTCCGGCGAGAGACGCCTAACCTTTCACATGACAGAGCGTGTCCTCGTCCTTGGAGCCGGAGCCGGCGGGACGATGGTCGCGAACCGGCTCGACCGCGAACTCGGCGGGCTGGCCGAGGTAGTCGTCCTCGACCGGACGCCGACCCACCGCTACCAGCCGGCCTTCTATCTCCACCCGTTCGGTCACGCCGACATCGACGCGCACACACGGGACGTGCGCGACTATCTGCGTGCCGACGTGCGGTTTCGCGAGGCGACCGTGACGGGTATCGACCCCGGCGAACGGATGGTCGCGACGGGCGACGGGAGCGTCGAGTACGACCGGCTCGTCGTCGCACTTGGCCACGAGACCGTCGCCGGCCCGTGGGCGGGTGAGCCGCACGTCTACCCGTTCTACCGGCCCGAAGGCGCACGCGCACTCGAGGAGACGCTGAGTCGGTTGGTCGGCGGCACGGATGGAACCGACGCGGAGACTCCGGTAGCGGCCGACGGCGGCGTAGCGACCACGGGAGCCGAGCCGTCGCTCCCGACACCGACCGCGGAGCGCCCGCTCCGGGTCGTCGTTACCGAACCCGAGGGAAGCGTTTCCTGTAGCGGTGCGCCGGCGAAGGCCGCCCTGCTCGCCGAGGATTATCTCACGGCCCACGACGTTCCGTGTGCGGTGACGCTCGCCGGCCCCGACGACCACGTCTTCGGGACCGGCAAGAAGGCACGCTACGATGAGGAACTCGCCGACGTGTTCGATACTCGTGGTGTCACGTACGAGGGGGGCTTCGTCGTCGACGGAGTCGCCGACCAGCGGGTCGAAAGCGAGGACGGTCAAACCATCGAGTACGACCTCTATCTCCCCGTCTCGCCACAGCGGTGTCCGGCCGTGCTGACCGACGAGTCACCCCTGACTGCGGCGAGCGACGAGGGGTACGTGGCCGTCGACCCCGAGACGATGCGCCACCGCACGGCCGACCGGGTGTACGCGCTTGGCGACTGCACCGACGCGCCAACCTCGAAGACGGCCGCCGCCGCGCGCAAGCAGGCCGCCGCGCTCGCCGACAACCTCACCGCCGACGTGACGGGGCGGGCGTACGAGTCCCGCTACGACGGCTTCGCGGCCTGTCCGCTGCTCACCGAGGAGGGGAAAGCCATCCTCGCAGGGTACGACTACGACGGCGCGAAGTTTCCGGCCGTCGAGTCGCGCGTGAGTTGGCTGGCCGACGTGGAGGCGATTCCGCGACTCTACTGGCAGGTGTGGCTCCGCGGCTACCTGCTGGGCGTCTAGGCTTTTCTCCGCGGGGGTCGACGGACGCGTATGGGAGCTATTCCGCCCGAACTCGACCCCGAGACGCTGATGGACGCGTTCGACACCGAGGACCCGGCGACCGCCCGCGACAGCTATCTCGACACCTGTAGTGCGCTCCAGCAGGAACTCGCGCGCGTCCTCAAAGAAGAGGGCGGCGGGACGGTCCACGTCACGACCGCAGAGCTCACGAACCGCGTGTTCGCACCTCGGCGCGCCGTTCAGATCGGACTCACGAACATGGCAGCGGAGGAAGACAGCCCGCTCGAATCAGCGGTCGCGACCGACGAGTGGACGATTCACGAGCCCTGAGTGCGGGTCTCTTCCGCGACGCGGACGGCGGCGACGTTCCCCGCCACATCGTGGACGCGCACGATGTCGGCCCCGCGGTCGGCGGCGATAGCGCTGCCGGCGACGGTCGCCTCGTACCGGTCGCCGGTCTCTCGCTCGACACGCGCGAACAGCGATTTGTGTGAGTGACCCACCAAGACCGGGCAGCCGAGCGCGGCGAACTCACCCGTCCGGTCTAACAGCTCGAAGCTCTCGGTTGCCGACTTCCCGAAGCCGATACCGGGGTCGACGATGATCTGGTCACGTGAAAGACCGGCCCGCTCGGCGAGCAGGATGCGCTCGCGGAGCTGGGCAATCGTGTCACTCACCACGTCGTCGTACTCGACCGTCACGTCGGGGTCGACGGGGGCGTTGATGGAGTGCATCACGACGACCGGTACGTCGTACTCGGCGGCGACAAAGCGCATCCCCGGGTCGGCAAGCCCGGACACGTCGTTGATGATGTCAGCGCCGGCATCGAGGGCCGCGCGTGCGGTCTCGGCGCGTCGGGTGTCGACGGAAATGAGCGCGTCGAGGTCGCCGATGCGCTCGACGACCGGGACGAGCCGGTCGATCTCCTCGTCGACGGGGACCGGCTCTGCGCCCGGACGCGTCGACTCCCCGCCGATGTCGACGATGTCTGCACCCTCGGCAACGATTTCCTCGGCGCGCTCGACCGCAGCGTCGACGGCGTCGTACTCGCCGCCGTCGTGGAAGGAGTCGGGCGTGACGTTCAGAATTCCCATGACTGCGGTACGGTCGGTCCACGGGTAGTCGGCGTCGGTCTCGGGGTCGGCGACGGCGACGCGGTTGGCGAGCACGGGGTCGTCGGCGCGGAGTCGCGCATCGAGCGTCTCGAACTCCGCGGTCGTGCCGGACAGGACGACCGAGACCGGTTCGCGGGGCTGCGCGTCGAGTCCCGACACCGAACAGCTTCCGCCGACGGCTGCCATCGCGGTGTCGAGTCGCCGCGCCTGCGCCGGGCGAACGGTCAGTGTCCGCGTCTCGCGGACTATCTCGTCCGGGTGCTGGTCGGACGCTGGTACGTCCGCCCCGTCGAGGGCCGTGCGGGCGTCGTCGGCGTCGCGAACTTGCTTCGGCGTCGGTGTCGCGGTCCAGCGCTCTCTGGCCTCGGCGACGACGAACAGCGAGCCACAGACCACGACCGCATCCGACGAATCAGCAGCGTCGAGGGCGGTGTCGACGGCCGCGCCGACGGTGTCGAACGGCGTCGCGTCCGGGAACGACTCCGCCAACACCTCCGGGCGTTCGGCTCGCGTGAAGTCGGGACGACAGGTGTAGATTTCGTCACCAGTAGGGAGGGCAGCTGCCATGCCGGCGTGGTCCTTGTCGCTCATCGCGCCGACGACGAGGTGACAGTCGTCGTAGTCGAACGCCCCGAGCGTGTCGGTGAGCGTCTCGCAGCTACCGGGGTTGTGTGCGCCGTCGAGCACGACCAACGGCTCTCGGCCCATCAGCTCGAATCGGCCGGGCCAGTGGGCGCTCCGGAGTCCGCGCGCGAGGTCGTCGGTCGTCACGGGGACGTCGAGTTCCTCACCGACCTGTCGGGCGAGGGCGGCCGCGACGCCGGCGTTCTTTGCTTGGTGTGCGCCGAGCATCGCGAGTCGCGTCTCGACCGTCCAGTCGGGACCGGCGAGTGAGACCTTCCCTTCGATACCGACGCGGCCCTCATAACGCGTGGTCACGTCGCTTCCCGCCGCGCCGACGGTGTGGACGTTGCCGTCGGTGTGGTCGCGAACCGCGTCGAGCGCCTCGCCCGTGGTCGCGGTGACGAGGGGCCGGTCAGTCGCGACGTGGGCCTTGTCCCGTGCGATTTCTGCCTCGGTGTCGCCGAGCAGGTCGGCGTGTTCCAGCGTGACGCTCGTGACTGCGCTGGCGACCGGAGTCGTCGCGGAGGTGGCGTCGTGTTGCCCGCCGATACCGACTTCGAGGATTGCTACGTCGACTTCCTGTCTGTCGAACTCCCACAGCGCCATTCCCGTGACGGTCTCGAAGAAGGTCGGCGACTCTCCGGCGGCCCCGCGGTCGGTAACGTACGATTTCGCCGTTTCGACGTACTCGGCGAGCGCGCGTTTCGGCATCTTCCGGCCGTTGACCTGTACGCGTTCGCGCACGTCCGAGAGGTGCGGTGAGGTGTACAGCCCCACGTCGAGACCGGCCTCGCGGAGGACGCGGTCGAGCAGTGCGGCGGTCGAGCCTTTGCCGTTCGAGCCGGCGATCTGGACGACGACGTAGCTCTCGTCGGGCGAGTCGAGCGAATCGAGGAGGTGACGCGTGTGTTCGACGCCCGTGCGGGGGGAGTGTCGCCGGAGGTCGAACAGCCACGTCGCCGCCTCGTGATACTGCATACTCGTGGTCGTTCGGGCGCGTGTTTAGGCGTGTCGGAGACGGGCATCTGTGTCTGGATTATTTTCGTGTGACAGTGGGACTGTACGTGTTTGGCTTCGGTTTCGACAGTACCGCGCTGATGACTTCGATTCTGACAGTACCGCGACCACTCCGATTGCTTGGCCTCGGGGAAACCGCACCGCACCAACCGTTCCCCACGACGCACACGCTCGCACGGCGAGCGGTGCGTCAGGCCACCGCCCCGGTTGCTTAATCGAGTGACTCGAGGCGGTGGCGTGGTCCGAGCGCGCCCTGTGCGCGCGAGTCAGCGCGAGGTCGTCGCGAGGGCACCGAGCGACGGTTTGTCAGCGCTTGCTCTGACAGTGGACGAGTGAGTGAAACGAATGAGTCGGCTGGGGAGGCTCGTGGGTGGTTCGGGGGGCTGAAAGTGGCTGGTGTGTCGCGTTCACTCGGTCGGGTCCGTGGCCGCTATCGGGAACGAGCGACGCTCTCCCGGGCAGCCGGCGGTGCAACCGCCGGCAAGACCGCGACACGGCCGGACACACTCAGGCCATCCAAGCACCCCAGAAGAAGAGACCAGAGACAGTATCCAAAGCCAGACCCAGCCTCACCGGAGCAGCTTCACGACCTCACTCTCGGCGGCACGCTCTGACACCTCCCGGAGTCGTCGGGACTCGAACTCGTCGCTGGCGTGGCGGGCGAGCAGCAGGACCAGCCACGCGAACATTCCAATCCCGACGACGGCGAGCACGAGCAGCCCGACGAGATACGGAACGACGACGGAAAACACCATTCCGGGCGTCGGGTCGCCGGCGAATGTGCCCACGAGCCGGAGGAGACCGACGGCGGTCACGCTCAGGCCGGCGAGCAAGACGAACACCAGTCCCCCCGAGAGCCACCACAGCCGTCGGTCGTCGAGTACAGCCATACTGTCGGAAGGCACGAGCCAGCAAAAAGTGCTACTGGTGACGGAAGGTCCGGTTCCCGGTGAACGCCATCGCCATCCCGTGCTCGTCGGCGGCCTCAATGACGTCCTCGTCGTTGACCGACCCACCGGGCTGGATGACGGCCTCGATGCCCGCCTCGGCGGCCTCTTCGATACCGTCCGGGAACGGGAAGAAGGCGTCAGACGCCATCACCGCGCCGTCGCTTCCCTTCCCCTCGGCGTGTTCGTCGGCCTTCATCGCGGCGAGTCGGACCGCGTCGACGCGGGAGACTTGGCCCATCCCGACCCCGACCGTCTCGGTGCCCGAGGCGAACAGGATTCCGTTCGACTTGACGTGTTTGAGCACACGCCACGCGAACAGCACCGTCTCGACCTCCTCGTCGGTCGGTTCGCGCTCGGTGACGAACTCGAGGTCCTCGCGCTCGGGTGCCCACGTGTCGCGCTCCTGCACGAGACGGCCACCGACGAGTGGCTTCTCGGTGAGTGCCGGACCGGTGTCCTCGTGGTCGAGGTCGCCGACGGCGAGCACGCGGAGGTTGTCCTTCTCACAGAGCACGTCGAGCGCGGCGTCGGTGTAGCGGGGCGCGACGACGACCTCCTTGAACGAGTCGACGACCTGCTCTGCGGTGGCGGCGTCACACTCGCGGTTGAGCGCGACGATACCGCCGAAGGCGCTCATCGGGTCGGTCGCAAGCGCGTCGGCGTACGCATCCGCGAGCGTGTCGGCCGTCGCACACCCCGCCGGGTTGGTGTGTTTGATGACCGCGGCCGCCGGCTCGTCGAACTCCGTGACCAGTCCAAGGGCGGCGTCGGCGTCGTTGTAGTTGTTGTACGAAAGGGCCTTTGCGCCCTCGTTGAGTTGGGGCGCGGTGACGACGTTCGCCTCCTCGACGGCGCGGTCGGCGTAGAGGGCGGCGTCCTGGTGTGGATTCTCGCCGTAGCGCAGGTCGGCGGCGAACTCCTCGGCGACGACCCGGCGTTCTGGGAACTCGCCGCCGTCGTCGCCCTCGACGGTCACCTCGCCGTCCGCGACGGTGACGCGGTCGTTCGCGAACCACCGGACGACGCGGGGATACGCCTTGAACTCACCCTCGTAGAGGACGCGTTGTTTCAGGCTCGCTTCGTCGTCGTCCTCGAAGACCGGTATCGGCTCTTGGGTGACGATTGGCCCGCCGTCGACCGTCTCGTCGACGACGTGGACCGTACAGCCGGTCATCCGGACGCCGGACTCGAGCACCTGCTCGTGGGCGTCGAAGCCGTCGAAGGAGGGGAGCAGACTCGGGTGGACGTTCAGCGTCGTCGGCACCGAATCGAGAAACGACTCGGTGAGCACGCGCATATAGCCGTCGAGGAGGAGCAAGTCGAACTCGTAGCCGTCGAGCGCGTCGAGCACCCGGCGTTCGTGGGCCTCTCGCGATTCGTCCGCGCCGCGATCGACGACCTCGGTCGGAATCGAGCGCTCGCTCGCACCGTCGAGCCCCGGCGCGTCGGCGTCGTTGCTCACGACGACGGAGAAGTCGACCTCATTGACGGTGTCAGCGACGTGGAGGAGATTCCGCCCGCGATTCGACAGCATGCCTGCGACGTTCATACTCGGAGTCGGTGACGGACGACGCAAAGACGTTGCGGTCCCGAGCCGGTCGCTATCCGCGTTCGTGCACAGTACTGCGGGTCTGAGCCGCCAATAAATAGACGAGTCAACACGGCCGTGTATCACGCAATCGACACGCCTTTGGCCGCGCCGTCTGGAGCGCGAATCATGACAGGTCGTTCGTCGCTCGCCGCCGTCTCGCCACTCGATGGCCGGTACGCCCGCTACACGGAGCCGTTGGTTCCGTACGCCAGCGAGCAGGCGCTCGTCCGCGCCCGCGTCCGCGTAGAGGTCGAGTACCTCATCACGCTCGCCGACACCGTCGACGAGGTCGACCTCTCCCAGGGGGAGCGCGACCGCCTCCGCGACTGCTACGAGTCGTTCGACGAGGACGACGCCGCGGTCGTCAAGCAGTTGGAGACGGAGGGGTGGAAGGAGTACGCCGCGACCAACCACGACGTGAAGGCGGTCGAGTACTTCATCCGCGAGCACGCCCCCGAGCCGGCCCACCCGTTCATCCACTTCGGGCTGACCAGCGAGGACGTGAACAACCTCGCCCAGCGACTGCTCGTGAAGCCCGCAATCGAGGAGGTGCTCGCTCCGAAGCTCCGAGAGCTTCGGGACACGCTGACGCAGATGGCACAGGAACATCGCGGGGTGGCGATGTTGGCCCACACCCACGGTCAGCCAGCGACGCCGACGACGTTCGGGAAAGAACTCGCCGTCTACGCCGCCAGACTCGGGCGCGCTGTCGCCGAACTCGACCGCGCCGCCGCGGACCTCACGGGCAAGCTCGCCGGCGCATCAGGGACCTACGCCGCTCACGAAGTCGCCTACCCCGATATCGACTGGCCGGCGTTCTCGGAGTCGTTCACCACCTCGCTCGGGCTCTCTCACCGGGCACTCTCGACGCAGGTGAACCCCTGTGGTGACCTCCAATCCGTCTTCGACGCGCTCCGGAATGCCAACAACGTCCTGCTCGACATGGACCGCGACATCTGGCTGTACGTCTCGAAGCGCTATCTCGGACAGGACACCGTCGCCGGCGAGACCGGTTCCTCGACGATGCCACACAAGGTGAACCCCATCGACTTCGAGAACAGCGAAGGAAACCTCTCGAAGGCGAATTCGGACCTCGTCTTCCTCGGCGACTACGTCACCACCTCACGGCTCCAGCGTGACCTCTCCGACTCGACTGTAAAGCGAAATATCGGGGCAGCGTTCGCCCACTGTCTCATCGGCTACGAGAAGGCGAGCCGCGGGCTGGCGAAGGTCACGCCCAACGAACAGGTGATGCGCGAGGAGCTCGAATCGACGCCAGAGATCATCGGGGAAGCCGTCCAGACGATTCTTCGACGCGAGGGCCACGACGACGCCTACGAGCGCGTGAAGGAGCTCACCCGGGGCCAGCGCGTCACGCTCGCCGATTTCCGGGCGCTGTTCGACGACCTCGACGTGAGCGAGTCGGTCCGGGCGGAGCTTCACGCGCTCGAGCCGACAAACTACGTCGGTGTCGCCGCGGACCTCGTAGACGACATCGACCGGTAGGGTGGTATTGCGAGAACCGGCGAGTGAAGCTACAGGAGGAACCGCTCTTTCTCCTCGCTCATGTCGACGAACGAGTCCGCGGCATCGAGCAGTTCATCAGCCGCGGAGTTGCCAAAGGAGAACACTTCGACGCGAACGCCCTGGTGACGGAGATGCGAGCAGAGCCGCGAGAAGTCGCCGTCACCGGAACAGAGCGCGACCACGTCGACGTGATCGCCCAGCGTAACCGCATCGAGAGAGATACCCACGTCCCAGTCGGCCTTCTTCGACCCGTCGGCGAACGTCTTGATGTCCTTGATCTTCGGCTCGAATCCGATCTCCTCAATAGCCTCGAAGAACTCCTCCTCGTTGGGGGAGTCCGCCCGGATGACGTACGCGATGGCGCGCACGAGCTCGCGGTCGGCGACTACGGTGTCGAGCAGCGTCTCGTAGTCGATATTCCGGGAGTAGAGGCTGTGCGAGGAGTGATAGAGGTTCTGTGAGTCGGCCAGTACGGCGACTCGCTGTCCCTCGTGAAGTGGCGGCATACCATCTCTCCTTCCGGTGGTGCCGAAAACGTGTCGCTCAGTCGGCGCTGAAGAAATCGTCTGTCGGGGCCTCCGGCGCGAGAGCGTCGAGTTCCGAGTGTGGCCGGTCCACAACGATATTCCCTGCAGTGCCGTCGCCGATGCCCGGAATCGCCGTCAGTTCGTCCATCGACGCCTCGTTCACGTCGAGCGGATGGGGGACGCCGGTCACCGACCGGTAGCCGTGGCCCGTAATCGCTACGTCCATCGACTGACCCAGCTCTCGTTCGCCGGGCACGGCGATGAGCAGCGAGTACGTGCCCAGCTGGCGACCGAAGGTGCGCCCGTCCTGATGGTATTCGAGGTGCACGTCCGGGAGGACGGTCCCGACGGGTGCGACCCGTTTCAACATCGGATTGTCGATTTGCTCTCGTACCTCTTGTTTGTAGGCGTTGAAGTTCTGCTTGTGCGCCTTCGCGATGTCGGCACCCGTCTCGGCCATCTCCGTCCCCTCGAAGGCCATCACCTGCCGGATGTTGATGCGTCGGATCATCAGCCCCTCGTCGAGCACGCGCCGGAGGAACTGCTTGTTGTGCTCGTACGTCTCGGGGCGTTCGCCCATCAGCCCGTGGACGAGATTGATTCCCGGCAGGAGCTTCGGCAGGCGGTTCGCCGACCCCTCCCCGAAGGAGGGGGCGTCTTCGGGGGATTCACCGGGTCGCCAGCCACCCTCCTCGTTGACGATGCGGACGGCTTCGAGACACTCGTCGGCCGTGACGAGCAGATTGTTCTTCTCTTGGACGAGAGGGTCGGCCGACTCCAGCCCGAACGCCGCGGTGTCGCCGGCGGTGTTGTACTTCGCAATGGTGCGAATCGCCTCCCGCGACTGCTCGGGGTAGTCGACGATAGTGACGGGGTTCATGTTGTCGAGGTGGAGCGTCTCGAGGTCGGGGGCCACCTCGCGAATCCCGCTGTAGAGGTCGTGAAGGGCGTCTGGGTTCGGGGCCTCGCCGTCGCCGCCGTACGCGAGGATGTCGGCCTGTCGCCCAAGCCGGAAGTGGCGCGCGCCGCGGTCGTACAGCGCCTCGATTTCCCCGGTCACCGCGTCAACGGACCGGAAGGCCGGGTCGCCGTACATCGGCTCCGTACAGAAGGAACACCGGTAGGCACAGCCGCGGGAGGTCTCCATCTCGCAGATGAGGTAGTCGGGGTGGTTGGGGTGTTGTTCGATGACGAACGCGCCGTCAGCGGCCCACCGGGCCAGCTCCTCGTTCGACCGGTAGCGGTCCTCGAATCCCTCTAGCCCGCCGTGGACGAGGTCGTAGGCCGCGGCTTCTACGTCGGCCATCGCGAGATAATCGAAGTCGAGGTCGTCACGCTCCATGTTCTGTGCGCCGGCGTTCTCCTCGCCGACGCCGAATCGGACTGGCCCACCCATCAGGGTCGTGCCGTCTGCGGTCCACGCGAGCTCGCGAACCTCGTCGGGTTCGGCGGGCGTCCCGCCGACGTAGCTGCCGGGGACGGTCATTCCGCCGACGTAGATGAACAGGTCGGCGTCCTCCACGTCGCGCCACTTTGACTTCTCGTCGCGGAGTTCGTCGATGGTGTGGTAGGTAATCTGCGATTCGGAGACGCCGGCGTCGACGAGCGCGCCGGCCGTGTACCGAGGGTACGTCGAGATGTACGGCGGGACGCCGAAGTGGGCCGGCTCGTCCACGTAGCCGTCGACAAGCGTCACGGAGAGCGTCGCCGGGTCGGTCATTACCAGAGCAAGCGGGTCGAGACGCAAAACGACGCCGGTCGCGAACCGACGCAAACAGCTACCGTCTCGGAGGGCGTAGAGCAGATATGCAACAGCAGACAGACAGCGGCGGCCTGTCGGTGCCGGACGGGCGCGGCCTCCTGACTGCGGCCGGTTTCGTCGGCGGTGTGAACGCGGTCGGTGCGCTTCCGGCACTGTTCGTCGGCTCTGACACCTCGTGGATCGACAAGCCGGCCTTCTTTCCGCCGGAACTCGCGTTCCCCGTCGTCTGGACGCTGCTGTTTACACTGCTCGGCGTCGCCCTCTACCGGGTGTGGCAGACGCCCGACGGCCCCGCTCGGTCGCGCGCGCTGGCGCTGTTCGCCGGACAGTTCGCCGTCAATCTCGTGTGGACGCCGGTGTTCTTCGGACTCCGCGCGCCCGTCGCCGGACTCGCTATCATCGCCGTGTTGTGGGTCGCAATTCTCGCCACGATGCGCGCCTTCGACCGCGTGGACCGGCCGGCGGCCGCGCTCGTGGTGCCGTATCTCGCGTGGGTCTCCTTCGCGACGGTGTTGAACGCCGCTATCGCTTTTTAAACGTATATATACCCCTCAAGCGAATCGTACCGCTCTTCCTCGACGGCAAAGTCGTTCTCGACAGCCCGCGCGACGGCTACAGTTCCGACGGCGGCATCGAGGGCGTCACCGCCCGATTCGTCGACCAGTCGCTCGGCCAGCGCGTCGTCCATCGCCATGCCCCACTCGCGCAGGCCGGCGACGATTTCCTCGCGACGGGCGCGCTCGCCGTCGTGTTTGTTTCCCTTGTACTGCTGGTCGGGGAGACAGAGCGCACGCAAGGTCGCCGCCGGATAGATTTCACACAGCGTGGGTCCCTCGCTCGGGGCCATCGGCTCGACGCCCGCTCGCTCGCCGAGGACGAGGGGGGCGAGTACGTCGCGAATCCCGTGGAGCGTCTGGTAGCGCGTGATGAACGAGTAGGGTGAGGAAGCGCCCGTCGGGCTGTCAGTCCGCCGCTTGAGTTCGATTCCGTCGGCGTCGCTGGCCCGAGCGCGCTCCTTCAGAGCGGTCTGCATCGACTTCCCGTCGTCTCCGGCGAAGGTCGCGCCGAACCACCGGAGGAACGCCGGCCACGAGTCGCAAGCCTCGGTGGGGACGAGCACGCGCGGGAGACCGAAGGATACGTCGAGTCCGGCGACACCGTCCACATCAGCGAGCCACGCGCGCAGCGCACTGAGAACGGCTTCTCGCCCGGTCGCGTCGAACTGCTCGCCCGCAGAGACACAGGAGTCGAGTCTGAGTCCGTCGGCGGTCGGGCGGGCGCTCGCAAGCCAGATGTCGTCGCCGGGTCGGGCCGCGCCGCTGAAGTCGATACCGTGGTACACACTCGACGGTCGGGGCGCTCGGGGTAAGCAGTTTCCTCACAGCAGCCGGCGGAACTCGTCCAGCGGCGGAAACGTCAGCGTCTCGTCGGCGTCGGGATCGCGCACGACGGGCCGGAGCGGGCGGGTCGTCTCCACGAGCGGCGAGTCGAAGTGGCGGGCGTACATCGCGTTCACCTCGACGCCGCCCGCGAGTCGCGTGAAGGCGGGCAGCATCAGGAGATCGCTGTCGCCGTAGACGCCGTCCCCGGTGAGATAGCAGGGTCGCCGCTGCCCCTCGATGTCGATTGCCGGGTGGTCGTGGCCGACGATGTAGCCGTCGGCGTCGGCCGTCGGCTCCTCGTGGCCGTGACACACGACCCAGTCGCCGACCCAGTGTTCCGACTCCGTTGGTCCGTCCCACACCTCACCCAGCATCGCGTCGTGGTTGCCGGGGGTGACGACGAGTCGCGCGCCGGTCTGTCGACACGCGGCCTTCAGTTCGCGAACCGTCTCCAGCACCCCCCGGGGAAGCGTCGAGAACGAGTGGAGGAAGTCGCCGGCGACGACGACTTCGTTGGGCGAGAACTGCGCGAGCAGTCGCTCGAACCGCGCCGTGAGGTCGCCGTGCTCGCCGACCCGAAGCTCCAGATTCGACGCCTCGTCGCGGCCGATGTGCAGGTCAGCGACGACGAGCGTCTCGGGGGCGGGGAGATAGACCGCCCGGTCGCGGTACGTCGGCTCCATGTCTCTGGTAGGGCGGCGAGCGACAAAGATGCTCGCGGCCACAACACTCTGGAGAGACGACGCGACCGCCACGCCGGGGTTTATGAACACCGGAGCGGAACAGTTCGATATGGTCGAGGTTCTCGAAACCAAGCGGGCGGCGACGACGTTCCGCGTGCTGACCGCGGTCGCGGAGCGTGGCCCCGCCGTGAATCAGGAGGAGATCGCCGAGGCCGTCGGCGTCACCTCTCAGGCCGTCTCCGAGTACATCAGCGACCTCGCGGACCGTGGCTTCGTCAAGAAGGAGGCTCGCTCCCGGTATCGCGTCACCAACGAAGGCGTCGACTGGCTGTTCCAGCAGGCCAACGACGTGCGCCGGTTTGCCGACCACGTCACCGACGACGTGCTCGGCTCCGTCCAGGAGGACGCCGCCGTCGCGACGGCGGAAATCCAGGAGGGCGAAACTGTCTCCCTGTCCATCGAGGCGGGACTGCTCCACGCGACCCCGGGCGAGACCGGACCGGCGACGGGGGTCGCGACCACCGACGCGAGCGAGGGGACGGTCGTCGGCGTCACCAACTTCGCGGGCGTCATCGACCTGGAGCCGGGCGAGGTGACGGTGTATCAGGTCCCGCCCGTGCGGGCGGGCGTCGAACCGGACATCGAGACGCTCACCGCCGCTCGCTCTGCCGAAGTCGTCGCCGCCGACGGGGTGGAGGCGGTCGTCGCGCTCCGCGAGGCCGACATCGAGACCGACGTGACCGTCGCCGCCGGCGAGGTCGCCGCGGACGCCGCTGGGCGGGGGATGGACGTCGTCGTCGTCGTGAGCGCCGACCGAACCGGACGCGTGACCGACACGCTCCGGGACAGCGGTCTGGCCTACGAAGTTACCGACGCCTGATTAGGGCAGTTCGATGTCGGTCTCGGCCTGTTTCTCGGCGCGTCGCACCGCCTCGTAGTAGGTGGCGGCGTCCGCCTCGAAGACGAACGTCGCAAGCTCCTCGAAGCCGAAGTCCTGTGCGAGAAACTGCGTCCCCATCCAGTTCGTCGGTTGATCGAGTTCGCCGCTGTCGAGAAGTTCGGCCAACTGCGTTACTACCGTCTCGGTGATGTCGACTCGTGTCATGCTGTCTATTGTGTCGCCGTCGCGTACGCCTCCTGCACCCGGCGGAACGCCTCCTCGTCGCCGCCGTGGTCGGGGTGGACCTCCTTCACGCGATTTCGATAGGCGGTCCGGATCTCCGTCTCCGAGGCCGTCGTCGGAACCCCGAGGGTCTCGTAGGCGTCGCGCGTCGGACGGTGGTCGCCGCCGGACTCGGCCATCTCGCGTTGGTACTGCTCGCGGCGGTCGCGGTCGCGTTCCGGTTCGGGCGTCACGAACGGGAGCCGATACCCCAGATTCACGCTCGGCATCTCGTACTCGACGAGCACCGGATGCGTCTCGGTCTCGCCGAGTCGGTAGAACGTCCGCGGGTCGAAGGTGATCGCCACGTCCCGGGCGGGCAGGTAGAATGCGACGGACTCCGCGTCGAGCGCGTGGTCCTCGACGTAGCGTTCGCCGATAGAGTCGAGATACTCCCGAATCTCGCCGCGCCGGCGGCCGTCCCCGTCGAACTGCTGGTCCGACTGTCGGGGTGCGGTCGGAAACAGTCGCACGCCGGCGATGAAGATGCCGGCGATGGCGACCGTCGCGACGCCGCCGGCGACGAGACCGAGACGGACCCACTCGGGAGTGGCGGCGACGATGTCTGCGAGCACACCCGCCGTATGTGAACGGGACGTAAGAATCTCTCGCCGTCAGCCGATGTACCGCAGGTCGTCGTCCGGCGTCTGCGCGCTCTGTTGTTGCATCTCCTGCATCTTCTCCATCACTTCCTCCATCTCGTCGGCGCGCTCGTCTAACGACTCGTAGTCCACTTCGAAGCCGAGTTTCGCACACAACACGTCGAGCACGGCGCGGGCGCTCTTCGGGTCGACCAGATAGCCCGAGGTCTCACCCATCAGACAGGCGGCCTCGAAGCCGCGCCGGCCACCGAGTCCGAGGATGAGTCCCGAGACGCCGACGACGCCGCCCGCGGGTTCGTCGTCGCGGAACTCCACGCCGGCGTCCTCGAGCGGCTCGACGAGCGACGCCTCGCTGACCGCGCCGACGACGCCGTACTCCTCGATGAGCTCCCCCGTCGGGACGCCACCCAGCGCGTAGGCGGTCTCACAGCCACACTCCGCGGCGACGTCCAGAAACGTCGTGGTGAGCCGGTAGTGGCCCGGGCCGTCGCCAGCTTGCTGGTCGCCCGTCAACACGAGCAGGTCGGTGCCGTCGGCGTCGACGGCGTGAAACTCCGCGCTCGCGAGCTTCGAGACGCCGTCCTCGACGGTGACCTGCGGCGGGAAGTGCTCGGAGTACACCGTCGCGACGTGGTCCGTCTCGAACTCGTCGACGAGGTGGTCGGCCGCCAGCTTGCCGACGTGACCGACCCCCGGTAACCCCTCGACGAGTACGGGGCTGTCGAGCGACGGCTCCGTGTGCCAGAGTACATCGAATTCGTCCATACCCACACCGGGAGGCCCGCACGTAAGTCGTATTCGGTCGTTGCTCGGGGTTACGCGTCCCGCTCGCGGCGCTTGACGCGGCGGCGATACTCGCCGTAGCGGTCCTCGGGGTTGTACGGCGCTGGCGCGCTGTTTTCGGTGTCGGCCCCGCAGTCGGGACAGCGGTCCTGCAGCGTGTAGCGCGGGCGCTCGTGGGCCGTCTCCCACGCGCTACAGACGCGGATGTCGGCTTTCATCTCACTCGTCGTCGGTACGGCGGTCGCGGTGGAACTCCGCCGTCCCGCCCGCGGCCGAAATCGCGTCGCTCGCACGGGCCGCACTCGCTTCGAGCTCGGACTCCGCGTCGTCGTAGTTCGGTGCCTGCACGCGGATGCGGTACTCCGGTGCGCCGACGTAGGTCACGTCAAGGTCCACCTCGTCTGGCACCTCGCCGTTGCCCGCGGCTGCCTCCATCGCGGTGCGCACGTCCTCGACGCCGTCGGGGTTCGGCGACGTGAGGTCGACGTAGCCCGTCACGGTCACGTACGGGACCGAGACGTTTCTTCTCGCGGTCTCGACCAACGCGTCGACTTCGTCCTCCGAGAGGTCCGTCGAGTCGAGGGCGTCTGGTCCGTGGATGGCCGCCTGCTCGAAGCCGGCGTACATGCTGCCGAACTCCTCGACGAGTTCGCCGGCGACGGCGGCGAACTGCTCGTCGGAGACGTCCTCGCCGAAGGCCAGTTCCATCCACTTGTCGGCCTTCTGCTCGTTTTTCCACTCCTGAATCTTGTCCGAGCGCTGGTGGTCGTTGACGTCCTTGATCGAGAGGTCGACCTGCTGGCTCGACGTGTTCACGTCGAGCACCTTGCAGACGACCACGTCGTCGACGTTGACGTGGTCGCGGACGTTCTTGATCCAGCCGCTCGCTACCTCGCTGACGTGGACGAGCCCACGCTTGTCCTCGTACTCGAGGAGGTCGACGAAGACACCGAAGTCCTCGATCTCGTCCACCTCGCCCACGACGAGTTCGCCGGTTTCGGGCCAGCCTGAGTATTGCATACCTACGGATAGCGGGGTGGAGTGGATAAACGGTTCGTGATGAAGCAGACGCCGGGCGTTACGCGAGCGGGTCGGTCGTGCGGTCCTCGACGACATCGACGACCTCGCCTTCGACGGCACCGATGCCGCCGGTCGGCGTCACGAGCGTGTGGCCACAGACGGCACACGAGACCTCATTCGAGGGCTTCTCGAAGACTATCTGTTCGTTCTCACAGTCCGGACAGGCGACGGTGATGAAGCTCCCGGCCATTATTCCTGGAACTCCAGTCGTCCGGCGCGCCATCCCTCGCGCAGGTGGGCCTTGCCGCAGTCGGCACAGCGGTACTTGAGGTTCGTCTTCTTGGTGGGCTTGTCCCCGCCGGGAACCTTCGAGAACCGACCGGCGTTGCCGATGACGGAGCGGCCGCGTCGGGTCTTCCGCTGGTCGTGGGTCATCCCCGAGGAGCGCCCGGTGCGGACTTTCTCCACCTCGTGTTCGTGGTGGGCGTTACAGTGCGGGCAGTACGTGTTGAATCGGCGTGGCATCTGCATTGTTGTTGCCCGACCTAACACAGCCCACGTTAAAAGCCGTGTGATTCGGTGGGTAGCCGGCGGCGCGGGCGGTGAGCCGTCGGCGACTGCGTCCCGCGGTCGGGCTGGGTATCGCCGCGTCGGTCACCTACCTCGAAGCGACTCGTTCGGGTATAGCTCCGAAGTGTTTACTACGCCATTCGCCAATACGTAGCTATGAAACGTCTCATCATTCACGGCGACCCGGGCATCCGGAAGGGCGCGATTATCGAGCTGGACGGTGAGGAGCTGTACTGCTTTTCCGTGACGCGCAACGGCGACTGGCACGGTCCCGACGAGGTGCAACTGTGGTGTACCGTCGGTGCCGAGACAGAGCTGGAAGACTTCGAGCGTCGCGACTTCGTCCCGATGCACCTGGACGTGGAGACCGTCGACGCCGATGCCGTCGAGGTCATCAAAGCGAAGGACGCACTCGCGGTCTAATCCGTGAGCAGCGAGCCGCGCCGGGCCGTCGTCGTCGGCGCGTCGAGCGGTATCGGCGAGGCGCTCGCTCGCCGACTCGCCGCCGACGGGTACGAGGTCGGTCTCTGTGCCCGCCGGCGCGGACGGCTCGTCGACATCGGCAACGAGCTCCCGACGAAGGCGTACGTCGCGAAGCTCGACGTGACCGACGCCGAAGACGCACGCGAGGGTTTCTTCGACCTCGTCGAGGCGATGGGCCACGTCGACCTCGTCTTCCTGAACGCCGGCGTCGGCTACGAGAACCGGTCGCTCGACTGGGAGCGCGAACGACAGACCGTCGAGACGAACGTGCTCGGGTTCACCGCACTCGCCGTCGCCGCGATTCGCCAGTTCGAGCGGCAGGGCGACGGCCGACTCGTCGGCATCTCCTCGCTTGCGGCCCACATGGCAGACGGGAACGCCGCCTCCTATCACGCCTCGAAGGCGTACGTCTCGCGCTACTGTGACGGGCTTCGCTACCGCGTCCAGCATCTCGACGCCGACATCGGCGTCACCACCATCGAGCCCGGCTTCGTCGACACCGACCTCGCGGGGGGTGACCTGTGGCTCTGCTCGCCGGAGACGGCGGCCGACCAGATCGTCGCGGCCGCACGCAGGGGGAAGCGCCACGCCTACGTGACGAAGCGCTGGCGCGTCGTCGCGTGGCTCGTCGCGCTCCTCCCGGACCTCGTCAAGCGCCGGCTATTCTCCTGACGTGACCCGGTAGATCGTCACGTCACCGCGTTCGATTTGCTCGACCGAATCGAGCGCACTGACCGTGATATCGCCGTATTTTGCCCGTTCCGTCGGGCCGACGTAGATGTAGCGCACGTCGTACTGTTCGATGAGTCGCTGCTGTGTCGCCGGCTCGCCGGTGTAGATATCCAACACGTCGGTGACGCGCTGTTCGTACGCCTCGGGCGAGCGGTACTGGCGCTCGTGGTACCAGCCCGCGACGGTCGGGACGCCAGTGAGACTCGCCGGTGCGCTCGCGCCGTTACCGTCCGACGGGTTCCACCGGTAGCCCGCGGGCGCGGCCGTCACGATGGTCGGTTGGCCCTCAAGCCGACTGATGTACTCGATGGCGGGCGCTTCTTCGGCGTGGCGAATCTCGACGAACGCCGTCGCGTCCAGTGTCGGCCCGCGCTCGTTCGCCGTCGGACTCGCCGCGTCGAGATGGGACGGAACCGCGAGCGCGCCGTACAGTCCGGTCGTGACGACAAGGACGACGAGCAGGACGCGCCCGGCGATTGCCGTCCGTCGGCCGGGCGTCGGGACGCTCGCGCGCTCGCGAACGAGACCGGCAAGCCGAACGAGCGCGAGCCCCGCGGCGGGTGCCCACAGCGCCCACACCTGCGCGTAGAGCTTGAACACCGTGTTGAGCCGCGAGTCGGGGGACTGCGGCTCGGCGATGTAGACGAACTCGACGAGGACGACGATTCCCGCGCCCGCGACGACGAGCAGTGTCTCGTAGCCGGCCGACTCCGTGCGCAACAGGAGCCACCCACCGAGCACGAGCGGGGCAACGAGCGCGAGCGCCGGCGCGCCGACAGCGACGCCGACAGCGACGAGCACGAGCGTTCCGGCGACGGCAGCCCGGGAGCGTCGGCTGTCAAGGTCTCGTCCCCGCGTGAGATAGTAGGCGACGAAGGCGGCGAGGAAGCCACCGTGGACGAGCAGGAGTTCGCCGACTCCGGTGCGGTCCGGCAGGAAGCCAATCGGTCGGCTGGAGGCGCTCCCCAGCCAGAAGGGCGCGGTCCACGCGAGCGCCAGGAGCGTCGTCGCGCCCGCGAGCAGCAGTGCGGCTCCGAACCGCACTCCCTCGGCACGGAGTCGGGCGTCCGTCTCTGCGGGCTGTTCCGGGACAGCGCCGGTCAGGAGCGAGCGCGGGGCTGCGGGCGCGAGCGCGTACACGAGGAACGGCAGCCCGAGCGCCGCCGTCGGGAGCGACCACGTGTTCACGACGCCGATGTAGCCGGCTATCGGCGGAACGAGACCGAGACCGAGCAGCCGGCGACGACGCAGCTCCTCGGCCGGCGTCCGCCAGTAGGCGTACAACAGCCCCGCGACGAGCAGGAGAAGCGGCACGTCCATCATGTGCGCGTGGAGGTCGCCGTTCAGGTACGCGAACAGCGGGAACTCCGTGATTGCGCCGTCGATGAGCCGCGAGGCGGACCAGTAGTAGAAGTCGCCGGGCGACCACGCGACGAACTCCGATACCGCCTGTGACCCGAGTCCGAGGCCAGTCGCGAGGGTGCGGGCCAGCCCGTCCGGGAGCAGCCAGCCGACGAACTGCGTGGCCGTGTAGAGATTCGACGCGATACCGAGGAAGAACGCAGAGAGCGCGCCGGCGGCGACGGGCGAGTAGCCGGCGTCGTCTGCGACCATCGCGGCGAGTCCGTAGACGGTCGAGACCGCTGTCCCGTAAAACCCCGCGAGCGCGAGGTTGTAGGCGTAGCGGGGTGCAGTCGAGAGCAGTTCCGTCAGCAGGGCGGCGATGACGTGGCCGCCGTAGTAGTACTGTATCGGCTCGTTCGCAAACCACATATCCTCGGGCGGAAGCGTGTCGGTGCGGAGCAGCGAGCGGAGCAGCCCGAAATCGAGAAACTTCTCGCCGCCCAGCGGCGCGACGCCGGGGTCGAAGGCACGAAGCAGGACGACGAACGCGAAGCCGAGCAGGAAGACGACGGCTGGACCGGCCGCGGCCCGGAGGTCGACCTCGGCTCCGAACCGGTAGCTCGCGGCCGCGAGACCGGCGACGACGACGACGGCGGCGGGGAGACCGAACAGCCCGGGTATCGTCCCGAGGAGGAAGCCGCCGAGTCCGAGCGCGGCGAACACGAGCGGGAGCGTGAAACCGGCACCACGGGCCGTCGAGCCGAACAGCCGGGCCGCGAGCGGGAGCGCGATTGCCCCGAGGACGAGATACGCGAACCCCCACACGAGGACGAGACCGTACTCCATTACCGGCACCTCAGACTCGGCCGGAATACGTCTTGTGGAGTCACCATCGAACCGCTTTTGCTCTCCCCTGTGCGAGTGGCCGCCATGCACCGGTCGCTGGGAATCGTACTCCCCGCGTACGACCCCGACACTGACCGGCTCGCGCGCTACGTCGACACCCTCCAGGAGACACTCGCGCCCGAGACCATCAGCGTCGAACTCGACGCTCCCGACGAGCGGACGCGCTCTGCCGTCGCCAACCTCGGCGTGGAGCTACACACCGTCCCCTACCGCCGCGGCAAGGGCGCGGCCGTCACGGCCGGCTTCGAGTCGCTCGACACCGACGTGCGCTGTTTTCTCGACGCCGACGGCTCCACGCCGGCTCACGCCGCCGAGGAAATCATCGCGCGTGTCGGTGACGGGCTCGCCGTCGGCTCGCGTCGCCACCCCGGCTCGAACGTCGTCGGTCACCAGACCGTCGCCCGGCGCTTCCTCGGCGACGGCTTCGCGTGGGTCGCCCGTCGACTCCTCGCGGCCGACCTCTATGATTACCAGTGTGGCGCGAAGGCGATTACCGCCGAGGCGTGGACGGACGTGCGCGACCACCTCTACGAGCCGGGCTTCGCGTGGGATATCGAACTCGTCGCGATGACAGCCGCGCTCGGTTACGACGTTCGGGAGGTTCCAATCGAGTGGGAAGACGCCCCCGGGTCGACGGTCGACCCGCTCCGGACTGCCGTGGACATGGGTCGGGCGCTGGTCGCGGCGCGCCACCGGGCGAAACGCGTCACGAACAGCCGGCTCCACGACGCGCTCGCCACCGGGCGCGAGGAGCCGGTCGCGCTGGTCGAACGCGAGGAACAGTGAACCGCCAACAGCTCCGAGCGCTCGTCGCGCGCGACCGCATCGGCCAGTTCCTCTCCGTCGGGGTCGTCGGAGCCGGCTTCGACATCACGACTGCGACCGTCCTCCGGGAGCTGGGCGTCTACCCCGAACTCGCGGTCTTCGCCGGCATCGAGGTTGCCATCGTCGTGATGTTCCTCCTCAACGACCGGTTCACGTTCGCGGAGGAGGGTGCGGCCGGCCTGCGGGCGACACTCCGCCGACTCGCCACCTCGAACGTCGTCCGTATCGGCGGTATCGCCGTCCAGTTGGGCGTGTTCCGGCTGTTGTATCGCGTGCCCGACATCACGCTCACGGTCGCCGGGCTGGACGCGTGGTTCGTCGCAGCGAAGGTGTCCGGAATCGGTGCGGGGATGGTCGTCAACTACGTGACCGAGAGTCTGTTCACCTGGCGTGTGACACGACACTAATCCCCATCCGGCGTGACGAAAGGCAACCCTTATCCGAACGCCTCGAATACGAGGAGGTAGCGGGATAGGATAGCCAGGAGATTCCGCCGGGCTCATAACCCGGAGATCGGTAGTTCAAATCTACTTCCCGCTACTTTCTCTCGACGCCAACCCCACAGTTGTCGCTTGGACAACGATTTATTTCTCGACCGGCCTAACCTCGTGTATGCACTATTTCGTTGCGTTCGACGGGACGCGACTCAGCGAGGAGGCGGTCCGACGGGTGCGGTCGATGGCACACGCCACCGACGACATCACCGTCGCGACGGCCATTCCGGACGGCGACCGTTCGCCCGCAAGCGCGGATGGCTCGGCGAGAACGAGTCCTTCGAGCTGGAGACCGTCGCAGACAGTGCCCGCGAGGAGGCGGCGTCGCTCGCATCCGCGGCGTCGTTCGAGCCACTCCGCGTCGGGCACCACGCCTCGTCGGGAGCCATCGGGTCGCGGCTCCGTCGGCTGGTCCGCGACCTCGACCCGGACGTGGTCGGCAGTGAGAACGCCGGCCACCAGATGAACGCCGTCGGCTCCGTCGCCTTCCCCGTCATCGGCAGCGACAGCTACGACGTGTTAGTCGTTCGCCACGTCCACGAGTAGTCAATCGAGACCCAACTCGGCAAGCAGCGTCTCGCCGGCGGCCTCGGAGGAGCCGGGACCGCGGGCCGTGATCAGGTCGCCGTCCACGGTGACGGACGTATCGGCGTCGAGTTCGGCGTCCCAGTTTCCGCCGGCGGCTTTCACCTCGTCTTCGACCCAGTAGGGGAGCTTGCGGCCGTCTGGCATGCGGTCGTGCTCGTCGACGATACCCTCCTCCCACTCGTTGGGGAAGCCGGTGACGTTGCGCCCGTCAACGAGGAACGCACCGTCGGCGGTGCGGGTGAACGCGAGGATACCGACGGCGTGACAGACGACGAGTGCCGTGCCGTCGGTGCCGTTTGCCGTGTCGCGGAGCAGTCGCCGGGCGTCGCGGTCCTGGTTCACGTCCCACTCGGTGCCGTGGCCGCCGGGGAAGACGACGGTGTCGTAGTCGTCGGCCTCGACCGTCGCAATCGGGACGGAACTGTTCATCGCCTCGTTGTCCTTGTGGACGCCCATCGCGAACGCGGCCGCGTCCTCCCCGACGTTGTCGGGGTCGACGGACCGCTCGTCGACGACCGGCTTCCCGCCCGACGGCGTCGCGACGGTCACGTCGACGCCCGCCGCTTCGAGCGTCGTCAGCGGCTCTGCGCATTCTTCGCCCCAGTACCCTTCTTCGCTCACGACGAACAGCGCTGTTGTCATCAGTCGCCGTTCTCGGGGGACGGAGAAAACCGTACTGGCAACGGAAGTGGCCGGGACGTTCAAGAGCCAAGCGGGCGTAGGCCGGCGTATGCCAGCAACCCTAGAAGTCGTCTGTACCCGCGACGACTGCGATTTGGACATGTTCAATCTCCATTACACGTACGACATGCCGGACGGAACAGGCGTCGAGGCGTTCACCTGCCCGTACTGTGGCCACGCCGACGGGCTGGAGGAACTGGACGCATGAGCGACCGGCCGGATATCGACATCCAGGAGATGGGCGAGTCGCTCGGCAAGGAACTGCTCTCGCGGGCGGGGCAGGTCTCCTCGCGCGTACAGGAGGAGCGGCCGCTCGTCGCGGACGTGCTGGAGAGCGACGACGCGTATCTCGTCGTCTTCGACGCGGCCGGCATCGAGATGGAGGACGTACAGGTGCGCTTCGAGGACGGCGGCGTCGAGGTGCGACTCGACCGATTCCGCGACGCGAGCGAGGAGTTCGAGATGGTGTTCCCCGGCCGCGGGCTGACGCTCGAAGGCCGCGCCGAACTCCCCGGCGGCGACGTGAACCCCGAGGCCGCCGAGGCGACGCTGACTGCCGCCGGCACGCTCCACGTCGAGGTGCCGAAAGTGGCGACAGAAAACGACGAGACGGACGAGCACGCGGACAGCGAGGAGTAGCTACCGCCGTTCCACGTCCATTCCCTCGACGATTTCGAACGACTCGTCGCCAGCGAAGCGCGTCGGGTCGAACGCCGACCACTCCTCGCCGAACACCTGCGCCGTCAGTCGCTCAGCGATTGCCGGCGCACGCATGAACCCGTGGCCCTGCCAGCCGGTCGCGACGTACACGCCCGACCGGAGTTCACCGACCAACGGGTCGCCGTCCGGGGTCGCGGTACAGAGCCCGGCCCACGACTGTGCGTCCGGCCACGACTCGCCGAGTGCCGCCTCCTGATACCCGGTCGCGTCGGTCCGAAACCACGCGTCGGCGTCGCGCTTCCAGTCGTCGGGCTCCTGTTCCTCCGGGAGCGTGCCGTCACCGACGAGGATACCGCCATCGCGAGGGCGGAGATAGTAGCCGCCGGAGGCGTCAAACACCATCGGAATGTCGCGGTCGACGGATTCGGTCACGAGCGCCTGCACCCGGTAGGGCTTGACTGGAATCGGCGCGACGGCCGAGACTACCGCGCGGGTGTGTGCGCCCGCAGCGACGACGACCGCATCGAACTGCTCGACGCCGTCGTCGGTCGCAACGTCGCCGTCGGCGGTGAGCTGCACCGGCGTGTGCTCGCGAACGTCGACGCCGCGCTCGCGGGCGCGGGCGGCCATCTCCGTCGTGTACCGTTCCGGGTCGACGTAGCCTGCGGACTCCGCGACGGCCGCGACGGCAACGTCGTCCGTGACGAGGGCGGGAAATCGGTCGCCGAGTTCGTCGCTGTCGAGCGTCGTCACGTCGACACCGCGGTCGCGCACGAGCGCGGCCTGCTCGCGGATCTCGCTCGCGCGGCGGGCGTCGCGGTCCTCGCCGGTGTCGCGGGCGAGCCAGACGTACGGGCAGTCGGTGAGCGCGTCGGCTTCGCGAAAGCGAGACAGCGCGCGCTGGGCGAGACGGGCATCACGGCGGTCGGAGAAGGCGTCATAGCAGAGACCGGCGGCGCGCCCGGTCGCGCCGGCGGCGACGGTGTCAGCCTCATAAAGTGTGACGGTGGCGTCGGTCGCAAGGTCACGGGCGAGCGCGACCCCGACCGCGCCGCCACCGACGACGGCGACGTGCATACCCGTGGCTTCGTCGCCGGTCACTTCGCGCTATCGGTCCAGGACGGCGTCGAGACCGCGAGCGGGGTAGCCGACGACGGTGTCGACGCCGGCGTCCTTCAGGTCGGTGACGCGCTCGCCGACGGTCTCGGGCGTGCCGACGAGCGCGAAGTCCGGTATCGCGTCGGTGAGCACTTCGCGGGCGCGGCCGGTCGCGGCAGCGGCGGTGGCCGCGTCCTCGGGGAGCGCGCGCCGGACCGGGCCGCGGCGAGAGGCGTAGCCCCCCACCGCATCGAGCAGCGCGTCCTCGTCGTCGGTGAGGACGACCGGCGCGTAGAGGGCGATTTCGGCCGCGAAGCCGGCCGCACGGAGCGCGCGCACCGCCCGGCGCGTCCCTCGCGAGAGGAGTTCGTACTGCGGGCCGCCAGCGGCCATCGCGATACGCTCGACGCCCTCCGTCCCGACCCACGCCTCGGGAGCCTGTTCGCGGGCTGCGCCGAGCCGAGGGGCGACAGCGCGTTCGCGCTCCGCGTCGGTGAGATACGCCGGGTTCCCGGCGACGAGGACGCGTTCGCCCGCTGCGAGCGGGAGCAGCGAATCGTCGCCAAGCGGGTCGAAGCCGTCGGCGCGCACGGGCGTCGTCACCCGGAGGTCGCGGCCGTCGGCGAGTCGGGCGAGCGCGTCGGCGTCGGGGAACACCTCGCGCCCCTCGTAGTCGACGTTGAGCAGGTCGGTATCGAGGTCCGCGGCGCGAGAGAGGTCGTGCTCGTGGGGCTTGAGGGCGATTCCGTCGAGGCGGGCGGCGGTGAGAGGCTGGTCGGTGAGCATGCGGGAGCGAGAGCGGTCGTTGCTCGTCTCTCTTCCTGCGACGGCTAAGTGTCGTCGCTTTCCGCGAGCGTTGTCAGGGCAACCCGAGCACGTCTCGAGCGGCGGTGTGGACGGCCGACTGGTCGGCTGCGGGCGCGTAGACGCCGAGTCGCCACTGCGCGCGCCGGGTCGCCCTGAGCGCGGCCACGAGCTCAGAGGCCTGTTCGAGCCGCTGGACCACGTCCCCGACGACGACCCGGATGCGCGACTCCTTCAGCTCCGGGCGCGAGGGCACGTCGACGATGACGTGTTCGCGGTCGACGCCGGCCCGGTCAGCGATTTCGCGGGCGGCCCGTCGCTCGTCGGCCCGCGAGAGATCCGTCAGTGCGTCGGGGACCGTGTCGAGACCGGCCCACACCGCGCGCTTGTAGAGGTCGCGGCGTTCGATGCGACCGCCGAGGTCGGGCACGTCCTCACGGAGGGCGACGAGCAGGTCGTGGTCGGCCATCCGCGCGAACGTCTCGATGTCGGTGTCGGTGTCGAGCAGGCGTTCACAGGCGCGTTCGAGCATCGCGCCCGCGATGCGCGAGACGTGATGGCGATAGACGATTCCGTCCATCAGCGTCCGAGCCAACAGGAGCGACTCGGCGGTCTGGACGTTCCCCTCCGCGAGGACGAGTCGGTCGTCGCGCAGTCGGAGGTCGCGCACGAGTCGACCGTGGTCGATAGTGCCGTACGGAACGCCGGTGTGATGGGCGTCCCGCACCAGGTAATCCATCCGGTCCACGTCGAGTTCGCCGGCGACGATCTGGCCGAGGGGGCGCTCCCCGCGGACGAGCGCCGCGACGCGGTCGGGGTCGATGTCGTGGCGGTCGAGCACGCCAGCGAGTTCGGTCTCGTACAGCAGGTCGCCGAGTTCGTCGTGGTCGCGCCCGGTGTGACGCTTGATGACCGTCTCCGTCTGGTGGCCGTACGGGCCGTGACCCACGTCGTGGAGGAGTGCGGCCGCCCGGACGGCCTTCGCGCGCTCGTCGTCGATGCCGAGCGAGTCGAGGGCGGTGCGGGCGAGGTGGTAGACGCCGAGCGAGTGTTCGAAGCGGGTGTGTGAGGCAGACGGATAGACGAGCCGGACAGTCGAGAGCTGTTTGATATGGCGGAGTCGCTGGACGGCCGCCGTGTCGAGTAGGTCCGTCGCGACCGAATCGAGGGGAATCCAGTCGTGGACGGAGTCCTTGATGGCGTTCATACCGGCGTGTCGGGCGGGGGCCGTTTGGCCGTTCGGATTCGGTAGTTCCGTCCTCCTGTTGACTCATCTCGACGTTTTCAACTGGAGCGGTAGCGCGGAGTCCCCTTCCTCAAGGAGCGACCGTAGGGAGCGAGTAGGGAGGGGAGGAGCGCGTTCGGATAGGTCAAAGAAACCAATATATAAGTAGCCATAGTACTACATTGAAACTGTGGCAGACGACTACGTGCGTCGGACAGCAATCACCCGACTCTCAGTAGATGGTAAGCAACGCGAGTTGCTTGAGGAAACCATCTCTGAGTGGAAGCGTGGTTGCCAGCTCGCCACCGACATGGCGTGGGGCAAGTGCAACGCCAAGAGCGACGTACAGCCCCTCGCCTACGACGACGTGCGTGAGCAAACTGGCCTCGGGAGTCAGCACGCGATTCTCGCCACCCACCAAGCCGCACAAGCTATCACCGGCTGTCTCGAACGCCGGTCCAACGGCAAGAAGATCAGCAAGCCGACTTTCACCGCACCCACGGTGAAGTACGACACCCGGACAATGACGCTGTTCGATGACGACACAGTTTCTCTCTCCACCACGGAGAGTCGGGTCCGGTGTTCGCTTGCCCTTCCCGATGCCGACGATGGCTACCAACGGCAGTACCTCGACTCAGATGAGTGGAGCGTCACGGAAAGCACGCTCACTGCCCGTGATGGCAACTACTTCTTGCACATCGGCTTCCGCCGACCGAAGACCGATACCGAGCGCAACACCGCCGAGGACGGAACGGTCCTCGGGGTTGACCTCGGTATCGAAAACCTCGCCGTCACCAGCACCGCCTCCTTCGTTAGCGGACGAGAGGTAACCCACGACCTCCGCGAGTTCGAGAAGGTACGCGCCGGACTCCAACAGACCGGGACGCGAAGCGCCCACCGAACACTCGAACGGTCGAGTGGCCGCGAACTCCGGTATATCCGCGACGTACTCCACCAAGCGTCGAACGCCATCGTAGACGAAGCACTCCGATACGAGTGCGACGTAATAGCGTTCGAGGATTTGACCGACATCCGCGACCGCACGGGTGCGTCGTGGGGCCACAAGTGGGCATTCCGAATGCTGTACGAACAAGTCGAGTACAAAGCCGAAGCGGTCGGCGTTTCGGTGAAACAAGTCGGGTCGGCGTACACGTCGAAACGGTGCGCCGAGTGTGGCTTCACAGCCGACGAGAATCGCCCGAATCGAAACGATTTCTGCTGTCAGAAGTGCGAGTCGGAAGCGAACGCGGACTACAATGCGGCGAAAAACATCGGTATGCGGTACGTCCGTCGGGGCCAACAGTCGTCTCGGCGGACGGGCAACAGTCAGCTTGCCCTGAAGTCTGGAACGGTGACGCCGAGTGGCGGATTTACTGCCCACCCGGACGGGTTCGAGACCGAGTTCACGGACAAGCCCCACCCTCAACGAGCGAAGTCGTCAGACTGAGCGAAGTAGGGTGGGGTAGTTGACAACCGTCGTAAGCGTAAAGTCCCGTCCGACGAGTGGCGGGAACAGCGCGGGGACGCTGCCAACGGCGGGAGAGTGCGACGACGAAACCGACAAGCCGCCGGGCGAACGAACACGGGTATGGTAACGTTCCTCGCCGGCGGGACGGGGACGCCGAAGCTCCTCCACGGGGCCGCGGCGACGTTTTCGCCCGCCGAGACGACCGTGGTCGCCAACACCGGCGACGACATCGAGCTGGCGGGACACCTCGTCTGCCCGGACCTCGACACACAGCTGTTTGCCGACGCCGGTGAACTCGACACCGAGACGTGGTGGGGGCTCGCCGACGAGACGACCGAGACGCACGACGCGCTCCACGAGTTCGCCGAGCGGGCCGGACTCGGGACCGACCCCCGGTATCTCGACGCCGAGGCGCAGACGAGCGGTCGGCGACTCGCGCGCTGGCGACGCTTTTCCGGCGTTGGCGAGTTCATGCTCATCGGGGACCGCGACCGCGCCGTCCACCTCACCCGGACGGGTCGACTCGACGAGGGGGACACCCTGACGGAGGCGACGGCCGTGTTGCGCGAGGCGCTCGGCGTCGAGCGCAGGATTTTGCCGATGAGCGACGACCCCGTCGCGACCATCGTCCACACGCCAGACGGCGAACAGCACTTCCAGGAGTGGTGGGTGGCAAACAGCGGGGAGCCGGCCGTCGAGACGGTTGAGTTCCGCGGTGCCGACGACGCCGAGCCGACACCCGAGGTGACGGAGGCACTCGCCGAGCCGGTCGTCGTCGGGCCGTCGAATCCGGTCACGTCGCTCGGACCGATGCTCGCGATGGAGTCGTTCCGCGACGACCTCGGTTCGACGCCTGTCGTCGCCGTCTCCCCGTTCGTCGGCGACGAGGTCTTTTCGGGACCCGCCGGGAAGCTGATGGCCGCGACGGGCCGCGAACCGTCGACAGCCGGCGTCGCCACAGCGTACGAGTTCGCCGACGCCTTCGTCCTCGACAGCGAGGACGGGACCGACCTCGCGCGCCCGGTCGTCCGGACCGACACAACGCTCGACACGCCCGAGGACAGCGCCCGGGTCGCCCGCGCCGTCGAGCGCGCGCTCGGGGAGGTGACCTGATGTTCACGCCGCCGCTCGCCCTCGCCTCCCTCTCCGGTGAGGCCGACGCCGAGTGGGCCAAACTCGGAAGCGAGTGGGCCGGCTGTGGCTTCGTGGGTGGCGTCTCGCTCGACGAGCCGACCCGCGAGGCCGCCCGAGAGCTGGTGGCCCGCGACCGGTCGGAGTTCCTCCCCGAGGACCCGACTGCGTTCATCGACGCCCAGCTCGCGGCGCTTGCGGACGTGGACATCCGTGCCGGCGTGAACGTCCGGACGACGAGCACCGCCCCGCTCCGCGAGGCGGCCGGCGTCGCCGCTGACCACGACGCGATACTGGAGGTAAACGCCCACTGCCGACAGGATGAACTCTGCGCGGTCGGAGCCGGGGAGACGCTCCTGCGAGACACGGACCGGCTCTGTGAGTACGTCCGCTGCGCCAGCGAGGCGGGCGCGGCGGTCGGGGCGAAGGTTCGCGCCGAGACCGGCGTCGACCTGCCGACGCTCGCTTCCGAGCTTGAGTCGGCCGGCGCGGACTGTCTTCACGTCGACTGCATGGACACCGAGTCGGTCGTCGCCGACATCGCCGACGCCTGTGACCTCTTTCTCGTCGCGAACAATGGCGTGCGCGACCGGGCGACCGTCCGCGAGTACCTCGACTACGGAGCCGACGCCGTGAGCGTCGGGCGGCCGTCCGACAGCCCGCGCGTGCTCGAGCGCGTCCGCGACGCCCTGTCGGAGGTGACTCGCGCGTGAGTCGGACCCACGCCGAGCAGGCGGAACTCGCGCTCCTGCTCGAAGTCGCCGGCACGCCCAAGCCGGGGAACGTGGACCGCCGCCGCGACCACGACGACCTCCGGTTCGAGCACTTCCTCGCGGGTGCGGTCGGCGCGAGCGACGGCCTTCGGGCGGCCGCCGCGGGTGAGCCAGTCGGCGAAGCGTTCGAGACCGCCGTCGCCGGAATGGCAAACCAGGAAGGAGGGAACACGCAGTTCGGCTGTCTCCTCCTGCTCGTTCCGCTCGTACGGGCCGCGGGCGCGGGAGACCTGACGTGCGACGGCGTGCGTCAGGTGTGTGAGACGACGACGGTGGCCGACGCCGCGGGCTTCTATCGCGCCTTCGAGCACGTCGACGTGGCGCTGGCCGACCCGCCGGCCGGGCTGGACGATCTCGACGCCAGACGCGGGAGCGACGCGATTCCGGCGCTCGAGCGCGACGGCGTGACGCTGTACGACGTGATGGCCCGCTCCGAGGGAGACGGCAACGCCGCCGAGTGGACGCGCGGCTTCCCGCGGACGTTCCGGGAGGCCGACCGCATCCTCGACGGCGACGGCTCCGTGCTCGACCGTGCCAGCCGCGCGTTCCTGCGACTGCTCGCAGGGGAGGAGGACGGGTTCGTCCGCCAGCAGTCGGGACCGGAGGCGGCTCGGGAGGCGACCCGGCGGGCGCAGGCCTGTCTCGACGGGGAGGAGGACCCCGAACGGATGGCCGAGGAGTTCGTCGCCCGCGGAATTAATCCGGGGACGACGGCCGACATCACCTGCGGGGCGCTGTACGTCGCCCTCGAACGAGGGCTGTCCGTATGACCGCGTGGCCGGTCGACTGGGACGGCGTGGCTGAGACGGTCGTGACGACCCGCGGGCCGAACGACCGCTGGAACGTGGCAGCACTCGGCGTCCATGCGGGCGACCCGGCGACGGCGCGGACGTGGGGCCGGACCAGGACGTGGCGCAACTTCACCGAGCGCGGGCGCGGCTACGTCCAGTTCACGCGCGACCCCGTCGACTTCGTGGAGGCTGCCTGCTCGGTCCGCGAGGAGGACGAGCAGATACTCGACTCCGCGAGCGCGTGGGCCGAGGTCCGCGTCGAACAGACGGCCGCGGGCGAGGAAGACGCCACTCAGTGGGTCGACTGGGCGCTTCACGTCGAGTCGAGCGAGGTGCGCGAGCGGTCGGTCCCGACGGTGTCGCGCGCGCATGCTGCGGTGGTGGAGGCGACGGTCGCGGCCTCCCGACTCGGCGTGCCGGGGTACGACGACGAGACGCTCCGCGAGCGAATCGCCTTCTTCGAGTCGGTGGTCGAACGCGCCGGTGGCGACCGCGACCGCGAGGCGTGGCGACGCTTCGAGACGCTGACCGAGTAGGTCGAGAGTCGAACGCTTTTTATCTGGGTAAGGAGTCAATACGGGTAAGATGCCTATCAAACCGGCCTACATCAAGAAGCTCGCCCGCGCGCTCATCGAACGATACGGCGAGGCGTTCAGCACCGACTTCGAACACAACAAGGAGGTCGTCACCGCCGTCACGAACGTCGAGTCGAAGGGCGTCCGCAACCGCATCGCCGGCTACATCACCCGCAAGCAGCGAAGCGCCGCCTACGCTGCTGCGTAACTGCGCGGTACCTCCGCCGTCACGTAACCGTGCGACATCTCACTGCCGCGTAATCTTTCTCACACCGTCCCCATCCGCGCTGAGCGTTCCGGCTCCGCAATCTATTTGACTGACTAGTTAGTCAGTTAGGGTAGATGGACGACGAGACGGAGGCGGCGGTGATGGCCGCGACCTCGCGCGCGCTGTGCGAGCACGGCTACGCCGACCTCACAATGCAGCGTATCGCCGACGAGTGGGACAAATCGAAGGCGGCCCTCCACTACCACTACGACACGAAAGAGGAGCTGTTGGAGTCGTTTCTCGACTGGACCATCGCGCGGTTCGACTCCCGGCTCGCGTGTGAGGCCGCCAACCCGTGCGAGCGACTCGACACCTTCGTCGAGGCGCTGTTCGGCCCAGCAGAGGAGAGCGACGGTAGCTTCGCCATCGCCCTGCTCGCGATGAAGGCTCAAGCGCCACACTCCGAAACCTACCGCGACCGCCTCGTCGAGATGGACGCCCGGATGCGGGAGACCCTCGCGGAGACCATCCGCGACGGTATCGAGGCGGGACAGTTCCGCGAGGTCGACCCCGAGGACACGGCCCGGTTTGCCGCCACGGCCATCAACGGTTCACACGTCCGCCGGGTCGCACTCGACGAGCGGCCGGCGGAGGCCCGCCGGCTGTTCGAACAGTATCTCGACGTGACGCTGGGACGCGAGCAGACGCCGGAGGTGCCTGTCTGATGGGGCTGTTCCCCGGCAAGGAGGACCTCGAACTCACGGAGGGAGGCGTCGCGAAGCCCCTCTTCTTCCTCGCGCTCCCCATCGTCATCACGAACCTGCTCCAGACGGCGTACAACCTCGCCGATACGTTCTGGCTGGGCCAGTACTCGAACACCGCGCTGGCCGCGGTTTCGTTCGCGTTCCCGATGGTGTTTCTGTTCATCTCGCTCGGGCTCGGTATCTCGGTGGCGGGGAGCGTCCTCGTCGCACAAAACACCGGCCGGGGCGACGAGCGACAGGCCGAGTACGCCGCCTCACAGACGGTCGTCTTCGCGCTCGTCGTCTCGGTGCTGCTCGGCGGCATCGGCTTCTTCATCGTCGACGACCTGTTGACCATCTTCGGGGCCGCGCCGGCGACGCTGGTCGAGGCGACGAAGTACATGAAAGTCATCACGCTCGGCCTGCCGGCGATGTTCGGCTTCTTCATCTTCATCTCGCTGATGCGCGGCTACGGCGACACGGTGACGCCGATGCTTGTCATGCTGGTGACGGTTATCCTCAACGTCGTCATCGACCCGTTCCTCATCAACGGCTGGGTGTTTTTCCCCGAGCTCGGCATCGAGGGAGCCGCCTACGCCACCGTCTTCTCGCGAGTCGTCGCCACGGTCGCCGGGTTCGGAATCATGTTCTCCGGTAAGCGGGGCGTGCGAATACGCCTCTCGGACATGAAGCCCGACCTGAGCTATCTGCGGGAGATTCTCAACATCGGCGTGCCCGCTTCCGTCGAGGGCGTGAGCCGGTCGCTGTCGGTGAATCTCCTGCTCATCATCGTCGGTACCTTCGCCACGGAAGTCGTCTCTGGCTACGGGATCGGCGTGCGCGTCTTCTCGGTCATCTTCCTGCCGGCGATCGCCGTCGCTCGGGGCGTCGAGACGATGGCCGGACAGAACATCGGGGCCGGGAAGCCGGACCGGGCCGAGACGGCCGCCGACGTGGCCGCCGTCGCCACCTTCCTCATCCTCGGTGCCGTCGGCGTCCTCGTGTTCCTCTTCCCCGAGCCGATTATCCGCGTGTTCACCGACCCGTCGAACCCGGGGACCGAACAGGTCGTCGCCACGGGGGCACAGTTCCTCCGATACGTCGCCTTGACGTTTGGCTTCATCGGCGTCGTCCGCGCGTACACGGGAGCGTTCCGCGGCGCGGGCCAGACCCTCGTCTCGGCGGTCATCACCATCACCTTCCTCGGACTCATCCGGCTCCCGGTGGCCGCGGGGCTGGCGCTCGGCGTCGGCGGCGTCTACACGCTTCCGCTCGTCGGCGTGACCCTCACCGTCCCGCAGGTGGTCACGGCGATGGGACCGACCGGTATCTGGTGGGGCTTCGTCGTCTCCAACGTGGTCGGTGCGCTGCTCGCGCTGGCGTGGTTCAAGCGCGGTCGCTGGCGCGACGCGGAGCTTCGTGGTTCGGACTCCGCGCCGACGGACGCCGACGAAATGGACGCCGCCGCCAGCGACGACTGACGGTCGGCAACGCCTTCCCGTGACGACACGGTTTTGAGTCGGCCCGTCCGAGGTTCGCCAATGGTAGACGTTGGCATTCTCGGCGCGACCGGTGCGGTCGGACAGCGACTCATCCAGCTGCTCGAACCCCACCCGGAGTTCGACATCGCGACGCTCACCGCCTCGCCGGCCTCGGCGGGGAAGACGTACAAGGAGGCCGCCAAGTGGCGGGCGGACACCCCCATGCCCGACTCCGTGACCGACATCGAGGTCACAGCCACCGATCCGGACGCGATCGGCGACGACGTGACGCTGCTCTTCTCCTCGCTCCCCTCCGGCGTCGGTGCCGAGGTCGAACCCGACCTCGCCGAGGCCGGCTACGTCGTCTCCTCGAACTCCTCGAACGCCCGCATGGCCGATGACGTTCCCCTCATCATCCCCGAGGTGAACGCCGACCACCTCGGACTCATCGACGTACAGCGCGACGACCGCGGCTGGGACGGCGCGCTCCTGAAGAACCCGAACTGCTCGACGATTACGATGGTCCCAACGCTCGCCGCCCTCGACCAGTACGGGCTTGAATCGGTGCGCGTCTCCACCCTACAGGCGGTTTCGGGTGCCGGCTACTCCGGCGTCACCTCGATGGAGATTATCGACAACGCCATTCCGCACATCGGCGGCGAGGAACAGAAGATGGAGTCGGAGTCGCGCAAGCTGCTCGGTGAGTTCAACGGGGCCGAGGTCGTGCGCCACTCGATGGACGTGGCCGCCTCCTGTAACCGGATTCCGACCATCGACGGCCACCTCGAGAACGTGTGGGCCGACACGAGCGACGACGTGACCCCCGATGAGGTGTCCGCAGCGATGTCGGCGTATCCGTCCGCGACGCTTCCGTCCTCGCCCGAGCGACTCATCCACACCTTCGAGGAACCGGACCGGCCACAGCCGCGGCTCGACCGGAACCGCGGCGACGGGATGGCCGTCTCCGCGGGCGGATTCCGCCGGACCGAAGGCGGCGTCCAGTACAACTGTCTCGCTCACAACACGATTCGCGGCGCGGCCGGCGCGTCGGTGCTCAACGGCGAGCTGCTGTTGGAGGAAGGGTACCTGTAGTGACCGAGGCGACCGTCGTCGAGTTCGACACCGCGGGCGCGGCCGCCGACGAGCGACTCGTCCGCGAGTACCTGCTTTCGGCGCGCGACCGACTGCTCTCGACTGACGCCTGTGAGCGCTGTGGCTTCCTGCGCTACGGCCACGACCCCGGACGCCCGGGCGGACAGGTCCGGCTCCATCTCCGGGGCGAGGTGGAGCTGCTCGTCGCCGCCGAGCGCGACCGCTGGGACGAACTCGTCGAGGAGGGGCTGGCTCGCTCGTGGCAGGAAGTCGGTCCCGACGACGACACCGAGACGTTCGGTCCCCGCGGTGACGCGCTCGTGGACGACCTGCAGTTTCTCGCGACGGCGATGGCTCGGCCCCTCTACGAGGAGTACGACGACCTCACGGACCTCGCGCCCGTCGACACCCACCCCGACGGCGGTCCCGTACCGGCGGGCTGGTGGACGCTGCTCCACTTCCTCTCGAACCACCGCGCTCTGACGGCGCGTGAGGAAATCGACGCCTCATTCGAGGCGATGCGGAATCGGCTGCTCTCGCTCGGGGCACGCGACCCGACGCAGGCCGAACGGAAAATCGAGACACTCCAAGAGGACCTCGATGACCTGCGGGGCGAAATCGAGTCCACGCGCGAGTAGTCGACTACTCGCGGATTAGCTCTCCGCGGAGTCGGGGCGCGATACCGCCGGTGTAGGCTCCGATGCTGGCGATTATCGTCCAACAGCTCCCGGCGATGAAGCCGGTCGTCGCGTCGGGATACCGGAAGACGATGTCGAAGCGCGAAAGCTCCGTGGCCGCCAGCCGATTGAGACCGTTGAACACGCCGTACGGCTCGTTGGCGAAGAAGACGAGCACGATGGCGGCACCGGCGACAGCGCCGGCGAGCGAGCCGGCGAGCAGGCCGTGGTGGTCGGTCCGGTCCTCGGCCAGGGTGCCTGCAACGACGCCCGCGACGACGCCCGTCCCGAACAGGAGCGGCAGCGAGGCGGCGGGCAGTTCGTGGAGCGTCGGCGTGAACGCGAGCACGGCGAGATAGCCGACGCCGGCACCCCCGCCGGCGAGGACGGCCCCGCGGTCGGTCATACCCACACGTGGGGCGAGACACAGTTGTACGTAGCGGTAGCCGTCGGATTCATGTCGGCGGCGCGCGGGGAAGAGGTATGGAGATACTCCACACCTGTCTGAACGTCGCTGACGCCGACGAGACCATCGCCTTCTACGAGCAGTTCGGCTTCGAGGAGAGCTGGTCGTTCGAGGCCGGCGACACCGAGAACCGCTACATCGCCGACGACGACGGCGTCGAACTCCAACTCTCGGACACCGAAGGCGAGACGGCCTTCGAACAGGGGACCGCGTGGGACCACCTCGCCATCCGTGTCGACGACGTGGACGCAACCTTCGAGCGAGTCGACCACCACGGCGTCGTCCAGGAGCCGGGCGACCAGCCAGCCGCCGGCGCGCGAACCGCGTTCATCGAGGACCCCGACGGCCACGTGCTCGAACTCATCGAACCGCTCGAGTGAGACTCGATTAGGGTTCGATAACGACGTTGTCGAGGTCGACGCCCCAGCCGCCCCGTTCCACGCAGTCGACGTTCGTACCGACAATCTCGGCCAGCCGTTCATAATAACGGGGCGTCGACCCCGCGTTGTGCGGGGTAATCTGTACCGCAGAGAGCGTCCAGAGGGGGTGCTCCGGCGGCAGCGGCTCGGGGTCGGTCACGTCGAGGGTGGCTCCGCCGATGCGGTCGTTGCGAATCGCGTCCAGCAGCGCGTCGGTGTCGACGACGGGACCCCGCGCGACGTTGACGAGAACCGACTCCGTGGGCATCGTCGTGAGCTCGTCGTCGCCGATGAGTCCGCGAGTCGCGTCCGTGAGCGGACACGCGAGCACGACCGCGGCCGATTCGGCGAGCGCGTCGTGGAGGCTGTCGGGACCGACGACGGTGTCGGCGGGACCACCGAGGTCCGGGGAGGCCCGAATCCCGACCGTCTCCACGTCGAACGGGTCGAGCCGCTCAACGACGGCTTGCCCGATATTACCCAGTCCGACGACGGTGACAGTCGACCCGGCGAGTTCGGTCACAGGAACTGGCTGCCACTCCCGGCGGTCCTGCTGGCGGTACGCCTGCTGGAAACCGCGGACGTGCGAGAGCAGCGCACCAACGACGTATTCGCCGATATTGGGCGCGTGAACGCCGGCTGCGTTCGTCAGTCCGACGCCGTGGGATTCGAGCGCGTTGAGCGGGAGGTGGCCGTGGCCGGCGTATGCTCCCGCGAACAGCCGCAGTTCCTCGGCACGGTCGAGGAGGTCGGCCGTGATCTCTGTGCCGGTCGCGACGGCCGCGTCGGTGATTTCGGCGCGCTCCTCACTCGGGGTGCGCGCGTGGACGATGTCGTGGTCGGGGAGGCGGTCGCGTAGTTCGGCGGCGTAGTCGCTCGCGTTCGTTCCGTGGACGCCCTCGCGCAAGACGAGAATCTTCATACGCGAGCCTCGCGGTCGGGGGTGAAAAATCCGTCCGGCGACGGGGGCTTTATCGCCGGCGCGGCCGGACGCCCGGTATGCGCGCGAAGGACATCAGAGCGAAGGCAGGCACGGAGCCGATCACCATGCTCACGGCCTACGACGCCCCAACCGCCGCCGTCGTCGACGAGGCCGGCATCGACGTGATTCTCGTGGGCGACTCCGTCGGAAACACGCAGCTAGGCCACGACTCGACGCTACCCGTCACGGTCGACGAGATGGCGAGCCACACCGCCGCGGTCGCACGCGGAGCCGACGACGCGCTCGTCGTCGCTGACATGCCGTTTCTCTCCTTCGGCGTAAGTACCGAGGCGAGCATCGAGAACGCCGGTCGCATGCTGAAGGACGCAGACGCCGACGCCGTCAAGCTGGAGTGTGGGCCACACACCGTCGAACTGACCGAGCGGCTCACCGACCTCGGTATCCCGACGATGGCGCATCTCGGACTCACCCCGCAGCGGGAAAACGAGACCGGGCTGTTCCGACAGGGAACCGACGCCGAGGGTGCTCGGGAGATTCTCGATCTTGCGCGCGCCCACGAGGAGGCCGGCGCGTTCTCGCTCGTCTTGGAACACGTCCCCGCGAACCTCGCCAGCGAGGTGACTCGTGAGCTAGAGATACCGACCATCGGCATCGGGGCCGGGCCGGAGTGTGACGGACAAGTGCTCGTCGTGGACGAGGTGCTAGGACTGAGCGAGAGGACGGCTCCGTTCTCGAAGGCGTGGGGCGACGTTCGCGGCGAGATGCAACAGGCAATCGAGGGGTACCGCGACGACGTGGAGTCGGGAGCCTTTCCCGCCGACGAGCACTCACACTACGAATCCGAACTGGAGGACGTGTACTAGCTGTCGGGGACCCGGTGTAGCTCCTTCCCGAGGAACGTGCGAACGCGTTCGTTCCAGACGACCGGGCGTTCGAGCATCGATAGATGTGCACAGTCGTCTATCAGCGTCACCTCACAGTCCGGGAGCTCTCTCCCCAGGTACTCGGTGAACGACGGCGGCGTCATACCGTCGTGTTCGCCGGTGATGGCGAGGGCGGGCACGTCGACCTCGTCAAGACGGTCACGCACGTCGAACGTGTCGCAGGTGCGGAAATCACGGGTCGTGACGGCTTGGCCCGTCTCGTGGAACGCGGCGGTCGTTCGCGCCACCACACCGCCGTCGGGGTCGTGAAACAGGAGGTTCGGCGCGGCCAGCGTTTCGAGGGCAGCGTCGAACTCGCCGTCGAACATCGACAGTAGTTCGTCGCCAACGGCCAGCTTCGCGCCCGTGCCACAGAGGACGAGCGCTTCGGGATCGAAGCCGTGTTCGAGGACCGCCCACAGCGCGACGGCTCCGCCCATCGAATTCCCGACGAGCGTCGCTGCGCCCGTCTCGCTGGCGACCGCGAGTACGTCCCGTGCGTAGGCGTCGAGCGTCTCGGTCCCAGAATCGAGGTCGGCGTCGTCGCTCTCGCCGTGGCCGGTCAGGTCGAGCGCGACCGCCGGTCCGACTCCGTTGGGCGCGTACTGTTCGACCCACAGGCGGTGGTCGCCGCCGGCCCCGTGGACGTAGAGTACGGGGGAGTCTCCGTCGCCGGTCCGTCGGTACGCGACCTCCCTGCCCGCGTGCGTGACTGTCTCCATGGACGACGCTCACGGCCGACCGGCTTGAACGCGGCGGCCGACAAGTTCGCTGAACCGCAAACAGAGCGTGAGTTCGACACTTATTACAGTAGGCCGTATTTAGAGAAACGTTTATATACTATTGCGACTAACATATAGTTAGGATGAGTGACTTTACAACACAGTTCGCCCGTGAGGACGGCGTCGCGACGGCGCGGTACGAGCAGGGCGACACCGTCGGCTTCGTCGCCGACGTTGGCGTAGGCACCGACGCGACGGCAGACGTCGTCGCCGGGACCGCGATGGTCGTCGTCGACGACGACCAGTACGAGTTCGACGTGCCCGCGGGCGACGCGACCGCCCGCGTGAACAACGGCGTCGTCACCGTGGAGGTGGTGCGGTGAGCCAGACGCTCGTCGTGAAGCCGATGCCCCAGAGCAAGGCCGGTCGCGGTCTCGCCATGGTCGATTCGGAGGCGATGGAGGAGCTCGGTCTCGACAACGGCGACTACATCGTCATCAGCGGAGGCGAGAACCGAACCATCGCCCGCACCTTCCCCGGCTACGAGGACGCCGGCACGGGTATCGTCCGTATCGACGGGCGGCTCCGCTCGGAGGCGGGCGTCGGTATCGACGACCGCGTCGAAATCGAGAAGGCGGACGTGAGTCCCGCCAAGTCGATTACCGTCGCGCTCCCGTTGAATCTCCGGATTCGCGGCAACATCGCCGGCCCGATTCGCGACAAGCTCTCCGGGCAGGCGGTGACCCCCGGACAGCAGGTCCCATTCAGCTTCGGCTTCGGGGCATTCTCCTCGATGAGCGGCCAGCAGATTCCGATGAAGATTGCCGAGACCGACCCCTCGGGGACGGTCGTCATCACCGACTCGACGGAGGTCAACATCTCCGAGCGACCGGCCGAACAGATCGTCGGCGAGCAGTCGAGCACCGCCAGCGAGGACGGCGGCACGCCGAACGTCACCTACGAAGACATCGGTGGGCTGGACGACGAGCTCGAGCAAGTGCGTGAGATGATCGAGCTGCCGATGCGCCACCCGGAGCTGTTCTCGCAGCTCGGCATCGACCCGCCAAAGGGCGTGCTCCTGCACGGCCCGCCGGGCACGGGGAAGACCCTTATCGCCAAGGCCGTCGCCAACGAGGTCGACGCCTACTTCACCGACATCTCCGGCCCGGAGATCATGTCGAAGTACTACGGCGAGTCCGAAGAGCAGCTGCGTGAGGTGTTCGAAGAGGCCGAGGAGAACCAACCAGCCATCATCTTCATCGACGAGCTGGACTCCATCGCGCCCAAGCGCGAGGAGACCTCCGGCGACGTGGAACGCCGCGTCGTCGCGCAGCTGCTCTCGATGATGGACGGGCTCGACGAGCGTGGACAGGTAACCGTCATCGCCGCCACCAACCGCGTCGACGCCATCGACCCCGCGCTCCGCCGCGGTGGCCGGTTCGACCGCGAAATCGAGGTCGGCGTCCCCGACCAAGAGGGCCGCGAAGAGGTCCTGCAGGTCCACACCCGCGGGATGCCGCTTGCCGACGGTATCGACCTCGAAGCGTACGCCGAGTCGACCCACGGCTTCGTCGGGGCCGACCTGGAGTCGCTCACGAAGGAGTCGGCGATGAACGCGCTCCGTCGCGTCCGCCCGCAGTTGGACCTCGAGAGCGACGAAATCGACGCCGAGGTGCTCGACTCCATCGAGGTGACCGAGGCTGACTTCAAAGACGCGCTGAAGGGAATCACCCCGAGCGCGATGCGGGAGGTCTTCGTCGAGGTCCCCGACGTACAGTGGAACGACGTCGGTGGACTCGACGACACCAAGACCCAGCTCCAAGAGACCATCCAGTGGCCCCTCGATTACCCGGAGGTGTTCGAGCAGATGGACCTCCAGGCCGCGAAGGGCGTCCTGATGTACGGCCCGCCGGGCACGGGGAAGACTCTCATCGCCAAGGCCGTCGCCAACGAGGCCGAGTCCAACTTCATCTCGGTGAAGGGACCGGAGCTGCTCAACAAGTACGTCGGCGAGTCGGAGAAGGGAGTCCGCGAGGTGTTCGAGAAGGCGCGCTCGAACGCGCCGACGGTCATCTTCTTCGATGAGATCGACGCCATCGCCGGCCAACGGGGCAAGGACATGGGCGATTCCGGCGTCGGCGAGCGGGTCGTCTCCCAGCTGCTGACGGAGCTGGACGGGCTCGAAGAGCTCGAGGACGTGGTCGTCGTGGCGACGACCAACCGGCCGGACCTCATCGACTCGGCGCTGTTGCGCCCGGGGCGACTGGACCGTCACATCCACGTGCCGGTGCCGGACGAGGACGGCCGCCGCAAGATCTTCGAGGTGCACACGCGCGACAAGCCGCTTGCCGACGACGTGGACCTCGACCGGCTGGCGCGCAAGACCGACGGCTACGTCGGTGCCGACATCGAGGCCGTCGCCCGCGAGGCGTCGATGGCCGCGACCCGCGAGTTCATCAACTCCGTCGACCCCGAGGACGCCGTCGGCTCTGCTGGGAACGTCCGCGTGACGATGGACCACTTCGAACACGCGCTCGAAGAGGTGACCGCGTCGGTTGACGCAGAGACCCGCGAACAGTACGACGACATCGAGTCGGAGTTCGACAGCGGCGACGACACCGGCCGGGACGTGTCCCGCACGTTCCAGTAAGCCGCCCGTCTGCCGGCGTCACTGTTTTATCCGCGCGTGTCCGTTACCAAATATGAGCAGTACCGACACGACACCCGTCGAGATCACCGAGCCGGCGGCAGGGCAGGCGGTCGGACTCATCGAAGACGAGGGGCTGGACACCGACGTGGCCGGCCTCCGCCTGTTTGTTCAACAGGGCGGCTGTGCGGGCCTTTCCTACGGGATGCGGTTCGACACCGAGCCGGAAGAAGACGACACCATCATCGAGGGCCACGGCCTGCGCGTGTTCATCGACCCCGCGAGCATGGAGTATATCGGCGGGTCGACGCTCGACTTCGAGGGCGGCCTGCAGGGCAAGGGCTTCTCGGTCGAGAATCCGAACGCGGAAAGCGAGTGTGGCTGCGGGGAGAGCTTCCGGACGTAGTCGCTCCTTCCCAAGAGTCGCCCGTTACTCCACCTCGAACGCAACCGTCACTTCTGCCTGGTACTCCCGTCCCTCGACGGAGCCGACTTCGACGCCGAGTTCCTCGACTTCGACCCACTGGACGTTGTCGAGCGTCTCCTCTGCCCGGTCGATCGCGTCGTCCGTGGCGTGGTCGAAGCTCTCGGAGCTCCGGCCGATGAGGGTGACTTTCTTGAACACCATGCACGCGACGTTTCGCCAGCAACACAAAAGAAAGTACCCCCGTCAGGAGCTGGACTCGCTGTCGAGCCGGTCGGCAATCGCCGCGACGACGCCGCTGAGCCGTGTAGTCCCCCAAATTGCGACGATAGTCGCACCGACGGCGTCGAACGCGAGGTCGGCGATCGTGTCACCGAGTCCGTACTGTGTGAGCACCGCCGCCGCGCCGAACCGTTCGGCGGCGACGCCCAGCGTGAACTCGATGACCTCCCAGAGGACGCCGAACGCGAACGTCAACAGGAGGATGAAGACGAACATGAACTCGCTCGGCAGCCAGACCTCGTCGTCGTGCACGTCGATTGCGCGGGCGACCGAGTAGCCGGCTCCGGCGACCACACTGGCCGACAGCGCGTGAGTGACGTGGTCCCACCACCACGTCGTCCGGTAGAGGTTCTGCTTGACGACGCCCGGGACGACGATGGTCCCGACCGCGTGGAGAAACACCGCCGACGTAATCCAGAGTGTGAGTCCGGCGTCCATCGGCAGGTCGTAGTCGCGTTCGAGCAGCCCCGGAACGCGGGCGACCAACAGTCCGATAGCGCAGTTGACGATGATTCCGGTCTGGCCGTACCGGACACCGATAGCGAGCATCGCGACCAGACTCAGCTCCATCACCCGGACGAGCCGCCGCTGCTGGCGCGCAGAGATGCCGAGTCGACCGCGGATGTTCACGGCAGTTCCACCTCTACTTGCTCAAGAATATCTTCGCCACGGTGTTGCCGGCGGAAGTACCCCTCGAAGAGGACGCCGGCCCCGATTCCCGCGATGAAGCTCGCGACGAACTCGACCATCAGCTTGTGTTCGACCTGGGAGAGGGCCTCCCGCGGGGCGTTCGGGCCGCCGGGCGGGAGCAGGAGTTGGGTGCCGAGATAGGCGTCGGAGCCGTAGCGGACGAGCGCCCAGATGCCCGCCGCAGCCATCGTCGTGATGACGACGAAGCCGACCGCGAACCGGTAGCTCATCTCGACGGGCGTGAGCAGGTGGAGTTCGACGGCGATGAGCAGTGCGACCGTCGCCACGGCTACGTAGGTGACGATGTCAGACCGGAACGCCGCGAGCGAGGCGACGACGCGGGCAAGCAGCGGGAGCGCCGCGAGCAACAGCAGCTCCCACGGCAACATCGCCGTCGGGTCGCGGTAGACGACCGGCACGACCAGTCCGAGGAGACCGACGACCAGGGCGAATCCCGCCCACAGCGGGGCGACGGCCACGGCGTTCGCGACGGCCACGAGGAAGGTGAACGCGATAACGGCCCACGCGAGAGATGCGTTGGTGCGTGCTCCGCCGAGTAGTCGCCCGATTCCGGAATCTTCCATGACCCGCTGTTCCCGTCGGGTACTGTTAGTTATCGGGGACTACACCGCGAGATACGCAACGGTGTACGTCGCCGTGGCGAGCGTGATAGCCGCCAAGCCCGTCACGCCGGTGGTGAACGACTCCCCGCGCAGGTCGGACAGCGACCGCACGTCGAGCGCCGGCAGCGGGGTCGCAACCGCGAGCGACAGGGCGAGCAGCGAGAACACGAACAGATAGGCGGTGTGGAGCGTCGGGTCGGGCGCGACGACGACGAACGCGGCGAACAGCGTCGCAAGCCCGGCGCGCGTTCGGAGGCGGCGACACACGTGGAGCAGGGGCCGTTCTCCGCGTGTGACCCACAGATAGACGCCGAGCGCGAGCCAGAAGGTCGCAAGCTCCGCGGCGAGGGGCGCGAGCAGGTTCAGCGTCGGGTCCCCCAGCAGATTCGGCCGCGTCGCGGTGAGCGTCACGTCGAACGGGTAGAAGAAGGCCGGCGGTGTCCCGGTGAGCAGGTCGCCGAACGGGTGTGAACAGAGTCCGACGACCCCGGCGACCGTGACCGCGGTCGGGGCGATGTCGTACCGGCGTGCACCGCGAGCGAGTGCGGCGACCGTGACGGCGAGCAAGCCGACGACGACCGCCGGAAGCCCCCCGGAGACGGCGAACGCGACGGCGACGACGCCGGCGAGTGCACCCGCCCCGAGGAACTGCACGAGGCGGCGCTCGCTCGCAACTGCGCCCGCGGCGAGACCGAAGACCAAGCCGACGACGAGCGAGTGGGTGACGACCCGGTGGATTTCGGTACTCGCGGCCCAGAAGCTCCCGACAGCGCTCCCGCCGGTCGGTTCGAGCACGCCGAGGAAGGCGTACGCCATGTCCACGTCGGGAGCGAGACCGAACAGGCCGGCAAGAAGCCCGACCGCCAGCGTTCGCTCGCGCGACAGCCCGGCCCGCGTGGCCGCGGCTGCGACGAGGGCGAACGCGAGGAAGCCGTGGCCGATAAACACGGCTGCTGTAGCGCGTGGACGGAGATAAGTTATCTGTCGTTACGGCGCTTCGAGCGTCGGCGCGGACGGGTGGAGCACGTCGTAGCCGTCGTCGTGGACGCCGATAACCGCCCAGTCGTACGGGTACTCTCCCTCACAGAGTTCAGCACAGAGGTCGTCTGCGCGGTCGGCCCGGGCGACGAAACACCGGAGCCCAGCGGCTGGCTCCTCGTTCGTCGGCTCACCGGTCGTGACGTGGACGGTCCGCCACTTGCGTGTCGCGTGTAGCCCGTCGACGCCGCGCTCGATGTCGTAGCCCAGCCCTCGGAAGATCGATTCGGCCTCGTCTGTGAGTCCCGCGTGCTCTGCGGACATTCACTTGCACTTCGAAGTCGAGTGTGTTAACGTTTTGCACGGTCGGGGCGCTACTCGTGGGCGGCGTCCCACTCGTCGGGGCGTTTGAAGTTGCCACAGTCGTTGCACTTCACGCGGCCCATCGAGTCCATCGCGGTCGAGAGGCTGTCGCAGTTGCCACACAGGTACCCCCACGGTCGCTCGCGCGCGTCGTCGACGTAGACGACGAAGAACGGCGCGTCGGCTCCCTTCTCGGCCTCGTGGCGGGAGACGTACAGCGTCTCGCCCTCGTGTCCGCGCTCGTCCAGCGTAGTGTTGCTCATACCAACCCGAACGGCTCCCGGGGCGAAAACAGTACGGTCTGGGGAGGGTATCCTGTGAACTGTTCAAGCGACACCGTTTTTCGCGCGAACAGCCGAGACGTGGTATGCTTCGGCTTCTCCACTACTCCGACATCGAGAACGCCTACGACGACCCCGACCGGCTCGCCCGACTCGCGGGCACTATCGAGACTCGCCGCGACGCCGACACGCTCGTCTTCGGCACGGGCGACAACACCTCTCCCGGGATTCTCCCGCTCGTAACGAAGGGCGAGCAGGCGCTCGATTTCTTCCACGCCGTCGATCCGGACGCCGACACCTTCGGCAACCACGACTTCGATTACGGTCCCGACCGCGCGCTCGATATCATCGAGCGCGCCCCCCAGCCGTGGCTCTGTGCCAACGTCGAGCGCGGCGGGGAGCAGTTCGGCCACGAGTCGAGCGTGCGCCCGTGGCAGATATTCGAGCGCGACGGCCAGCGGGTCGGCGTCTTCGGGCTCGTCACTCCCAAGACCGCGAGCATCAACCCCGCCACCGAGGACGTTGTCTTCACCGACCCGATTGTCGCGGCCGAGAAGGCCGTCGACGCCCTCCAAGCCGAGGGCGTCGACTACGTGGTCTGTCTCTCGCATCTCGGTCGCGGCGACGAGACACTCGCCGCCGAGGTCGACGTAGACGTCGTGCTCGGTGGACACAACCACGCCGAGTTGATCGAACGGCTGGACGATACCCTCCTGACGCGTCCGGGCGTCAACGGACAGGTGTTGTTCGAGGTGACACTTCCCGAGAAGGCGGTGACGCGCCACGTCGTCACCGACGGCCCTCGCGATGAGTCCGTCGCCGAGGCGGTCGAGACGCGACTCGACGAGGCCGGCGTCGACGAGGTGGTCGCGACCGTCAAGGAGCCAATCGAGCGCACCGAGGTCGCCTGTTTCCACGGCGAATCACGCGTCGGGAACTTCGTCGCCGACGCCTACCGCTGGGAGACGGACGCCGACGTTGGACTGCAAAACTCCGGCGGTATCCGGTCCGGGCCGGCCCTTTCGGGAGAAGTGACGGTCGGCGACCTTATCTCGCTCATCCCGTTCGACGAGCCGCTCGCCGTCGCTGAACTGACCGGCAAAGAGCTTCGCGAGGTGTTCAGACAGGGCGAGGGGACGCGACTCGGCTTCGGCGAACCGGACTGGTGGCACGCCCACCTCTCGGGGGCGACTATCGAGTACGACCGCGCGAGCGACACGCTCGCGAGCGCGACCGTCAACGGCGAACCGCTCGACTCCGACCGCACGTACCGAGTCGCGCTGGCCGACTACCTCCTCCACTCGGACGACGAGTTCCCCGCCGTCGGGATGGACCACCGAGTCGGGACCACGCGCACACAGTACGAGGTACTCGCCGACTACGCCCGCAGCGAGGGACTGAACCCGACAGTCGAGGGGCGTATCCGTCACGTCTGAACAGAAAGACACACGGCGGTCGATGTCGTGGCTGAGATATGACTCGTGTCGTCGTTCCGGTCCGGTATCCGCTGTCTGACCACTCCAGACAGACGCTCGAAACGGCAATCGACCTCGCCGGCGAACACGACGCCGAGTTGACCGTCCTCCACGTAAACCTGTATCAGAACGACAGCCGCGTCACCCGCAGAGAGCTTCGGCGTGCTGTCGGGCGGGCGTTCGGCCAACTGGAGAACGTCCGTTACGTCGTCCGCTCGGGCTTCCTCGTCGAGGAGACGATTCTCGACGAGGTCATCGGCGAGGACGCCGACTACGTCGTCATCGGGCGCAAGCAGGCGAGCCGGTGGCGGCAGATGGTTCGCTCGCTCGTGGACGACCCCGACGTGGAGTCGTTTCTCCGCGAGAAGCTGGACGCACAGGTCGTCACCGCCGGGTAGCCTCAGGGGTCGCTCGAACCGTCGCCTGTCGGTCCGGACTCGTCGGGGATGTCGTGGTCCGGTTCGCCGTCGGACGGGGCGTACTCCTCGGGGGCGCGTTCGCGCATCCCGACCGCGACCTCTCCGCTCGTGTCGTCGAAGACGAGATGCGAGTGCGGGTAGGCCATCTCCGCGTCGGCGTCGGCAAACAGCTCGCGGATGTTCGTCTGCACCTTCGAGCGCGTGGCGAGCAGCTTGTACGGCTCGGTCACCCAGTACCGGAGCCGGAGGTTCACCCCGTTGTCGCCGTGGGTCTCGATGTAACAGGTCGGTGCGGCCGGGTAGCGCGCACCGCCGATACGGATGTCCGGCCCGCCGTTGATGACGGTGTCGACCTGTCGGGCAGCCTGCTCGATGCGGTCGCGCGCCTCCGGAATATCGGATTCGTATGTGACGAGCACGTCGAGCGCGAGTCGCGTCCGGGAGTCCTCTGCCGAGAAGTTCACCACGTCGCGGTCGCGCATCGCGCCGTTGGGCAGGATGAGGAAGGTGTTGTCGAGCGTGAACAGCTTGGTGTACCGGAGCGTTATCTCCTCGACGAAGCCGTAGGTGTCGCGGTCGGCGAGCTGTATCATGTCGCCGATCTCGTAGGGCTGTTCGGAGAGGATGAAGAAGCCGCTGATGATGCTCCCGATGAGCGGCGCGAGCACGATACCGATGACCGCCGAAAACACGGACAGCGAGATGGCGAGGTCGCTGATTCGAATTCCGAAGACGGCCAGGGCGACGAAGATGGAGACGACGAAGATGCTCATCTGCGTCGCGCGGAGGACGGTCTGGCTGATGCTCTGTCGTTTGAACCGGCGGGCGATGCGCCGTCCGAGCAGCCGACGCACCAGCTTCGAGAGGTAGTAGCCGACGACGACGATGGCGACGGCGGTCGCAAACTGGAACAGCCAGTCGGGAATCTCCGTAGGGAGCCACGTCGGCGGTCGCAGCCCCTCCGGCGTGCCAGTCGGCGTCCCCGGTTGCATACTCGCCGCTGGCCCGCGGCGTGAAAAAGCGTTGCCCTCACTGGGGTGTGTTCACACGGCTGCGAGCAGCCCTATACTGCTCCAGCCCGTACGGGGGGATATGCACGATAGGAAGCCCTCCACCACCACTGCCGGAGACGCGCCGAAGCTGGCGCTGTTCTGTCAGGAGTGTGGACACACGAGCAAGCTCGGTGGCGACTGGCTGCTCAGAGAAGACGACGGCGGCTACTGGATTGTCTGTCCCGACTGTGAGACGACCGTCGTCTCACAGCCCGTCTTCGAGTAGTCAGGGCCGTTCGACGCCCTCGTCGGTGACGACGGTGTCTACCAGATGCAGTGGCGTCGCGTCGTACGTCGGGTTCACCACCTCGAACCCCTCCGTCGGCTCGCGGATCACCTCCGTCGCCGACCGGTTCTCGTTCTGGAACGCGAAGCCACCTTCGTCGATGATTTTCGTCGACGAGCCGACGACCGTCATCGGGACTTCGAGTTCGCCTGCCGTCGCCGCAATCGGTAGCGTCCCGACCCGGTTGTACAGCTGCTCGTCGACGATACAGGTCATCCCGACGACGACCCGGTCACAGGAATCGAGGATGTGTCCGGCAGCGGCATCCGTCAGCAGATGTGGCGTCACGCGGTCGATACCCGCGAGGGTCCGGACCGTCTTGCGTCCGATGTATCGGGGGCGCGCCTCGGTCACGTACACGTCGAGGTGGACGCCGTCGCGAGCCGCGAGCTCAATGGCCTCCAGCAGCGTCGAGGAGTAGTCGTGGGTGAGGATGGTGTCGCCGTCCTCGAACCGCTCGGCGGCGGCCACAGCAGCGTCTTCCTTCGCCGTCATCACCTCGTCGACGACGCGGTCGATGGCGTCTTCCGTCGCCGCCACGGCGTCGGCGACGGTGTCGGGGTTCGACTCGTCGACCGCCGTGACGATGTCCCGCTGGGTCGTGTGGAGGGAGGCGTGTGAGGGGTTCGCTCGCCGGAGCGCGTTGGAGTTGTGTTCGAGGTCGCGCAGATACTCGCTCACGGTCGGATACTCGCGGTCGGCCAGCTCTCGGAGGGCGTTTGCCGCCTTGACGGCGACGACCGACGAGGAGTGGGTCTGCATCGCCTCGATTTCGGCGACGGTCTCGTCTATCATACCCGAGTGCGACGGCGGGCGCGGACAAAGAGCTTCGGACACGGGACTCAAGCCGTTCCCTCCCATACCCGACGTATGGTCACGGTGAGCTACTACTGCCCGCGGTGTGAGACGCTTGCCGAACTCGAACGCGACGCCGCCTTGCGCGACAAGTGCGTCACGCCCGAGCCGCTCGACGGCTGGGAGTATCTCCCCGCGTACGAGCTCGACGGCGAGATTGACCCGCAGGAGCGAGCCGACGGCGTCGAACTGGTGTGTGGCGCGAGCGAATCGACCGACGAGGGGTGTGGAGAGCCGTACTATCTCTCCTTTATCAGATTCGACAACGGCGAAGAACTTGACCCTCGCGTCGGGACCGTCGACGTGAACTTCGATTTTCTGAAGTAGAGTATCACGGTTTCCCGTGAAACCACTTCACGTGGTGGTGACAACTCAGAAGCTACTTACGTGTCAGACCGAACAACGTGGACATGGCTAACTGTCTCAACTGCGACTCTTACGTCTCCGAACAGTACGTGAAGGTGTTCGCCCCGGACGAACTGTCGAGCGTCCGCGTCTGTCCCCACTGTGAAGACAAGATGCGCGACGGCAACGGTGTGCGCGAGGCGCGGGCACCACGGCAGCAATAGCACCTTTTTGCACTTCGCTCGCGGCGAAGCCGCTCGCTCAGGCAAAAATCTGCATTAAAAAGACACGTCGGCCCTCCCGTCGCTCGCTTCGCTCGCGGTGGTCAGGCCTCGGTCCCGAGCCTCCCGTTGGTCGGCTCGGTGAAACGCCTCGCTACGCTCGACGTACAAGTGACCAGTACCGCGACCGCACTCAGCCCTTGATGTTGCAGACCGGGAACGTCCGAGCCACTTTATCGCCGATGCCGAGCGCGTCCGAAATCCTGACCACCTCGTCGATATCTTTGTAGACGCCGGGGGCTTCCTCCGCGATTGTCGCACCCGAGGAGGCTTTGACGTACACCTTCTGCTGGTCGCGGAGGTCGTCCTGCACGTCGCCGCCCCAGAACTCGTCTTTCGCTTGGGTGCGCGACATCAGTCGGCCGGCACCGTGGGCCGTTGAGCCGAACGTTTCCGACAGGGAGTGGTCACCGCCCGAGAGCACGTACGACCCTGCACCCATCGACCCCGGGATGATGACGGGCTGGCCCGTGTCGCGGTAGGCCGTCGGCACCTCCGGGTGGCCGGCGGGGAACGCCCGCGTCGCTCCCTTCCGGTGGACGAACAGTTCCGTCTCGCCCGCGCTCGTCTGGTGGACCTCGCGTTTCGCGATGTTGTGGGCCACGTCGTACAGCAGTTCCATCTCCATCTCGCGCCAGCTCCGGTCGAACACGTCGGCAAAGACCTCCCGCGTCCGGTGCATGATGAGCTGTCGATTCACCCACGCGAAGTTGATGCAGGCGCACATCGCACCGTAGTATTCCTCCGCGAGGTCGGAGCCGGCGGGTGCGGCGGCGAGTTCCCGGTCCGGAAGCTGCGCGAGCAGGTCGTCGTGTTCCTCCTCAATTTGCCGGAGATAGTCGTTGCAGGTCTGGTGGCCCAGCCCGCGCGAGCCACAGTGGATGAGCACGACCACCTGCTCCTCGCTGAGACCGTAGGCGTCTGCGGTGTCGGTATCGAAGATGTCCGTCACGCGCTGGACTTCGAGGAAGTGGTTGCCGGAGCCGAGACTCCCCATCTGGTTCATCGCGCGGTCTTTCGCACGCTTCGAGACGGCGCTCGGGTCGGCGTCGAGCCGCCGGCCACCGTCCTCACAGTGGGTCAGATCCGACTCGATCGCCCACCCTTCTTCGAGTGCCCACTCGACGCCGTATTCGAGCGCGGCGTCGATGGATTCACGCGATCCGTCGATGACACCGCCACCGCCGAGGCCGGTCGGCACCGCGTCGAACAGCGCGTTCGTCAGCTCCTCCTCGCGACCCTCGATATCGTCGTAGGTGAGGTTCGTCCGCATCATCCGGACGCCGCAGTTCGAGACGACGAAGCCGTCTGCGATGAAGTTATGCGCGTCGTGTTCGACGCCGATATCATAAACCGGTTCAGCTCCAGCCAACTCGATCTGTTCGATCGCTGTTTGGACCGTATTGTCGGGGCGCACCGACACCTCCGTACGGAACTCCTCGTAGTCCGGAAAGTCGGCTGGAGGACGTGGACGACCGCTTCGGCCACTCCACGCGCTTCGCTCAATGAATCGGTCGTTGATGTCGTACTCGGCACGGAGCGTACTGACGGGCGTACCGCCGTCAGCACGGGTGGCAACCTCGGCTGCAATTTCGGCCCGGCGTTCGATGGTGTGTTCTTTCCGCTTTAGATACTGCATCGCAGCGGCAGCCTCCTGTTGTTTGTGCTCGTTGTATCGGTAGCCGACAGTCGAGAAGAACTGAATGAGGTTTTCCGAATCGTTCTTGATACCAACGCGGAGTCGCTCAACACCGTCGCGCGAGTCGGCCTCAAACCGTTCGACCGTGTTTGTCTCGATGCCGAGCGAGTCGAGTGCATCAGCGACCTCGTGCATGAACTGCTCGCCTGCATCCGCGACCGCCCGTTCACGATTCTGTGAGACCTTCGGACAGTAGAGATTCTTGTCGTGTTGTGCACTCGGCGCACTCATCTCCGCCCCGAAGTACGCAGACAGATACAGGGCACGTTGCCAGTCGGTCAGTCGGTCGAAGTACGCTGGAGTGGTGAATCCGGATTCGACTTTCGGCCCCCTCGGCGCACCAAGTTTCGTGAGAAGCTTGTTGAACCCTCTTGCGCCGACCTTCACGCTGTGCTCTGTCCGCGAGAATTCGGTTTCATTTACCTGATGGTCGCGCTCGCGTTCGTAAACTGGCGACGGGGAGAAGCCGAGCGCCGAGATATCGTCACGAATCGCTTCGAGGTCCTCACGGTCGGCGTAGAACCAGCTTTGAGCCCCCGAGAACGAACCATCCCCCGTGTGGAAGCCAACGAGTTTCAGCAGCCGGGCGAACGCATCGTCGGTTGACCGGAGCGGAAGTAAATCCTGTTCGGTGAGGTGGCTGACGAGCTGGTGGTTCTCGTCTTCGAAGTCGCTCTCGTCCAGTAGGGTGAACTCTTCTGGCTGTTCGTCCACAACGCCCACGAAGCCACTAGTGAGTACGGTATCTCCGGTGTCGAGCTCATCGAGTTCCACCATCCCATCGGGAGTCATGAACGGGTGGTCGGCAGTCGCACGGACAGTATCCCCGTCCGTGGTCGTCACCCGGAACACCTCTGTTGGTTTAGATTCCGTGAACAGCTGAATCTGAGAGTTGACTCGGTCCTCACCGGTCGCGACGACGGCCTGTTCATCCTCGAACCGTCGGTCCAGCGTCTCGATAGGAGCCCGACGCCCGAACGAGAGCGTGACCTCGGTATCCTTCGGAAGGCAGTTGATGTCGTAGCCGACCGCTCCCGGCGAAATACAGCCATCTTCGGCATCGATGGCGGCCACCCCGCCGACGGGGAAGCCGTACCCCTGGTGGCCGTCGGGCATACAGATGGCGTAGTCGGTGACGCCCGGCAGGTGGGTCGTGTTCCGGAGCTGTTCGATGGTGCGGTCCTCTGAGATTTCTTCCAAGAGGTCGCGGCTCGCGAGCACGCGGGCCGGAACGCGCATGTCTCCCTGTTTGGGGAGTTCCCAGACGAACTCGCGGCGGCGGTGGAGGGTGTAGCCGCCCGCCTCAAACGTCTCGTCGTCGTCGCTCATGGCGAGACTCCTCGCGGCGCGGCGGAATAGCTTTCGCTCTCAGACGTCGAAGACCACGTACGTCTCCCAGCCGTCGTCGGTCCGGGTGACGGAGAGCTGTGAGTACGTGACGGCTTTCACCCCGCGGGCGGCGACCGCGTCAAGCGGGAGTCCGCGCGCGCTCGCCGTGATCTCCCATTCGTCGGCCGTCCCGGTCACGGCGGCGGCGTGGTCACAGGGGAGGACGCCGCGCACGTCGCGCTGGTAGATGAGCTCGTCCAGATACGAGAACAGCAGCGTCTCCAGCGTGGACTCCCGGACGGCGAGTTCAAACCGGCCGCCGCCGGGCGGGTAGTCGTCACACATCGCCGCAGTCAGGCCGTCGGCGGTCGCGGCAAAGGCAGTATCGAGGGTCGACCCGCGGGCCGCGACCGCAACATCGGCGGTGTGATCGCGGAGTTCGAAGCGACCGGTCACGTCTCGGTGTCGTCGTCGCGGCGGCCGGCGCGTTCTGCCGGCGTGTCGGTCGTCGGCTCGCGGGTCGCGTCGTCGCGGTCTGCCAGCTCGGCGGGGGGTGGGTCGGTCTCATCCGTGTCGCTGTCTCGCTTTGCCGCCTCGGCCGGGACTGTGTCGGTCTCCTCGCGTTCGGCCGTGCGCTCGCGGTCGGCGATTTTGTCGGGCGTATCGGAGTGTTCGGGGGCGACTTCGGTGTCGTACTCTTCGACCCGCGCATCGGTGTCCTCGCCCTCGTCCGTGACTGCTCGCTCTTGCCCGGGTTCGATGTGTTGTTCGATGCGTTTGATGCTACCGAGCGTCTCCATCTCGTCCGGGCTGAGCCCGCGCAGGTCGGGACCGTCGTCGCTGTCGGTGAGCGCGACTCCGGAGGTGACGATCGAGCGAAGTCCCTGCTCCACGGTGATGTCGACGTCCACGACGCGGTCACGAGAGACGTGGATGACGAACCCGCCCATCACGGGGTTTGGTGCCATCGGCATGAACAGCGTCACCATGTCTTCGTGGCCGGTGTCGCGCTCGATGACGGACGGCGTCTCGGCGGTCTTGAACGCGACCGTGTACGACCCCTCGCCGGGGTACTCGACGAGGACGATTTCCTGGAAGCTGTCGGTGTCCGAATCCAGCATAATTTCGGACATCTCGTTGAACGAGGTGTAGACGGAGCCGAGCCCCGGAATCCGGGACATGAAGTCATCGAAGTACGCGCCGAACTTCGTGCCGCGCTTCGAGAACTCCGCGACGAGACCAAGCAGGAAGATGAAGCAGACGAAGACGACGACGGCGAGCACCTTTATCTGACCGTCGGTGAACTCGTTCGGGCCGAACGGACTGCTCCGGAGACCGTCGACGAGCGGCTGGAGTGCGCTGTCGATGTACCCCACGCCGAAGTTGACGATGAGCGCAGTGACGATGAGCGGAACGACGGTCGCGATGCCGGTCAGGAACGAGCGGCGGACGACCTCGCTCACCGAACTCGCGCCGTCGGTCTCTCCCTGCGCCTCATCGTCAACGCTGAACGACATACGGGTACCGACACGTCCACCCATTATAACCTTCCGGGGGGAGGGGCGTTGGAGTTAAATTCTCCCGCTCGTAGGTTCTACCAGTGAGTGCCACAGTCGAACTTCGCGTCGTCGAACAGGGTGACGACACCTTCGTCGAGGACGCGTGGGCACTGAAGGAGGGAATTCGGCGGGAGGAGGGCGTGCTCCGCCAGCGGCGCGGCTTCTTCACCGACGCGTACGCCCGGTCGCGGACGTTCGTACTCATCGAGCGCACACTGGACGAGGAGCGACTCGTCGGCTTCGCCTCGGTCCGGCGTGACGGGTACATCCTCTTTCTCGCCGTCGACCCCGACGAACGCGGGGAGGGACACGGCAAACGGCTCGTCGCCGCCGTCGCCGAGGAGTACGGCAAGGTCACCTGTCACGCGCGCACCAGTAACGAAAACGCACTCGAGTTCTACCAAGGAATTGGCTTCGAGGTCGTCCGGAAGATCGACAACTACTACGAGGATTACGGTGACGCATACTATCTCCGGTTAGGCGAGGACTCCTTCACGGAGAAGCTGTCGCGCTTCTTCCGGCGGTGACGCGGCGAAGGACATGTTTTTACTCCCGAGTCCCGCAGTTCGAAACCGATGAACGAGCGGACGCGGACGTATCTCTCGGGTCGGTTCGGCGACTACTACCGCCGGAGCGACATCGAGGGACCGCCGGCGTCCAACGAACGCGAGTGGGGCCACATCCCGTTCACGCCGGGCGAGGGAACGACGATGATTCGCCACCAGTCGTGGCACGAAGTCGCCGGTAGCGGCTCGATTACGGACTCTCTCGCCCGCGAGCAGCCACGCCACGTCTACCACTCCGTCGGCCGCTACGACGACCCCGACGCCTCGCGGATGGGGGCAAAGGGGTGGCGCGGGGCAGACCTTGTTTTCGACCTCGACGCCGACCACCTTCCCGGCGTGGACCCCGAGGCGACGAGCTACGCCGGGATGCTCGCCGCCTGCAAGGAGGCGCTGTTCGACCTGCTGGATTTCCTCGAGGGGGACTTCGGGTTCACCGATCCGACGGTCGTGTTCTCGGGTGGCCGTGGCTACCACGTCCACGTGCGCGCCGACCGCGTGCAGGGTCTCGGGCGCGACCAGCGCGACGAGATCGTCGAGTACGTCCGCGGTCCAGACGTGGCCTTCGAGGACCTGCTCCGGACGGAGACGGTCGAGGGGCTCGGCCTGAAGAATCCGACACAAAAGCGAATGTTGCCGACTGAGGGCGGGTGGGGTGCCCGCGTCCACCGCCACCTGCTCGAGCTCGTGGACGAGATTCGCGAGCTTCCCGAGGAGGAAGCGCTCGCCCGCTTACGGGAGTTCGACGGCGTCGGCGAGGGGAAGGCGAAGGCCACCCTGCGTGCGGCGACGGACAGCTACGACCAACTGCGCGACGGCAACCTCGATGTCCACGCAGCAGTGGTGTCCATCGCGAAGCGACTGTTCGAGCAGACGCTCGCGGAAGACGGCGCACCCATCGACGAGCCGGTGACGACGGACATCAATCGGCTCATCCGGCTGCCGGGAAGTCTCCACGGCGGCTCCGGGCTGGTCGTCACCGAAATCGACCGGGGCGACCTCGACGACTTCCGACCGCTCCAGGACGCGATTCCGGCGCAGTTCCGCGGCCACGAGGTTCAGGTCGAGGTGACCAACCCCGGCCCGACGACCTTCGACGGGGAGCAAGGATTTATGATAGCGGAAGGGAAACAGGCGGTGGACGAAGCGCTCGGTGTGTTCCTGATGGCTCGGGGCCGCGCCGAGAAGGTGGCAGAATGAATCTCGACGAGCTCCAATCCATCCAGAGCAGGGAACGACAGGCGAGTAGCCTGCAGAATCTCCGCCCCAGCTTCTATCAGGACGTGGGGGAGTTCATCCAGGAGCTGACCCGCGAGCGCGACCGCGCCGCGGAACGCGCGGACGATCCCTTCTCCTCGCCGGAGGTGCGGCGGCTCTCGGACGACATCGAGACGGCAAAATCAACCGTCGAGGCGATTTACGAGCGCCGCGTCGGCAAGGTGGTCAAGATGGCCTCTATCGCCGCCGCCGGGATGCCGACCGACGAGAACGGGCTGACCGACGAGGAGCGCGAGCTGTTCTCGACGCTGGTCGAGCGTATCGAGCAGAGCCGCGAACACGTTCTCAACGGCGTGCTCGAAGGCGACGGGTCAGGAATCTCCTGTTCGCGCGAACCGGTGACGGAGCCGAGCGAATCGGAGCCGACGCCGAATCCGACCGACACGCCGGCGAGCGACGACCCCGCGCCGGAGCCGAGTGCCGCCGCCGAACTCGGGTTGGACCCGACGCCCGACACCGACGACGCGCCGCCCGCACCGCCGGACACGCCAGCCGATGCCAGGGCGAGTGGTGAGGTGAGCGCCGCGGACATGATGGGCGATGGCGACGACACCGGTTCCGAGGCGGCCGCGGGCGACCGCACGCCCGCCACGCGCACGACGGCCGATGCCGCCGGTGCGGACGACACTGCCGCCGCTGACGAGTCCGGCGAGTCGCCGAGCGTCGACCGCACTACCGTCCGCATCACGCGTGACGTGGGTGAGGTGTTCGGCGTGGACGAACGCTCGTACGACCTCTCGGCCGAGGACATCGTGGACCTCCCCGCCGAGAACGTCGAGCCACTCCTGAAGCAGGACGCCGCCGAACCACTGGAGTAGCGTCCTCTGTCGTGAGAGTGTGTACCGTGAAACAGTGGCGCGTCCGTCATGTGTCGCGAATCCGCGTATCCACCACGAGCGCGACGGCTCCCGACCGTACGGTCGAGAATCCTGCCAAGAGCCGACGTGTCGAAACATCTGTCCACCAAAATCGTGCTTCGAGTTCCATTCGTGTGTTCGTCTGACACGCAGTCGGACGAATGCCAACCCTTAACCGTGGCTCGGGACTGTGTATTGATGTAATGGTAAACGGTACGGTTGACTTCTTCAACGACACTGGCGGCTACGGTTTCATCGAGACTGACGACTCTGACGACGACGTGTTCTTCCACATGGAGGATGTCGGCGGCCCGGACCTCGAAGAGGGGACGGACGTGGAGTTCGAAATCGAACAGGCAGACAAGGGCCCGCGCGCGACGAACCTCGTCCGCAACTAAGCTACAGTCCTCAATCGACTTCTTTCATTTATTGACCGGCGAGCGACGGCTACTCCTCGAACCGCTTGCGAACGCTCTCGGCGTGTGCCTCCAGCCCCTCGGTTTCGGCCAGCGTCGTGACCGTCTCAGAGATGTCAGCGAGGGCGTCGCGGTCGAGCCGCTGGACCGTCTGTGAGACGAGGAAGTGGTCGACGGAGAGACCGCCGGTCGTCTTCGCCAGCCCGCCCGTCGGGAGGACGTGGTTCGGGCCGGCGGCGTAATCGCCCGCCGCGACCGGGGAAAACGGGCCGAGAAACACGCTCCCGCCGGCCTCGATGCGGTCGAGCAGCTCCTCGTCGTTTTCCGCTTGAATCGAGAGGTGTTCGGCCGCGTACTCGCCGGCAAACAGCACGGCCTCGGACATCGACCGCGCGGTGAACACGCCGGAGGCGTCGTTGTCGAGCGCCTCCTGAATCACGTCCCTGCGGTCGCGCTCTGGGGCCTGTCGCTCACACTCCGCGGCGATGTCGCCTGCAAGGGACTCGTCGGGCGTCACGGCGACGACGGAGGCGTTCGGGTCGTGTTCCGCCTGCGCGACGAGGTCGGAGGCGACGACGGCGGGGTCTGCCGTCTCGTCGGCGATGACAAGCACCTCGGAGGGACCGGCGAGGAAATCGATTTCACAGTCCTCGCGCACCTCGGCCTTCGCCGCGGTGACGAACCGATTGCCGGGACCGACGATCTTCTCGACGCTCGAGACGGACTCGGTCCCGTACGCGAGCGCGGCAATCGCCTGTGCCCCGCCGGCCTGATACACGGCGTCAGCATCGGCGGCGTGGATGGCCGCCAGCGTCGCGTCGTTCAGCTCCGCTGCGGGGGGAGTGGCGACGGCGACGTGGTCGACGCCGGCCACCTTCGCCGGGATGACACCCATCAGTGCCGAGGATGGGTAGGCCGCGGTCCCGCCGGGGACG